>JACCDN010674116.1_pt1 | contig 16116 bp, 23 predicted proteins | sample 7441691 | NCBI WGS metagenome assembly JACCDN01 (sample SAMN15323439, study PRJNA562643) | freshwater metagenome | isolation source: river surface water | place: USA:Blue River Watershed | collected 2017-08-16
CCTAAAAATTATAATAACTTTAGAGCATTTATTATGGGTATTAAAGGTAATACAGAAATTTTTGGACAAGGTGTACATTACCAAGGTTCACCTGATATGTCACTAAGAACTTATCGTGGTCAATCAGGTTCTCAAGATGATATTATTCCAACTGTAGATATTTTTACAGGATTATATAAATATTATCCGGATAACCTTTTAACTCAATATTTATTAGATATGAGACAATATAGACCCAAAGTAGTTCAACAATTTTTTGCTGATCTTCAAAATAATTCTTTAGATATTGAAACTTTAGATAATACAGGATTAAAATTTTTATATTTGATTCAAGAGGAAGTACATAATTTTAGAAATGGACACTGGCAATTTGTACAAAAATATATTATGGAAAATACTAAATATCAAATTGCAACAGGAGGAACACCTATTACCACATGGATTCCAAATCAAATTGAAGCAGTTTTAAATTATATGTGGATTATTTTAGAAAAGATTACAGATTTAGAGTTTATTGAAGCAAAAAGACCTGATTTAACAACTAGAAGCAGAGTATTAGTAAGTCAGGTTGAAGAATTAAAAAAAGTAGATTATAATGTTAGTTTAGTTTATGAATTAGAGGATAAGTATAAAGAATATTAAAAATAAAAAAATTTTTATAATATAAATATATAAATTATTTAATAATGAACACAATCTTAGTTTTAATTGCAATTTTAGTTTGTATCCATTTATTCTGGCCTAAATCAGAACATTTTAGAAATTATGATACTTGGAGTAGAGATTATGAAAGTTTAACTAATTCAGATGTAGCACGTCAAATTGATGGTGGAAAAGATTTTTATGGTGGTAGAGGTTGGATTAGTCCTTCTGCTGGTTATAATTATGCTAATACTATTGCTGCTGATTTAGACAGACCTTTTGCTTCTCCTATGGGTAACCCTTCATGGGATCCATCTACTTATAGAGATGTACAAATGCCTGATGGTAGTTTTGTTGGAGTTATAGAGTCAAATTAATTAATTTAAATTTTTTTATTTAGTATTTTATTTTATATATAATAAAAATAAAGTATGTCAAAAAAATCAACAAAAAAATCATCTAAAAAATTATCATCAAAATCTTTAAATTTATATACAGATGATAATCCTAAAACAACAATACATGGAACTGGATTTGCATCTGAACAAGCTGCTAAAAATACTTTGGAATTAATTAAACATAGAAGTTTAGGTTATCAATTTAGTACTATAAACACATTATACAATAGAGCAAGATATCATCCACATCAAACAAAGGAAATGCATGATGCAATGAGAGTATTTGCTAAATTTTTATCAATTTATCCAAAATTAAAAGAACAAGAAAAGAAATTATATCCATTTTTACCATTAGATATAATTAAATCATATGAAAAATTAGCACAAAAATATGGAATATCAGAAGTAGCCCGTGGATTAAAAAAATCTTCAAAAACAGATATGGGTTTTCTTAAGATGTTAAAACATGTTACACATCCAAATAAATTACAATTTATACCTATTAAAAAAACAAATCCAAAAGGACAAGATTATTGGACTTATAGAATTAACTTTATTAAAGCAAGGTTAGGTCAAATGAAAGCATCAAATACTAAATTATTTTATACAGAAGGAAAATTTAAAGATTTACCAACAAAACAACATGTTATCCTTATTTTGCATGGATATTCGCCACTTGGTTCTAAATTAAAAAAATTTAATTATGATATTGCATATTTATAAAAAATTATTCATAATTTAAGTCATTTTCTAATTTTCTAATTGAACAAACAGTATTATTAAGTTCAATAATATTTTCAACTTGAATAATTTTACCGCTATTATAATTTACTGAATAAAATTCATTAAAGTATTTGCAACTATAAGTAGGATTTTCATATAACCAATCAACTATTCCACATTCTGATTCTTCAGGTTCATAAGAAAAACATGTACTTGAATAACCATAAAATTTAATAGGTCTGTCAAGAATATCTAATAATTTTAAATTTGGATTGTGTCCACTTACAATTAATCCATCAGTTTCTTTAATATCTTGGTATAATTCATTAGTTAAATTATATTCAATACTAGTTGAAATATAATATTTAACCATTTGATTTGATTTAATATTATTAAAAACTAGTAATGATGGATTAATAAATTCAGGAATTTTATGCTTAAATAATTTGTAATATATTTTTTGTTTTGTATTAAAAATTTTTTTATAATATTTTTTATCTAATTTTGTAATACTTGTTAACATAAAATTATTTTTACACATTTGTGTTATTAAATTACCAATAAAGCTTTTAACATAACACCCATAATCAAATATATTTTTTGAATCATTATAATTACAATAACCTCGTGGTTGTGTATCAACTAATATAAACTTTTCAACATAAGGAAAATGTTTAAAAATATCTAGGTGAGTTCCTGCTCCAATGTATAATAGTGAGTTTATCATTTTTAATTTGTTATTTATATATAATAATTATTAATTATTAATAATTTATTATTTTTAATCAATTTTTTATAGTTTTTTCTGCTTGTGTTAAAGGAATTATTGTTTTATTACCTTTTGAATCAATTTTATAAGATACTTTTTTTTCATTGGTTTTACCATTTATATTATTCTTTGAAGATTCAATTACCGTATAGGTGTTGTCAGGATTTAATACTTTTTGTTGAGAATAAGATTTAATAAATAAATTGTTTGATTCGTTATTATTGTTAATATTGTTAACATTTGAATTCATTATATTTAAGATGTTGTCAAATTCTTGAAAAAATTTTTGTTGTTGTTTAATAACATTTTCAAAGTATCTAGATGGTTCAAAACTTAAAATCATAGCTTTATCATTATTTTTATTTAACAGATTACTTTTTGCTAATTTATATTGAGAATAGTATTTATCTATTAATATTTTTTTTTCACTAGGTTTTAATTCTTGATTTTTATCAATTTGATAAATTTTTTTGATAAATGAAGATTTTAATTCTTTTTGTGTATAATTATCATTAAGACCAAATAATTGTTTATAATTAGTTTGTAAAGACATAAATAAAATTTATATTATAATTTTAGAAAAAAATTTTAATATGTTATAAAATAAAAAAAAATATTTAAGTTAGATATATTAGATTAATGAATAAAATAGAATATAATATAGAAAAAAACCGTGTAGTTTTTGCAGATGATTTTAATAAATCATTAGGTGAATATAATGGAATAATAAGTTTAAAACCAACTATATATTTTGGAAATGATTTTAATCAAGAACTATTATACTTGACACCCAATATTAAACAGCTTATTTTGGGAAAAAAATTTAATAAACCTTTAGACAGCTTACCTGATAATATTGAATCAATTATAATTGTTCCAGATGGTGAATTTTATTATCCTCTAAATAATTTAAATAATAATATAAAGGAATTAGTTCTAAATGATAGTTATGATACAAAAATAAAACGTTTTCCATATAATTTAGAAAAATTAAAATTAGGTAAAAATTATATTTATGAAATACTTGAATTACCACCTAATTTAAAATATTTAGATATAGGTGATAGTTATAATTATCCACTTGATAATTTACCACCAAATCTTGAAACATTAATATTATCAGGTTCATTCAATAATTTTATAAATTATCCTCCAAACTTGAAATATTTAATTTTAAGTCCAAATTTAATTTTTTGTCCCAATCTAACAATATTACCTCCAAAGTTAGTATATTTAAGTTTGCCTAATTCAAATTCAGGGGAAATTATTGATAAATTACCAGATTCAATTATGTGTATTAGTTTAGGTGATAATTATTTTGGTGAAATTACAGTATTTCCTAAAAGTTTAGTAAAATTAAAATTATCAAAAAATTTTAAATATTTTTTTAACGAATTACCTGAAACTATTAAAAGAATTGAACTTTATTCTAATTATCCATTTTTTGATGAAATGATAATTAAATTTCCATTTATTGAATTTATAAAAATTAAATAAAAAAATTGAATTTATTATATAATATATTTTATTATTATTATTAATTTTATAATATTCATTATTATTATTATATGAGTAATTTTATTCTAAATTATGTTATTAACACATCAAAAGATATTAATATTAATATAAATAATATTAAAATTGGTTCTTTATCTGTATCATCAAATTCTGCTTTTACTGTAAATAAAAAATTTATAAAAAAATATAATGAAAGTGAATATAAAAATATAAGAAAAAGAAAATTTTATGAATAAAATTACTGTATATTGAAAAATAATTTATAAATAAAATATATATAAAAATAAAATGACAAAATATGCATTATTAATAGGTTGTAACTATTTAAATTCTCCTGATAATAGATTAAATGGTTGTATTTATGATGTTGAAAAAATGAAAGTAGTTTTATTATCAGTATTTGGTTATAAGGAGGAAAATATATTTTTTTTATCTGATGATAATTCAAATACAAATTTTCATCCAACTTATTCAAATATTATTACTTATTTAGAAAAACTTGTTAATTTATCTTCAAATGCAGAAGAACTTTTTTTACATTATTCAGGTCATGGAACTCAAGTTAGAGATAAAAATAGAGATGAACCTGATAGAAATGACGAAGGTATAGTTCCAGTAGATTTTAGTCAGAGTGGTATTTTAATTGATGACGTGTTATTTGATAAATTTTTTTCAAAAGTTAATTCAAATTGTAGAACAGTATGTGTATTTGATAGTTGTAATTCTGGTAGTATATCAGATTTAGATTGTTCATGGTTGTCAGATGGAAAAAAATGTTATAAAAGTATATTATCAAATAAACAACCCTTAAATAAAAAAATTTTTGTATTATCCGGATGTGTTGATAATAATTATTCATATGAATCAATAGACCCTGAAACAAAACATCCATGTGGAGCCTTATCATTATCATTAAGAAATTTATTACAAGAAAACAATTGGATATTACCAATAGATACTTTGATTATTAATTTAACAAAAAAATTAAAAACTGCGTCTTTTGCACAAACTCCTGTTTTATCAACTGGATTTGATTCAAATTTAACAGAATTAGTTTTTGTAAATCCAAAACCATAATTTTTTATCCCATATAAAAAAATTTTATAATAATAATATTATAAAATGAAAACTAAACAAAGCAAAAATACTGAATCTAATCAGGAAACTAATAATCATCATATCATTATACGTCACTTTAAAACAAAAAATGATAAAATTGATTATAATAAATGTTATGATGAAGCAAAACCTTATGTTAAATTTATTAAAACATATGTTGAAAAGTATGGAATTTATGAAATTGAACTTAGAACTTCTTCATATGAAAGAACATTAATGACTTCATTAATTATTTATATTACACTTAAAGATTATTTACCTCATTTAGTAATTGAAAAACCTAAAATTTATAAATATTTAGAAAGACAAACAAATAAACTAAAACAAAAAGAAGTTATAAATCATTTTAAAAAACATAATTTAACTAATAATAAATTAGTTATTAATATTACACATTCATCTATTTATCTTAAAGTATTTACAGGATTAATTATGGGATTAAGTGAGGAAAATATTGATATTGATAAATTAATTCAAGAAAGACATATTCACTCTCATAGTTTATCTTATTTAACAGATATTAATGATGAAGTTAAATATTCTTTTAATATAAAAATGGAATAAATTTATTTTATTATTCTTGTATGTTTTTTATTAAAATTATTTAAAATTTTATTTATTATTTATTAATAAGTAAAAGTATAATGCCTCCTAAAAAGAAGATTGTTGTACCTCAAGTAGTTGAAGTACCTCCTCCTCCTGCTATTCAAGCGCAAGAACCAGTTCCAGTTCCAGTACAAGCAAATGGAAACTGGAAAGAACAATTTAATCAATTAATTAATTTAGATATACCTGATGATGATTTGGATTGCAAAGTTAATTTAAGAGATGGATTAAGATGTGATTTTGACAAAGTTAAAGAGGGTTCATTATTATACAGACCTGCGAGAATTATTGTATTAAATAAGAGACACGATGCAGGAAATTCTCGTGTGAGAAATCAAGATTTACATAAAGCAGGATTAGATGGTGATTGGAATTTAGGAACTGATTTAATTGGAAAACAATGTTGGACTCCTGATCAATACACCAAGACTGAAAAAGTTACAACATCTCAATTAGCTCATAAATTAAAAGAAGAAGTAGGTGATTGTGTTTGTAAGGTTGAATTTACCAAATCACCAGATTTAACTGAAATGGCTAATCTTATTAAAGATGGTTCTAGATTAATTGAAAATTCTGGATTATCTGACGCTGAAAAACTAAAATTATATAAAAAATTATATGAACGTTCTCAAAAGGGAGAATATAGAATTATGCGTGGATACATTATTAGAGATGAGGATATGCAAATTAAACAAAATGATACTGGTATGATAAAATTTTTAGATGCAGATTTATTAGCAAAAGGTGAAATGGCTGAAAGATTAATTAATCTCAAAAATATTGTATCTCTTACCTTCAAATTAACCAAGTATCAATTAAAATAAAAATTGAATTTATTATTATTAGAGTTAATTATATCATAATATATAATTAGTTTATTAAAAATACAATACACAATACAAAACAATATTAATTCATGTCATCAGATTATTTAATGGAAATGCTTTATCAAACTCATGTACATTGTACTAAGGAACCAACATTTACTTTTGAATTACCATTTACAAAGGAATTATTTAATAAAACCAAATATATAAATTTAGTTAAAGATTCTAATAATTTAGATGAATTTGTAAATAAATGTTATACAAAATACCAAGAACGCTTTTCTAATAACTTAAAAGGTACTTTAGATTTAAATCCAAAAACATGGACAAGATTTGGATTAGTTGCAATTACAAATTCTTACAAATCAAATTCAAATACTGTAGTTTTTCCAAATGGATGTTGCACTCAACAAAAGTGTCCAATCAATCAATTTTATCAAATTGTTCTTGAAGAAATTTGTTTAGAATAAATATTTATACAATATATTACATGATATATTAACATTTTTATTTAATATGAAGAATACTTTATATAAATTACTATACTTATTAAATAAAAATATATTTTATTATTTTTTAATATAAATTATATATAAAAAATGACAAATCCTGATAAAAATTTTGCTGTATTATGTCCTCACTGTAATGTTTGGATTTTAATTGAAGAAATTAATTGTGCTATTTTTCGTCATGCTGTAAATAAACACACTTTTATTCAAATACCTCCTCATTTACCTAAACAATTTTGTGAACAATTATTAGAACGGGGAGAAATTTTTGGTTGTGGTAAACCTTTTAAAGTTATTCCTAATCCTTCTTATAATCCAGATAGGAAAGCAGATGATAATTATAAGTGGATTGCTGAATCGTGTGATTATATTTAGATAAAATTTTTATTTTTTATAAATAATTAATAATAAATAAAAATATTTTTATTCGTTATCTTTTTCTAAACTTGGTTTGAAAAAAGTATATTGGTCAATTGAAGTATTACATTGAGGACATTGACAATCAATAACAATTTTATTACTGTTATTTTCAGTATCTTTAATACAAACATCAAATGTGTAAGCAGTTTTATATACAGCAGTTCTAATTAAACATGTTGAATGAAACTTATGACCACATGATAAAGTGAGGTTGTTTCCTTGAGTTAAATTATCATAACAAATTAAGCATTCTATAGTATTAGAATTAATATCAAACAGTTCTTGTTCATTCCATAATTCAAATATTTTTTTAACTAAATCTATTCTGGTTAAATAGTTTGTATTTAATTCAGGCTCAAAGTGTGTAATAATTTTAACTAGATCTTCATTTGTAAATTTATCTACAACCGGTCTAGTATTAGTTTGTAAAAACTTTTCATAGCTTGTATGGTTCATTCTTTAATTATATATATATAATAAGTAATAATAGCAAGTAGTAATTCATATAATTAATATTAAATAAATATGTTTTTCAATTTTTATTATTCATCAATAATAAAAGCAAAAGACCTAATATAATCAGTATCAAAATCTTTATTTATAGAATTTTCTAAATATCTATTTTGGTTTGTTGCGAATAAATCTAATAATAATTCATTTGAGTTATTTTTTTTAACAAATTGTCTATGAATAATATAAGGAACTGCTTCATTTTGAAAACAAGAAAATTCTTCACGTTTATGAATAATAAAATCAAAAATCCATTGGTCTATAATATAAACACCAATTTCTTTTAAATCTGAACGAAAAATACATTCAGATTTAACAGTATCCAATAAACCTTTTTGTAAATTAAATTCTTCTTTTTCTGTTATTGTATAATAAGTATTTATTAACTCATCAAAAGGTGTATTTATAACTAATCTTGAATTTGGTAGATGAGAAACAAAATTTGTATCAGATGTAAAACTAACTTCTTTGTTGGAGTTATTATTTTTATTTTTTTGTTTATCAATAGAAGTTAATAACAAAGTTAAATGTGAATTAGATTCTTTATGAAAATTTACCAATTTATCCAATGTTAAAGGAATGATAGTATTTGGAAATAAAATACTATAATTTTTAACAATACTATAATCATTTTTATTTTGAATATACCAATCAGCTAATAATTCAAAATTATTTGTAGATTCATAAAAGTAATATTTAATTTTAACTGTTTCTGTATATTTTTTATTACTGTTAATAAATTTAGTTATTTGATTTGAATAAGAATTATTTGAAATAATAATTATGTCTGTAAAATTTGTAAATATTAATTGGTCTAGAATACAAGCTAAAAACTTTTTACTACCAATTTTATTAGTTAAACAATTTGGTAAATCAGCTAATAAACCAAAATCTTTTTCAATAGGTATAATTATAGGAGTAGTTGTCATATTAATTAATTTGAAATCTTATATATAATCATATTTTTTATATATAAATTTCAAATTTTTAATATAATGTAATTATAAAATTATGAATAAACAAAAAGAGAATGAAAAATATGAATTAATGATAAAATTAGAAAATAAATTAAATGGTGAATTAGGTGATATGTGGTGGAATAAATATGTTGGAGGTGCTTTTTGGGCAAATATTTCCACACCAATTAATTTAGCAATCACAATTTTATCTGCAGTAACTGCAGGTCAAGCAACAACACAAAATATGCTATCTAAAGATATATTTTTTAAAATTAGTGTAGCATCTTTATTATTATCAACATTAAATACATTTTTTAGACCACATACACAATTAATGGATAATATGACAGCAATAAAAGCTATAAATGAATTTGGAGCAAAATTTGAGACAATTTATTATTCAGAAAATAGTAACGAAGAAGATTTTATAAGAAGATATAATGAATATAAAAAATTATCTCAAGAATTTAATAAATATCAAATAGAACAAACACCTGAACAACAAAATTTTATGACAGATTTAATTTATTGGATATTTAAAAAATATTCATGTCTTAAAAATAATTATAAATGGTTGGATGTTGATATGTCTTATATAAAAGAACAAAAAATAAATAATAAAAAAAGTGTTGAAGAAGAAATTAAAGAAGAAATTAAAGAAGAAATTAAACAAAATGATATTGAAAATGCAAACTAAAATTATTTTATAAATTATTATTATAATTATAAATGGATATTTTCTTTGTAGAATTAAATGATAATGTTAAAATTAAAAGTTTTGCTACTTTTGAATTAGCTTTTGAATTTGCTAAAAAATTTGAAAAAACTGATGATACTGTTAAAATTTATCATGAAGAATTTATTGATGAATTTCACGGGTCTGAAACTTCTTGTATACTTAGATTAGTATATTCGAGTAATAAGATAAAATAACTTTTCTTTGTTATTGAAAACAACAACAAAAGATAAAAAATAAAACATTTTAAATCATGGTATTTTTATAGATGATGCTTCTCTATATGCATACTTATATATACAAATATAATTTTAAATTAATTTAATTATTTTAATTTAAATATATTTTTATAAAATATATATATAAATGAATTCAAATAAAGAAGAAGATAAAAATATTAAAAAAGAAGCTAAAGTTGACACTAAGGTTGAAATTAAAGAAGAAGTTAAAGAATTAACAAAAAGTAAAAGTATAGATGAATTAAAAGAAATTGTTAAGGAAGTAATTAATGAAAATGAAAATCAAGTAATTAAAAAAGTTGAAGAAGAATTAAAAGTAGAAACATCAGTTTTAAGTAATTTATCAGAAATTCAATTGAGTGTAGAATCAATAGACACATCGAATAGTGATATATACAAGTTAGTGGGTGAATTAATTTTAGATAATAGTAAGATTGAGTCATTAATTAAAAAATCAACAATTATAATTAAACCAACAGAATTAGATAAAATTATGGAAGTAATAAAATATCTAAATACAGAAACAGTAAATTCTCAATCTCAGTTAAAAGATATTATTTTAGGAATATCTAAAGCTTTTTCAGACGGAAAATTAGAACCACATGAAATTCCCGAGTTAGTTGGATTAGTTTATGCTAATATACAAAATATAAATATTAAATTAACATCAGTTGAAATTAGTATTATGTTAAAAATAATTATTTATATTTTAATTGAGTCAAATATAATTAAAATTAATCAAGGTGAATTTGAGTTAGTAACAAAATTATTAGATTCATCCTTAAGATTATTAGAATTAAATATTAAAATCCCTACAAATAAATTATGTAGTTGTTTTGTATAAATAAAAAGTTGAATTAGTTATATAATACAGATATTATATAAAGTTATCAGTATAAAAATTATATATATTTAAAGATGATTGTAAAATTTTTTGGAGATAAAATATATAATATTAAGTTTACAAATTTGGTTGGATTTTATAATGAGTATTCATGTAATCAACAAAGTACAATATATTGGATTTTAATTTTAGTTATGATTCATAACTTTTTATTAAATTTCTATTTATTATTAAGTAATCAAATTAAAAATTATTATTCAATTAATAAAGATAATAAATTTATTTTAAATTTGTTAAGAGATAATTTGTTGTATTCATTATTTGAACAATCAATGTTTACTATTTATGTTAAAAAGATTTTAGAATGTATTATATTTGATTCTGAATTGTTAAAAATAGCAGTTTGTGCATTATATGGATTATATAAAGCATTTTTTATGAAAAAATATTTTATTATTCCAATGTTAATTCAAATTATATTTGGATTTAGTATATTTATGTTAAATTATAATTTTGATGAATTAACTGGTTTACATATAAATATGTTTTACAATACAATGTATTCAATTATGTATTTTTTATCATATAAAGCTGTTAATCCAAATTCAGATTTTATTGAAAATTTAAAAGGTAATAAAGACGAATAAATTTATCTATTTAGTTGATTATCTATTTAGTTGATTATCTATTTAGTTGATTATTTATTTAATTATTATCATAAAAAGGATTACAATAAGGACAATTTGCACCACCACAATAAGGACAATTTATTCGGTTTCTTCCACGCATACGTATAGCACATGGACAAGCAAAATTTTCACGTGGTTGATGAGTTAAATACATCATTACCAAAATTAGAAGTAATAAACAAATTAATTTTTTTCTTTCAGCTTCAAGCATAAAATAATATCTATATATTATTTTGTTAAAATATTTTTTTAATAATTTTTAGTTAATCTAAAAGTAGTATATCCTAATGAAGGGATATTTTTAAACCAATAAGAATATGTTCCACCATATTTATTTATGTTAAGAGCATAATAATACTTATCTTTATCAGCTTCATAATAAATATAACCAAGATTAAATTTAAGATTAACATAATCTCCTTCTGTACCAGATACTTTTGATGTTTTAATTTTGTGAGTATTTTTATTAATTTTAATAAATTTATCATAATTTTTCATGTTATGATTTTTATCCACATTTACTTGTGAACTTTTGGTGTCAGCTCTAAATTGAATTTTACCATCAGACATATAAAATTTATATCCTTTATCATTTGATATTAAAATTTGGTTTTTATCTTTATTTTTTTTAAATTCTTCAATATCATCAAATCCTTCATAATAATATGTTATATTAGGTCTAGATAAATCACGTTTAGAGCATCCGCATGCAAAACCTTCATAATTAGGATAATCAAATTCGGGAGAAACAGTACAAGGATTATAATTAGGAATATAATCATTACAAGTACCTCCTACACCATAAACATTTTGAACCCAAACAAATGATTCTAAAGAAGGATAAAGATATATTAAAGCCAAAATAAGAATAAGTAATAAAATTAATTGAGGTCTATCTAACATTTTATAATATATAATTAATTAATATATATTTTTTTGTAAATAAATAATAATAAAACTATATGTTAAATAATTTTTTAATAAATAATATTATAAAAAAATATTTTAGTAAATACGAGGAACAATTTTATAACTTGGTTGTATTAGAAATAGTAGAAAGAGTTAGATTTTTAAAAAAATATAAAGAGATTATAAATAAAACAAATATTTTTATGTATAAAATTAAAAATAATTTTTATCAGTAGGACTGTGTTTATTTTCTAGATTTAAAATATAATGCAGAAAAATACAGCAGAACAAAAAAATGAACAAAGTAGTTCAGAATTAGGTTTAAATTATGATAATTTTAAAAAAAGTAAACAGTATGTGGTTAAAAATAATTATTGGAATGCTTATCATGAAGATATTTTAAAAGGATTACAACAAAATACCAATAAATTATATCGCGAATATCAAAAAGCACATTTGGTTTACAAAAAGAAATTAAGATTATACAGAATTCCAATAATAATAATGTCTAGTTTAAGTGGATTTTTATCAATTTCGAATAGTGGGTATATTCCTTTAGATTATCAACAATGGATTTCATTATTTGTAGGTTTTGTAAATTTGATGGTTACATTAATTTCTCTTATTGAGAATTTTAAGAAAATTGATGTTAATGTTAATAAAACATATTCAGCTTATATTGATTTTAAAAAATTACATGATGAAATCTCAATAATGTTAAATATTGCACAGGATGAACGTGAAGGGAATGGTTATGATATTGCAATGCAATATTTTACAAGATATGAAACTTATATAACAGATGCACCTATTTTACGAAAAACTATTCATGACTTTTTAGATGATAATTCACCTGATAATTCATCAGAAACATTGATGGCAAGTGGATCAGATAATGTATCAAATGGTTCAAATGGCTCAAAAACTATTAAACTAAATAATCAATCAAATAGACAATTACCAAGAACCCCACAATATCAACAATATTCAAAACCAAGATTTTCTGATGAAGACGAAGAAGAATATTATAATAGTAATGATGATGATAATTATTACGAAGAAGTTAATATAGAATCTGGAATTCCAACAACTTTTGATGGTATAAAAAAATTACTAAATTTATCAAATCCTTATAAAAACTCAGGAGTTATTAAAAAAAATATGGATACAATAAATAATAAAAAAAATAATTTTGTTGAGATGGCTAATAAAAAAATAAAAAATACAACTCAACAAATTTCTAATAAAGCCAATCAAACAGCAAATAAAGTTAATCAAGCAGCACAGGATAGAATAGCAAAAGTAAATAGATTTCAAGAACAGTTTGATCAGATGGAAAAACAAGTTGATAATGCAATTGATGAAAAAGTAAATAAAATTAATTTTGAGAAAAATTTAAATATTACTCAAGGAGATTTTCCAAAAATAACTAATGTTAAAGCAAGTGAACATCATTTATTACCAAAAACTACATTATCAATAGGAGAAACAAAAGCTAATTTAATTAATATATTAAAAGATTCAACTGATGATTTTATTAATGTGGATGATGAAGATGGACTTGTAGATGAAGGTATAAAACAAAAAATAAAACCAATTGAAGATTCAAGTTCAAGTTCTACAGTAGTTTAAAAAAAATAAAAATTTTTTATTAAATATTTTTTTGTTTTTATTCAAAATCATAATAAATTATAACTAAAATTAAAAATAACCAAAATGTTCCTACACCAAATAATCTTGTTCTTGAAATGGTAGATTCTAATTCTTCTTTAGTAAAATTACTAGGAATTGGACATAATGACTTTGTAAAATAAATTGTTGGAGAATTATCTTTACCATAATAAAGTTCTTGACATCCTAAATGAACAAATGATAATAACAAAAGCACAACAATAATTGGTAATACTTTATAAAATTTTTCTTTATTTATTAAATATAAACTAGTAACTACTGCTATTACTTTTAGAGTATCTGATATATGGTCATAATAATCTCCAAATACTGTAACCATGTTATAAGAACGTGCTAAATGTCCATCCAAACAATCAAAAAAGTATGCTATTAATAAAAAAAATGCAGCCCAATACCATTTAGCTTTAAATAATAAAATTACGACAATTATAGTGGCTATATTTGAAAGAGTTGTAATTATATTTGGTGTTATACCCATTAAATAAACATAAGGAGCTGTTCTATCTGCTAAATCTAAAACATAATTATCAAAAGGACATTCAAATTCACAAGGAATTTTTCTCATAAACTTAATATAATAATATTATATTAAATTTTTTACTTATTAGTTAATACATTTATTATATAAAAATAATTGAATTTTATATTAAATATTTTAAAGTTAGTATAACTTAATTATATTATACAGTACAATAAACGAATATATAATAAAAATGCATTATTTTAACAAATTAGAACAAGATATTGAACAAAATACTGATTCAATTAGTATTGATATTAATTCTCAACCAATAGAGTTAGATACAGTAAATGAAGTAAGAGCAAGACGTCTTACACCTGAAATAAATTTAGAAGAACCAGAGAAAAAAAATAAAAATTATTATTATGATATTGAAATTGGTGAATATTTCCTTAAACAATTAAAACAAATACCAAAATCAAAAACAATCCCAAAAATAATTTTTGGAATTATTTTTACATGTTTAACATTTTATGTTATAATTCAAAAATATTATTTCAATTATAATTTTTTAGATGATATTTATTATCATAAAAGTGAATTTTTAGACGATAGATATCAAACACATTTATTATATCATACTGAAATTACTTATGAAAATGGTACAGAATTTCATATGCGTGTGGTTACACCAATTTTTAATTCAAAAGAACCAATCTCGTTAATAAATAATATTGAAACTTAGTTAATCAAATATGCACAAACATATATTTTTTTATATAAACTATGTTATTAAGCAAAAATAACATATAATGAGTTTTTTTAGTAAAAATAATATTAATAAAAACACAAATAAAAACACAAATACTAACGAAGAAGATGAATTAGAAAGAGAATTAAGATTATTAGAAACAAATAAACCAATTATTGATATTAATTTATCGGAAGAACAAGATTTAATTATTGAATCTGAATCAAATGTTTTAGTAGATGCGGTTGCAGGTTCTGGAAAAACCACTACTATATTACATTTAGCTCTAAGATATCCAAAAGCAAATATAATTCAAATTACATATAATAATATGTTAAAACGTGAAGTCAGAAAAAAAGTTTCACGATTAGCTATCTCCAACATGATAATTCATACTTATCATAGTTTAGCTGTTAAATATTATGATGAAACTGCTTATACAGATGAAGAATTAAAGAAAGTAATATTATATAATAAACCAATAAGAGCAAATTCAAATGATAAACCTGTTGATATTTTATTAATTGATGAAACACAAGATATGGCACAAGATTATTATAATTTGGTTAGAAAATTTATTCAAGATACTAATTCAAATCCAAGAATTATAGTTATGGGAGACAGATTTCAAGCAATATATGAATTTAAAGGTGCTAATGTAAAATTTTTAACTTTAGCTGATAAAATTTGGAATTTAGAATTTGAAAGATTAACATTATCTACTTCATATAGATTAACTAATCAAATTGCATGGTTTGTAAACAATGTTATGATTAATAAACACAGAATCAATACA
>JACCDN010224128.1_pt1 | contig 16114 bp, 10 predicted proteins | sample 7441691 | NCBI WGS metagenome assembly JACCDN01 (sample SAMN15323439, study PRJNA562643) | freshwater metagenome | isolation source: river surface water | place: USA:Blue River Watershed | collected 2017-08-16
ATTAATGCACCGAATTTCCTATCTCCCCTAATCTCTGATAACCCAACTCTATCCTTAAGGTAATCAAATTCAAAATTACCAATAGTTCCATAGACTATATCATGCCCGTAACAGGCTTTAGGACCATATTCATCTCTTTGATCCGGATTATTATGAGTAACGCTCATGCCAAATAATGCATAAAAGTCTCCTCTCTCCCTTACCGCATCTTCAGCTAATACCTTATTGCTCGTAATAATATCGACGCTCTCACCCTGTAATGATTTTACAACAGCAATAAGGGAAGTAAGCGTAGTCTTACCTTCGCCCGTGTTAACCTGACAGAATTTATTGCCATTTTCTCTAAAAAACTCCAAAGTTGATAGAATCTGTGCCGGCCGGAGTTCATATCCGGTAACAATTTTATTGGCCCTATTCATTAAAGCAGTAACGAGGTGTATATCCAGTTCCGGATTACCTTTTAGAGAATTCGCTTTGCTTAATATTTGTTCTTTGGTACAGGATCTAACATTTGCATAATGACTTTCTACCGCTCTGTATTGCTCCCTAAGTAAGTCCTTAGTATTAACATCTAGGGCTATTTCAGTTAATAACTCGCTAATATCCCTACCTAAATCTGAGCTACCAATACTACTTTTATCATTAATAGAGCTAATTTCCCTAACACCTACCTTGGTAGGTATCCCATACTTCTTATTGAACATTTTAGTATATGTTTTTGTCATGATTCGTCTCTAAATTATTATTTTATGCTATTATCTGCTTCTACAAAAGTTAGAAGCTAGGCAATGTATTTTCTGCATGCTTAATCACCTTTTTATCTAATAATCTATTCAGGAACAGTTAACTAATATCGATAGATGCAATCTCACCAAGAATTGATTCAACATAATCCTGGTTAATTCTATAATCATGTACTAATTCTAACAATACATCACAAGGCTCTCTTCCTAGGTCTGCTCTTACTACTACTCCATCAATTATACTCTGTGGAGTAACTATGTCATATCTAGTAGGATTACCTATTATATAACCATCACTACTGACTTGAGTCTTACCCGCAACGTTAGATATGGCAGTAACTGCATCCTGTTTACTGTAACTGTCTTTAAGAGTTAAACAGCTAGCTTCTTCTGCATCATGACTAGAAGATAATAACTCTTGTTCTACAAGTCTCGAATTATTTACTATCGCATCCTCCTGTGATAACCGCTCTCCTGTTAAATATAACATGAAGTTCTCTATTACTTCAGGTCCACAGTTGGTATATAGTTGTCCTTCAGTAGGTAACTGTTCTATTTGATAACCATTATCTTTAAATATTATAGCTAAACCTTCAGGTATGTCAGTATTCTCAGGGTCTAGGTAAAATGCCTTATACCCACTACCATCACCTTGAGCAACAAACATTATTCCTACTGCGTGCTTACCATGTAGGCTTATTGGGGTTAAGATTACAGGAGGATTTACTCGTTTCATAGCGTGTTTATTCCTATGTAACATTATACTAATAATGTATAAATTTAAGTAAAATAGTAAAGTATGAATATTACTATGCTTTTCGCCAAAAATGTAGCTTCCTGGTAAGACTAGGGTATTAGTTAATCCACTGATACTTGCTTCAGTACTAAGTCTTAAGCCTAAGATATCACCTATCCCTTCCATCGTGTATTCGTAAAAAAGTTCAGAGATTCCAGTAAGATGCATTAGATCGTTTGAATTTGTACCTTTTTGTAGGTCATAAGCTACTGCATCTTGATTGTTTGGTAGTCCTGGATCAACAGCATGTTCATATTCTTTAAGTAAAATCCCAGTGGTATAAGAGTGAAAGTTCCAAGTTATTATTTGATTTTGTGGATTATCCTTAAAGATAATCTCAAAATTTCCACAAAAAGTATTGCTATTGTCCTTAAATTTTGGAAGACGAGTATTAAAAGTAATCGAACAATTTTTATACATATCCAAAAAACCTGGAGTAGAACTTGTTATAGCAGTTATTAGTTTTGTTTGATAGTCTTGGTTTTTTTTAAAGAATTGTTGAGCTAATACTATTGACCAGGTCTGGAATGATTTTTTTTCTTTTATACTTAGCTGCCATACTCTACCCTCGGCATAGTTATTTTTCACAAGCACGATTTGTATGTGATTAGCTATTATCCTTGGAATTGTGTTAGATATCTCGTTTAATATCAAGTTCACTTCTGTTATCAATAACTCCACTGTTTTGACGTATTTAGACTCAAAATTTTTAACCTCTTGTTTAAGCTGTATCAGCTCAGCTTGTGCCTTTGCATTATTTTGATCTTTTTCTAGAATTTTTGTTTTAGCTTTTATTTGTCTTCGGATCTCATTAATGTTTTTACTCTTTGGAACCACCTGATTAATAAAAGTTGTTTGATTTGATATGCTATCTGTCCCAAACGTTTGGCCTGGAAACAGCTTTTCCCAAATCCTTCTTAACCAAAACATAAAAACAAAGCTATCGTTTGGATTAGGATTTTCTTTAATTCTTTTGCTTATTTCACTTCTTCTGTTTTGCGAAAAATTCATCGGGATAAGAAAAGTGCCTTTAGTATAATCTTCAGTTGTTAGATCTATTACACCCTCGGGATTAGCTTCATCAATAAACCTTACTGACTCTGTCTCGCTAATAAAATAAGCATGACCTGATTTATCAATCCTTACAAATAATCCTACCCCTCCTACTGAATGATGATCCTGTAAATATTTTCTTGCTTTGATGCTATATTCGCTTTTTTGCGGTTTACTATCAAACACTTTGAGGCCGAGATCTTCAATTATGAATTTGGTTTGCCAGTCAGTTAAACCTTGATCTGCTTTTATTTTTGTCGAGATATAAGTCCTTGTAACATTCAATAATTCTTCTGGTTCAACACCAAATAGTTGTGCTAAAGCAAAAGGTACACATTGTTGAGTTTTTGTAGATTCCTGAACAGCTTCATCTGAGCTAGGGCTACTATCTACTCTATTCTCATTAACCTGCTTTGGCGGTTGAAATATCATTGATTTTATAAATTTCATGATCATATCACTTAAATATGAGCATACCTTATTTATCATTGCAACTGGATTAGATAAATCAATACCATACTTGTTTAAAAATTTATCTATAGGATTATTCCTGAATATTGAATCAAATACTCCTTCAATGTATGACATGATACCATGCATAATATTAGCCAGTAAATCATACCCTTTATCAAAGATTGCATTTCTAATAAGAGAGGGTAGGCTATTTGTTAATGAACTAAAAAATTGTATTGGGTTGCTGCGTATTGTCTCTACTATACCTTTAATTACACTACCAAACTTATTAGCTGCAGTAATTGTTATGTTAACATATTCGGGAATAGTCGTTATTACTGATGTTATTATTGCACTAATATTCTCTATCACAGCAGTTATTGACGTGTGTAACCTACTACTGATAAAATCTTTTATAATAGATATAAGAGATGTTATAGATTTGCTAGATCCGCTCTTGAAACTCTTAAAAAAGTTTATTAATTCTTTTATTAGCTTGAATTGATTAAAATTTTCAAAACTTTTATGGCACACTTCGAACAAAATATTCTTAACCAATACAATATGGTCAAATATATTGAAAAATAATTGTTTGGCATTTGTTATTTGTTGTATGATATGACCTTCTTGAGTGTCTGTTTTAGACTCTTCTGCGCCTTTATCAGTAGTTGTTTGAGTGTTTGTTGGGTTTAGCAACAATTGTACAATTTGATCCCATGATTCTCGGGCTTTTCCTAATAAAAATTGAAACAGTTTTTTTATAGGATCAAGCATAAATTTTTTTAAATTATTAAATATCCTCTGTTTCCATTGGTATACCGTTATTAACGGTTTTTTGATTAATCTTTTAATTGGGCCTCCTAACGTTTGCTTAATTAAATTAAGCAACTTTTTACCAAAATTCTTAATTAAATAATTAACAAGAAAACTTTGCCCCACTTGCATTAATACTGTTGTTACTATCCTAGGTACAACAATAACTGGACCACCAGATGAAGATGCCATATCTGTTATATAATCCTTTATGTCCTCAACTTCATCATCAATATCTGGATCACTAAATATTAAGCTTAGCAATTGTTTAGTTCCTCTTCTGATCAATTTACCAGCAGGCACAGCAATTGCAGGTGCCACTAAACGAGTATAAGGTATGTATGCAGTTAGCAATAGTGCCGCACCACCTGCTATTTTTAGTCTGGCATTTTGTACATCAGAATTATCTTCTAGATCTGGTAATTCTTCTATTTCATAATAAACTCCTAAGCCTACTGTATCAGCAAGGGCCATTTCTGATTTTGATACTCCATCAATAGATAAATCAACTTCTAAACCATTTTCAATAATTTGTTCAAAACGATAAGTTTTCTTTATTACTATCTGGTTATTACCTGATCCACATGACTCTGCTAATCTTTCTGTATGAGCAATTGTGGCAATAATTAGAGATTGTTCTGATTCTAAATGCTTTTGCATCATATTATCCCCAAAATTGCATGCCTGATCTTCTTTTTCTAAGCATATTTCCTTAAATTCTTGAGAGTCAATTAACTGCGTTATTTTTTCTAAATGCTCTCTTAGAATCTTTTGGGCTTCATCCAAGTGAAATTTGGCCCGTTGTTTAGATTCTGTTTGCTCTTCCTTAGTATAAGATGATACATCAATAGATGTAACACCTTGTAATATCCTATAGAATATGTTAGACCCTTTACTAAGTTCTATTTCAAACATAGCAAAATGATAAGCGGGAAGAACGTCAAATACCAGATCAACAGGAACGGTTTTCAGCTGTGTTGTATTTTGTGATAGCATTAAAGAATCATAATGTTTACCATTGTATAATAAATTTAATATAGTAGCTTCTGCTCTGTCATTAGAATCTCTGGGGATAATATGACCATCAGTACCATATAATCTTAATGCTATTGGCACATCTAATTCTAGATTTTGTTCTATGGTTGTGATCATTATCCCTTCTGCCCACGCACCATCTTTGCTATGATGCTCTATATATTGTTCCATAGTACCAAATTCAGGTGGGGCTTCTTGTCTAAATTCCTCAATGTGTTCAGTTATATACTCTATAGCTCTCTGTCTTAGCTCTTGGTAAGTATAATAGCCACTTTGTCCTCTTTTTTGGATCTTCTTCTGCTGCAGCTGGTCTGCTAGCGCGCGGTAAAAGCAGTTTCCATCTCCATCTATTGGTGTAACATAAAATAGGCCATTGTTTGTAAGTAATTCATCCAGAGACAAAACTTGCCTTGCTTTATTAAAGTCTCCAGCACGTATTAGGCTTTGGGCATACTTAACAGCATAATGAGGATTAACAAATTTATATTTGGCACAATTGTCTTTTACATATGACTCTATTTTTTGAAAGAAACCTTCCATTCGTTGAAGGAACTCTTCTAGTTGCAAGCTGTCAGCTTTATCATAGCATAAACCAAAGTCCAATTTTAGATCTTCTAATATAAAATGATTTATCTTCTTAAATTTCTTTAAATTATAATAATAGTTCTCAAATTTTTTAAATTGTTGATACTTACCTAACATGATGCCCAGATGAGACTTTGCTTGAGCGAGTCTTATTTCCTCTACCTTGTCTCTAAGGGCTAACGCATATTCGACCTCATTTTTGAATGGTCGCTCTTCTGTACTGCTCGTTTGCTCTTCATCTTTGTGCTCTTCTTGTTCTATTGGCTTTCGTGCCAATATAGTGTTTAATTCTTCTACTAATACTTTTAATGGATTTCTAGTTTCTTCTACACCATCTTGTTGCTCTTTCCACTTCTGTACAAATGTTTCTAAGGTATTCACTTCTGATCGTTGAAATATTATTTGAGAACTTCCTGGCTCTCCTGACCGCCCAGCCCTTCCTGATGCTTGTTTTTGTGTTCTCATATTTTTAGGTAAATACGTAGTACATTCATGCAGACCGGCATTTGTTTTAACAGTATTACTTAATTTTATATCAGTGCCTCTACCACCAATATTTGTTGCAATCACTATAGCCCCAGGTTGTATGCCATCCTTATTGATTGATTCTATTTTATGCGCATCACCTTCATTTTCATATGTTGTAATAGCTGTGTATCCGCTTTCCCTTAATTTCAGTTCTATTTTTTTTAAAGCCTTAGGAGTATCACAAACAAAAAGTACTGCTCTCTGTTGTCTCCTTGAATATTCTTCTGCTACTGTTGTGATCTCATTCAGCCAATGATTTTCATCGTTCAGCATTATAGGATCTAAGTCTTGTCTTATACTTGGTGTAAATGGAGGAATAATAGTTGATTCCGCACTATATATATCACGAATAAACCCCATTTCTTTTTCAGAACCTGAAGTACCCGTAAGGCCATACTTTTTTTCATATAAGTTTAAATATGCACAGTTCGGTATAAAGACCGATGTGAGTGAACCACAAGAATTTACATGCAAATTATGCTTCATTTGCAGGAATGGATGTAGATCAGTCCAAATAAAGTTTTGTAACCTAACTCCTATTTCCTTTTCTAGAGGCAGAATATTATCTTCATCATCTTTTTTATTAATTACGTAATCTTCATTTACATGTAAATCATACTTTGCTCTTATTGCGTTATCTATAAGCAGATTTAATTTGCCCTTGACAAGCTCTTTAAGAAAGTATGGTATTCTTTCATCTCGATCAATACTTTCTGCTATTTCTTGTGTATTGATTTGTTCTTTTATTGCCTTTTTATTTTCATCTGTAATATTTAATTGGTTTATACTAAGTTCTTTTTCAGCTTTGATTAATTTTATCCATATATCAATGTAGATAAATTTTACCTGATCCACTCCTGCTATAGATTTTGCTTGATTAGTAATTAAGGCATAATTATCTAAAATAACATTATCAGATTCATCTACTATTACTGTATCGTATTCCCTTACTACAGGAATTCCACTTTTGATATGTAAGACTTTTGTACCTAAAGCCTCCACATTATTATGTAGGTGATCGAAAGCAAAAGCACCTATAGTACCATATACTACATCATGTGTATAACATTTCTTTAAACCCTCTAAGTAAGGATTATCTAAATCTGGATTATTATCAGTTATACTGATGCCAAATAATGCATAAAAATCTTTCCTTTCTCTTATCGCGTCCTTAGCTAATACCTGATTACTGGTGATTATATCTACAGTTTTACCTTGTAATACTCTTAATACTGCTAAAGCGGACGTAATTGTTGTTTTACCTTCACCTGTGTTAATCTGGCAAAACTTATTTGTGTTCCCATCTAAAAATTCTAGTATTGCTAAAATTTGTACTTCTCTTAAAGAATGTCCTGTAGCAATCTCATTTGCTCTAATTAGTATTGCTATCGCACTATTTTCGTTATATGTATAGGTTGCTTCTTTATTTTTTGTCTTTTCTCCGTATTCTCTTATCTGCTCTTTAGTGTAGTTGCGTATTTCTTCATATTCTCTTAGTATGGCTTGATATTTTGTTCCATGTTTCGCTTTAAGCGCATTATACTCCTCCTTATACTTCCTATACCTTTCGTCTTCACCATCTAAGGGCTCGTTAGTAGGAGTGTATATATCACGATGATTTGAACTTTTATCCTCAATATCTTTCAATTCTTTTACCAAAGGTTGGTTGATATCAGTGTCTGATTCAATTGCTTTGTGCTTAATACGTTCTTTTAATTTACCTTTGTTGTCTATACCTAATGCTTCGGCCACTTTCTCTAATTCTTCATCAAATTTTTCTATATTACGTATTTGTTCCAAAGACTTTATAATTTCATCAAAAATATCAAAATGAATTTTGAACTTATTTTCTATTAGCCTTTTGTTTTCTTCAAACTCTCTTTTGATTTGTTCAATGCGTTCTTTAGTAATATCACTATCATGGCTAGCTCTGCAGAAATATTGTTGTACAAACTGCTTAAATCCTTCAAAATTATCCACGCTTTTTAAATCATTGGTTTTCTTATCAATATATTCCACAAGCCTCAGATCTTCAGCATCATCAAAACCCTTTATATTCTCGTACTTATTTTTTGTACCGCTTACTTCTTCATCTTCAGTTCTTATCCCCTTCATATTCTTACTAAACGCATTGAGGTTGTTATAGCGTTTTAATCTTTGTTCTAGTAGGTCTCTTTCTTTTATTAAATAATAAGTTTTTTCACGATTCTTCTTGAGTTCATCTAACTCTCTATTTTCGTTTTCCCTCTTGGAAAGTAGGTCACGCTCTACAGGATTTAAGGCGCTTGTCAATAAAGCTTCTATTGTGGACTTATCTTTTGTCATAATTATTTACCTTAATCTATTGTTAACTTTAATATCAGTGTTACTGATACCTCTATCTTCAACTCTGCAATTGATGATGTACATCCTCAACGCCACAACCGCTCATACTAACAGATAATGATTCAATTTCTTCGCCACGAGTACATACGGTCATATAAGCATCTCTTGTAGTAAAATCATTATCTGAATTAAATTGTTCTTGAAATACTGCTCCATTATCTAAATCACTTTGCTCAGCCTCCATACGACCAATCTCATGTCTTAAGGTAGCTTGCTTTGCCTTCTCTATATTATTCTGCTTCTGCAAGTTTAATACTTGTTGATCTAATTCGTATAATTCTTTATAGTGCTCCTTTAGTTTCTGTATTGCTTTAGTATTAGGATGATTTGCATCTATTGTAAGTGCATTCTTTAATAACAAGCAGGCTTTGCCATAATCCTTATTCTTGTAAAACATTATTGCCTCTCCAACGCATGAATGGATCTTTTGATTCTTAGCAGCAAAATTGTTATGATCTATGCTAAGAGCAGCATCTGCTGATTTAATGGCTTCACTATAATCCTCATTTTGATTTTCAGATTTTGCTTTAGCAATACATGCCAATAGTTTTTGTTCTTTTGCTCTGGTATTGTTGGCATCTAATCCTAAGGCCTTATCGGCTATCTTAAGAGCTTCTATATGGTTACCTGCTCCATTTAATGCAATTGCTTCATTCGCAAGATATACGGCATCGTTAGTTGCACTTCCACGATTAGTTAAGTAAGCAGAATGAAACTTTGCTGCTGCTGCTTCATATTTTTTAATCTTTTCTGATCCACTAGCTATATTTGCTTCAGCTAGTAATATTCTTGCTTGCTCGTTTAAATCATGAGCTGCTTTAGCTGCTATTCCATTTTCTGCCGCGGTTTTCTGGGCTTTAGCCGAAGTGTTGTTGGCATCTAATCCTAAGGCCTTATCGGCTATCTTAAGAGCTTCTGTATGGTTACCTGCTCCATTTAATGCAATTGCTTCATTCGCAAGATATACGGCATCGTTAGTTGCACTTCCACGATTAGTTAAATAAGCAGAATGAAACTTTGCTGCTGCTGCTTCATATTTTTTAATCTTTTCTGATCCACTAGCTATATTTGCTTCAGCTACTAGTATTCTTGCTTGTTCGTTTAAATCATGAGCTGCTTTGGCCGCTGCTTGTTCGCTAGTCAATGTACGTATCTGAACTTCCAATGCAGTTTTAATACGCCCGGCTTCATTGTTAGTCCCATGAAAGGCTGTATATTTTACGTATTCCTTAACTGCATCCTGTAACTTTGACAGCTTCTCAGCTTTTATTACCGATGAATCTGCTTGAACTTTAAGGCTATTAGCTCTCTCTAATGCTATTGCTGCCGCTGCTTGTTCGCTAGTCAATGTACGTATCTGAACTTCCAATGCAGTTTTAATACGCCCGGCTTCATTGTTAGTTCCATGAAAGGCTGTATATTTTACGTATTCCTTAACGGCATCCTGTAATTTTGATAGCTTCTCAGTTTTTGTTACCGACGAATCTGCTTGAGCTTTAAGGTTATTACCTTTCTCTAATGCTGTCGCTGCTGCTTGTTTTTGATTTGCATTTTGCTGATTCTGGTTTGATGATTGATTTTGTGACATAGCATAAACACCGGTAGCAACCCCGCCAGCAACTAATGTAGCTAACTCAGCACCTACAGCTGCTGAAGTAAACGTTGTCCCCACATACGCAGAAACACCTGCTATAGTAGCACCTACTGCAGCTGCAGTAGCAAATGCTCCAGCTACTCCACCTATAGCCGCACCTTCCACTACCCCATCTAATACTCCTGCGACAACGCTCTTTCCATTAGCAGCAGCCTCTATTCCTCCAATTGCTGCACCTGCTACAGTACCAGCAACAGCCCCTATAACGACACCTTTTGTAACCAGGGCAGCAGCGCTAGCAACCCCTGCTATTGTTCCTATACCTCCAGTAGCTACTGTTACTGCAACTATTGCAACCACAGCAACAGTAGCGATAGCAATTTTCTTAATCCAATTCCACATTTGTTACATCATTATTAAAAAAACCATAGTATACAATTTATTTGATTTCAGAATTAGTTAAGTAACTGTACTAATATTGAGAAATATGGATTTATCAATTTTGTAACAAATATGTAACGCGGACAATTAAATTGCGTTATTTAGGAATAATTATTTTGCACTGATTAACAGCAATAAATTACGTCGCAGGAAATATAAGTTAGTAAGAATATTTTATAGTTCTGTCTTGCCAAAACAGAGCATCTAAGAAAGCAGTTTTAACATCCCTTAGCTTTTAAGTAGTCGCTAATAGCTTCGTGTACGATATCCTGAATATAGGTATCATTTTGTACGGCGAGCATTTTTAATCTTTTATGAATATCGGTAGTAAAATATGCCGCTATCATTCTTTTACCTTCTCGGCTTTTTACATTTTGGTAGCGAGTTTTATTGCTAATGTTATCTAAAAAGGCTTCTTGTTTTCCTGCAGAATTAAGAGCATCGCTTAAGGTATTTTTAGATTTTTTATTATTCATGTCTATTTATCCTCATTTTGAATTGTCTTTATTTCAATGTGTCTTTATGTCCACAAATATAATTGTAGACATTTTGTATTTCCGACGCAGCTTTACCTTTTGAATCATATTCTTGTACTCCTTCGCCATTAGTACTTGCGTGTACGTAGCAAAGCCTCTGTACTATCATTTGCGGACAGACATTAATACTATTGCCGTATTTATTAAAGATGGCCTGCTTTGCTTCTTGAGCTAAGGAGCTTGTATGATGTATTGCATTAAATACCAATATAAAAGGCTTATTTGCCATTTTAGCTAGGCCAATCGTATTATCAATTGCCTGTAAGTCAAAAAGATTAGGTCTACACGGTATTATAATACTATCTGATATTTCAGACGCTATTTGCGAATCTCTTTGCGAATGTGGCGGAGTATCTATAAATATTTCTGTAATGTTATTTTCGCATGCTACATTTATAACATTGTTTAATCTAGCGGCAAAAGATGAAGTAACTAAAGGTTCGTTATTAACCCCTCTTACGTCTGCCCACATAGTTGCACTTGCTTGAGGGTCGATATCAATTATTAAGGAATTATTGCCTTGTAATTTTGATTGTACTGCAAGGTTAATAGCTAAAGTTGTTTTGCCTGCTCCCCCTTTTTAAGACATGACCGAGTATACTTTTACTTTATGTTGCATTATGGACATGTCAATTTGTTGAAGTATTGAATTATTAGTGTTGTCCGCATAATGAATTGTAGAGAAACTGATGTCAATACAATTCGACATGTAGACAATACTAGTATTTGTTATGTGGACAAATATACAAAAATAAATGTGGATATATTGAGAATTAAAAAAAGTTTATTGTTGATATGTAAAAATGTGGATGTGTTGTTGTGTTGAATTGTCTAATCTTCAACATGTGGACAATAATGTAATTCGATATGTTGAATATTCAACACTACTAATTATGGACAATTTAACACTAACAGATTGACAACAGAAAGAAACAGGGGGATTAAGTGTTTAAAAAAGTACACTTTGCAACATCCGATATTGACATGTCTTTTTCAATGTCTCATAATGCAATCCTTATAAAGCTTAAAATAATATGAGAATGTAAAATATGCAGTTAGTCGGATACGCTAGGGTTAGTTCGGTTGGTCAATCTTTGGAAGTACAACTCGATAAGCTTGCTCACTGTAATAAACTATTTCAGGAAAAATAGCGGTAACTTAAACCAACGCCCCCAGTTACAAGCATGCCTAGAATATGTCAGAGAAGGCGACACATTAACAGTTACTCGTCTTGATCGCCTTGCACGTTCAACTCTGCATTTATGTCAAATTGCCGATATTCTTGCACGTAAAGCAGTTCATTTAAAGGTAATTGACCAAAATATAGATACTAGCGATGCAACGGGTCGTCTTCTTTTCAATATGCTAGCTGCTATCAGTCAGTTTGAAAATGAAATACGCACCGAACGCCAAATGGAAGGTATTATCAAAGCCAAAGAAAAAGGCGTGGGCTTCGGTAGAAAAAAACAACTCAAGCAAATTGACATCGATAGCCTACAACAGAAACGCCAAGGCGGCATACTGATAAAAGATTTAATGCGGGAATACAAACTATCTAAAGCTACTATCTATCGCTATTTACAAAATTGTGATCAATAGCTGTATCGGCCTAACATTTTTATGTGTTATATTCCTAAAGTATCTGTATAAAGTTAAATTAAATTATCCTATTCAGCTAAACCCAAAAGGCCAGTAACATTAAAAGCATCCTGTTCAAATGTTTTATATATGTAATTTGCATATATACCTTCTATATCGGTTTCAACCTCTGTAACAAGTAAGTTGTCTTCAAAATGACGTATCCCATCCCTCAAAGCTCTAAATTCTTTTGAATGCTCCACATTATCATGATCAGCCAACTTATAGAGAGTTTTTAAATAAAATTCCGCAACTAACTTATTTTCATCATCAATAAGAAAAATCCATAATTTTGCCATTCTACCCATTTGAATTACTGCACTCAAAAATTCTAAATTATTTTGCAACCTATCTAATATAGCTAGGTTGTTAGCAAAACGTCCTAAAATAAAATCAGGTCCATAACCAAGTAATTCTTTTGGTAATATGAGCTTGTAAAAATTTTTACTCTGACTATATGTATTTATTTGATGGCATGCATAAACAGCATCCATTCTCAAATTAGCTGGTATTGCTACGGTAACTTCTATAGTTTGACCATTACCAGCAATTCTAACTACAAGATTGCTTTCTCTTACGTATAATTGATCATAATCAAATCCTATCGGATTGTCACTAAACCCTCCTACTGCAAGTAGATTATTACCTAAAAATGCTCTAAAGTTGGCAACCTCTTGTCTTAAGATAGCAAAGGGATTGTTACATCCATAGTTACTTAGCTGATCCTGAATATTATAAACTTCAGTCAGTAAACCTCCTGTTGGTTGTTCAGGTGGTTCATACGCTTCAAGAGCTTGACGAAGATCATTACGTGCTACAGACGCGCCGCCTCTCATGATTTCTCCAAATTCTTGATTAGGATATACTTCTTTTGCAATTTGCAAAATTGCTGTTAAATGTGTGCGATGATTATCAGGACTGCTAAAAACTTCACATAAATATTCAAAATATTCGCCCTTAATATCAGGAAAATAATAGCCACAATACCCTTGCAAATAAATAATTAATTCCTCACTTAAATAAGATCTAGCTGGAAAATGAGTATAATATTCTAGTCTAGCATCATATGTAACTAAATTATTTAACCCAACTAAAATTTGCTGCAACCCTGATCTAACATAGTTTAGATCCCACAATAAAGCTCCCCAATGAATAATTAGTTGATCTATATTATAAAATAAATCAGCATATCCAGTAAAATCACCTGTTTGATTTGGTTTTACAATTAAATCAGCGAGTTTTTTTATTTTTTCTAGTTCAGCAGTCAACTCTGGAAAGTCTAATCTAGTTTGTTTACTCATGTTTTTCTGACTAGCAAATTCACCTATTATAGATATTACTCTAAAAACTAAAAAAACTAGATCTCTGTGCTCTCTAAAAATATTACCAGCTAAATATTTTTCTATTATTGGTACTACAACATCCAGAGCGTTGATTGCATCCTCACACCTCAGCTTTTCTCTATAATAGGATGCTATGGAAAAAATATGAGGATAACTTGTAACTGACTGAAATTGTTGTCGTACCTCTACTCTTCTTTCGTTTTCTAAAGTAGAATCGGATTCTGTTTTGGCAACAAGTTTTAATGCTCTAGTCATATCATGCATCAAACTAGCAACCTCTTCTTCACTAGCTCTACCGTAAAAGTCGGGTGAAGATGGTTTCGGTGGATTATATGCAGTAAGTATTTGCAAGAATTTTAAATCCCGAAATAGATTATTTTCTTCAAATCCTTTAACATGACTAATAGTATATTCATCAGCTATGCCACTTTCTGATTTACCTGTAATTACTTGCCAATCCAAAAACGAAACAGAACGGCATATATTAAAAAATAAGTTTCTCTTATTTTCAAAGGTCATCTGATCATGAAATTTTTCATAATGTGCAATCATATAATTAAAAAAGATAAATAAAGCTTGGTCTGTATAAGCATTTCTATCTTCAATTGTTAATTGCTGGAAATAGGGTATTAATAGATTATTTCCTATTTCTTTAATTATCGCTTCACTATCTTCTTTAGTATCTGCAACATTCCACCCTCTTATGATTCCATTATTATCGATTAAAAATGTCATTCCCCTACTTTATTATATTCAGACGTTACATCATCGCAAAGTGCCTTTTTTCTGCTAATACGCACTGCTATTTTATATACTTCCGCCTCCTAGACTCACTTATTTAGAATAGCTTTGAAACTCCATTATATCAATTTAATATTAGTAGCCGATAACTTACCGTACTGCTTTTCAGTTTCAAAACTGACTTTAGTTGTAGGGTTAAGCTCTCTAATATCAAGGTGTTGTACTGCCGAGATATGAACAAACACGTCTCTTGATTTATCGCTAGGCTCTATAAAGCCGTAACCTTTAGTAGCATTGAACCATTTAATAGTCCCAGTTTGCATAAGTGTTTATACCTTAAATAATCGTTATTTGTTGCAGGCATCCTTTAGCTTCTGACCGACCTTGAACTTTGGTTGGTTGTAAGCTGGTATTTGTAGAGGTTCTTGAGTTTTGGGATTACGTCCTGTCCTAGCTGCAACTTTACCGATAGTAAAATTCCCGAAGCCAACAAGGGATATTTCTTTACCTTGTGAGAGAGCGTCAATAACGGAGGAAGTAAATATATCAATAGCCTTTTCAGCGTCTTTTTTGGTACAACTATGTTGACCTGCGATATGGTCGACAAATTCTGATTTATTCACTATTATTACCTTTGAATTATAATTTGTTTTTAAGTTTTAATATTTCCTCTAAACTAAGTCCCGTTACGGAAGAAATAAGTTCATCATCCAGTTTCTGTTTTAACATGTTAAGCGCTGTTTTGATCAAAATGGGATGTGCATCGTTACTCATGGTCATTTTAACTTTTCTATTTCTTTAACACTTAAACCGGTAATTTTAGATATTTTTTCAATAGCATCTCCGTCTAGTAGCATAGCTTTGGCGATTTCTATGGCTTTTTTGTTTTTTCCTTTCTCGATACCTCTAGCTTCTGTAGCTGCTAATTCGTCCCTGTCGCTATAAAGCTTCTTCTGATAATAAGAGTAGTTTGCCCTCTCCTCAGGAGTCATTTTTAAGATACTAAGCTTTTCTGCTACCTGAACCATATAAGGAGAGTGATAGTTTTTAGGTATTTCATCATACTTTATGACATGTAGCCAGTCATCTATTTCTCTTTCTAAACGATCATTAAATAGCGGTATCGATATATAAAAATATTCAGGTAGAATATCGGTCGCATCAAACATTTCACCACTTTGCTGATTTTTAATATGAACGGATAGTTTCTCGTTAGTTGCTATTTCATGAATAATAGTCTTGCCGTGATAAATAGCTCCGTTACCGATTGGAAAGTAGAGCAGAGAGATATGGAATATTTTTATTATCTGGGTGTAATCTTCCCTTTGGGCTAAATTGTCGACTATCAGTCTGGAAGTATTAAATAGTGATTTATGAATAAAAGAATCTTTAACGTTACGTTCAATCTCGATAATGTATTTATGGTGATC
>JACCDN011104101.1_pt1 | contig 16109 bp, 16 predicted proteins | sample 7441691 | NCBI WGS metagenome assembly JACCDN01 (sample SAMN15323439, study PRJNA562643) | freshwater metagenome | isolation source: river surface water | place: USA:Blue River Watershed | collected 2017-08-16
GCAATTTTTATGATAGCTTCTTTTCTAAACATTATTATACCACCGCATAAACATATCTTTTGTATATCGGTTTCACCTCTACCCGGTCTAACTACACCCTTCATTTGATCTATCGTTAAATGTATCTCATTTTGATTTAAATCTATTACTCTATTATATGGAGAAACACATTCAAAATTTTGCAGAGATTTTAAACCATTTATAAATTCTTGTGCATCCATGATAATATCACAATCTCCAAATACAATTGTTCCTGTAGTTGAATATTTTAAACCAACATTAAATGCCCATGATTTATTAAATGGTAAATCAGATTTAGTGTATATATGTTTTACACCTCTTAGAGAAAACGTGTGTAATTTTGGAGACTTATCTTGCTCGACAATAATAATTTCTATACCTGCAAACCCTATGAGCCATTCAAGTACTCTTTTAAGATTATGTATTCTATCGGCTCTGTGCTTATATGCAATTATATATGTAAATAGATATGGTTTAGTCTCCAAGTTTAGTTATATTTTTTTAATTATATTTTGATATAGGCATTTGTTTTTGTATATTTGCCATTAATGTTAGATTTTAAAAATAAAAATAAATTCATATCTACTGATGCTCGTTCCCATTATGCTATTTTAGAGGTTTTAAAATTTTATGATATAATAGGCATAAATTATATTTATATTGATATAATTTCAAGCGTGTCAACGATTCTATCAACTTTAGTAAATAGTAGGAGATTATCATGTACAATTTCGGATTTAGAAAAGATAGTATCTGAGAACTCATTCAGACTTGATTTGATTGTCATTCAAAATTTTGAAAATTACTACATTGATATATCTTTTACAGACATTCCGATTATTTTACTTCAAAATACATCATTATATTTACGAGATAAAAATAGGGTTGAGTGCACTTATATATTTTCGGTTGATGAATCTAATTTGAGTGCACCGGTAAGTGACCTTTTTGGTCTATAAAAAATTATGAATATAAAAAAGTTATTTTTAAAGTTGACAAGTCAAACATATCCGCATGGATATGAACATTTACTTGAGCCATTTTTACCAAAAGGATATGAGAAGGATAAATTTGGTAACTATTTTATAAAGATAGGTAATAGCGAATCTATGTTTACTTGTCATTTGGACACTGCATCACATGAAGCGAAACCCATTAAGCATGTAATAGATAAAAATATAATAAGGACAGATAAAACAACTTTATTAGGAGCTGATGATAAGGCAGGTGTTGTTATTTTACTATCTATGATAGAGAATAAGACACCTGGTCTTTATTATTTCTTTCTTGGTGAGGAAGTTGGTTGTGTCGGTTCTGGTCAAGCATCTGGTTTAGATTTCTCAAGTTATAAAAGATGTATATCATTTGATAGAAGAGGTTATAGTTCAGTTATAACACATCAATTGTATGGCAGATGCTGTTCTGAGAAATTTGCACAAAGTTTATCTGAACAATTGAATGCCTCAGGACTTTCATTTAGACCAGATTCGACTGGTGTGATGACTGATTCTGCATCATTTATGAATGATATACCAGAATGTACAAATATTTCTGTTGGTTATTTCAATGAACATACTGTTAACGAAACACAAGACATTTCTTTTCTCTACAGATTAGCAAAGGCGGTTTCTATTGTTGATTGGGAGGGATTACCAACTGATAGGAATCCAGAGGAAGAAAATTATAGTAGTTATTTTAAAAAATCAAATATACGAGTATACGAGCCTACTAAGTCACATGAGGTAATTAATAAACAACTTTCTGCGGTTATAAGGGTTTATATAGATAATCAATTATTTTCTGCACATATTAAACCAGAAAGAATAGTTAAGGAGCGAGGTTATATCTATTCTTGGATATTTAAGCAAAGTGGTTATCGAAACTTTCAAGGTATTGATTGGGATGGTAAATCCTGCTATGTTAACTTTGAAAGAAGCAGAGAATACGTTGGTGAACGTAGTGAGCTTATACACGTAATAGATAATCTATCGGAGATTCCAGTAGAAGATTTAATAATCTTACAAAAGTTATCTTAAGAGAAAATCAATCCGGGATTTTTATATTCCTTTTGAGTAGCTATTTCTAACATTTGTGTTGTTGATAGTTCCTTTGGATTCCATCCTTTTTTCTTAGAATACTCGTTTATAAATTTTTCTCTTAATAGTAATGTTTCCTCATCACTCATTACTGGCTTTTTAATATTTTTCTCAATCATAATATTGAAATTTTCTTTTATATATAAATTTTTCTATTTCCTATTTTTTCCTTATATTTGAAGGATGTTATTCAAAGTAAGAGGTATATTAAATTTTAGTCCAGAGGATAAGACAAAAAAGCACAAGTCTCAATCTTCTTGGAAAAGAACTGCTATGATTAACACAAATTGTGACTTAAGTGAGTATTATGCTTGGTTTATTAAAAAAAGATTTAATTTGGAACTTAATAAGCCATTGAGAGGAACTCACGTTACAATTATATCAGATATTGTTGATGAAACTATTTTTGCGGAAGCTTCTAAATTTTTTAATGGTAAAGAAATAGATTTCTATCTTGAAACTGAGCCTAGAACCGATTCTAAGCACTGGTGGTTAAGAGTTTATTGTCAAGATGCTGAGAATATAAGAGAGTCTATAGGTCTTAGTCGTGAGCCATATTTTTCATTTCACCTAACAATAGGATATGCAAATGAGAAAAATATAACTCACTCTGAGTATATTTTGAGACAATGTAAAAGATTCGAACTTATATCAAACGAAGGTAGAAAACCATTTAATGAACATAATATTTATAAGTAATGCCTGAATTAACAGAATATAGAATAATGTCCGATTTTATTAATCAGACATCTAAAGATAAAATATTTGCTAAGGCATTTAATGTTGAGAAGGGAAATATCGCTTCTGAAATAGATGTTGGTTTTAAAAATTTTATTGTTTCTTCTAAATCTAATGGAAAGGAATTAATACTTGACCTTAATGGTATGAAGATATATGTTTTTATGGGTATGAGTGGAAATTGGTCATATCTACCAACATCAGATTGGGATAGTAAAAAATTTGTCAGGCTCCGATTAGATGATGTATATGGTGGATCTTTACTACTATATGGTGGGTTTATGGGTCCAAGATATTCTATTAATAAAAAGTTTAATGGAACGAAGAGAGGCCCAGATCCAACAACAAATTTTGATTCATTTAGGGAAAATATATTAAAGAATATTGATGGCAAGGCATTTGATAGTTTAATATGTGAGTCCTTATTGAATCAAGAATATTTTAATGGTATTGGTAATTATCTTAGAAGCACTATATTATATTATAGTAATACAAATCCATTTGAAAATGCAAGAGTATCAATAATGTCTTCTAACGTATTAGATATGTGTAGGGATATTCCTTTAATATCATATAAATTAAATGGTGGTCAGTTAAAAGATTGGAAAAACCCTTTTAACTTAGAATCAAATAGTTTTGATGATTGGGTTTTTTATCAGAAGGGATTATCTTGTAAAGATAAAACAGGTAGAACATTTTGGTTCGATCCTAAATGGAAAAAATATTGTCCTTATATTAAAAATGCTAACACAGTACAGAGAATTAATAAAAAAGTATAAGTTTAAATCTTTAACGAATCATAGATTTCACCTTATCTATCTTAAAACCGAGGGTTATATATCAACAGGCTTTGATGGTATTTGGTATCGAAAGGGTAAGCGATATGAGATTAGATTTGTTGGTGATAACTTAGAAATTGTAAGTTGCAAGTAAACAAAAAAGTGTATTTATTTATAATAATAAATACACTTTTTTTTATGAATCAATATGGTTTAGATATTCAAGAAAAATTAGAGAAAATTCTGAGTGAGGAATTAGCAAAGTCAATCGATGCTGCGATTTTAAAATCTTTAGGAATAGATAATAGTAGAGTTGGTCGCATTAAAAAAGTTTTAGAAAAAATTAGAGCGAAAAAATGAATAACTTAGATAAACAATATTTTGATTTAATCACCTATATTATAAATAATGGTGTTAAAAAGTCTGATAGAACAGGTACAGGGACCATTTCTATATTTGATTATACTATGAGATTTAATATGAGCGATGGATTTCCATTACTCACCTCTAAAAAAATGTTCACAAAAGGTATTATACATGAGTTGATATGGTTTTTGAAAGGTGAGACAAATATTAAATATCTTGTGGATAATGGAGTACACATTTGGGATGGTGATGCTTATAAAAGTTTTGAAAAAAAGTGTATTACTGGGACAGGAAAGAAAATGACTAAGGATGAATTTATCGAACTTATTAAAACCGATGATAAATTTGCAGAACAATTTGGAAATTTAGGACCTGTTTATGGACATCAATGGCGAAATTTAACTAAAATATCTGATATTCGTGTTGAGGGTTGCTGGAGTGAGAAAAAAATCGATCAAATCCAAAATCTAATTAGTGAGCTTAAGTCTAATCCTGATTCTCGAAGATTAATGGTTAGTGCTTGGAATACTCTAGAAATAGAGGATATGGTTTTACCACCTTGTCACTACGGATTTCAATGTTATACACAATTATTAACATGTGAGGAAAGGACAAAGATACTCTTATTTGAAAGAGATAAGGATAGGATATTCAAATCACCCGGAATTTGGACTAATGATATTGGTCCATCTGAGGAATATTTAGATAGTAAAAATATTCCTAAAAGAAAATTGAGTCTTAAATTTACTATGAGATCAGTTGATTGTGGGTTGGGTTTACCATTTAATATTGCATCTTATGGTATTTTATTACACTTACTTGCTAAAGAAGTAAATATGATGCCGAATGAGTTGATTTTTTCAGGAGGCGATTGTCATATTTATTTAAATCATATTGATTCTCTTAAGGAACAACTTAAAAATGAAACATTTGATCTTCCTCGTTTGGAATTATTTAATGAATCTATAAATTCATTAAAATATACCGATATAAAAATTACAGATTATGTTTCAGCGGATATAATAAAGATGGATTTATCAAATTGAAACATTAGGTTATAATTTTATATAAGTTAAATGGATAGAAGATATTTTAATCTATTTTCTCATTATATTCTTGAGAAATGCCATCATGATGTGGTTGATGATATATCAAATACCGTATTCTATGCAATTGTTGAAAAATATGGATCTGAATTTTTAATAGACATATTAACCGAATCTAGATTTTATATGGAAAATCCTCCATCTTTTTCAAAAACTGATGCTGGTTATCAAAAACTAATGGAAAAAACAAGACATTCTGTACAAGAGGATGTCCGAAAAGACATGCGAAGTATTGTCAGGAATGAAAAAATAGATAATATATTAAAAAATAATAATAAAAAATGAGCAATTCAAATTCTGTTTCTGTCTTTTATGATTCTTTGATTGAGCAAATAAAATCAATAGATACAACCAATTTATCTGATAAAGTCAGTCGAAAACCAGTTACCAAAATCATAGAAGAACAAAGGGTATATTTTTGGATTAGATTGTACTTAAAAGAAGAAATATCAGATATAAAAGAAGGGGATGATTTTGAAATCACTTATGGTGACGAAAAATTAATTATTAAATTTATTTGTTTTGGTAAGAAGAATTCTGTTAGAGATCATGAAGGTGAGTTAACAAATTATGATTCAGAAAATGATAATAAGATATTATGTCTAATGGTCGATGAGAATGAAATAAATACAAACGATTCTATACCATTTATAAGAACATTATTTAAGACTTCAAGATTTTATGAATATCAACTTATTCGAAGAGATGATTTGAAATTTAGGAATACTAGAACTGAAGAGATAATGGATTATATAGATTGTGATTTTTAATAAAATTTTATTGACACTCAGGGCAAGGTACATTTCCTTCACCCTCGCAATTTCGACATTTATTTTCGCCTTCACCTTCACAATCGGAGCATTCCATCTCACCCCTTGAGTCACAATTACTGCAATCGACTCTTCCTTTACCATTACACTCATCACACTTAGACATATTACCTTCATCATCTTCGACCTCGCCCTCACCATCACAATTTGAACATTCTATATCACCATTACCACCACAATCATCACAATTTATAAGACCACTTCCACTACATTCATAACATTCAATTTTTCCACTCCCATTACACTCTTCACATTCAACAGTTTCTTCACCCTCACATACCTCACAATCCTCGCCAGTACGCCCTTCAGTTGATTCTAAAGATATGGTTTTGCCTCTTATATGTTTATTACTTAATGTTCCTGTATTTCTATTTAGATACTTAACAGTATCAACATATGGATAATATTTAAAGTCTGAATTTTCTAATTTTACTAAAAGTTCTTTATCATATAATTTATTATCATCAAATAGTACATCCTCATCAGTAGATGATATTTGTCTCTTTTTATAACAATATCCATGTTCTTTGGCATATTCTTTAAACAAATCGACATTAGAGTCTTTAGAGTAGTAAATTCTATCCATAAAATTTGTACCATCTGTTAATGTCCATATTAATGCTCTTGCAACTATTAAATCAGGATTTGGTGATTTAAGTATTAAGAGTCGACAAACATCAGGATTTGCTGTGTAAATACCTAAAAATTGTCCACAATTATCATATCTCATACATGAAGAGTGAAGAGTTGATGTATTTGTATTATCATATTGATGCTCGTTATACCAAAATCTTATAGCATCTCCCTTAACTTCTTCAAACTTTGAGAATTTATCTTTTGATAGTACTATTTTTGATTTAAATTCATTTGTAAATGTTTCAATGTCTTTATCTGTGAATTTGAGTCCAACTTTTTGCAATATTTTATTTGCGAATCTACCGACCTTTACTTCTTGTGGGTTTGTTCCATCTCTGTGATTATTTATTTCCTGTACCCCATTTACTGCTATTAAATAATCTATTCCATTAGTTGATCTGAAATGATATATATCACTGCTTGGTACAGTACCTCCGGTCATATCAGATATTTCAGGGATTGTATATTTTCGAATAATATATCCCATTTCTCCCTCATTTGGTAGTTCTCCTTTTCCGTTCCAACCATCTATCCTAGATGATAATCTATCAAATGTTCTGTATGTCGAACCTGGATTTGTTACTTTCGAAAGAAAATCAGATTCTTTTGTTTTGTTGTCGATAAAAAATCCAATTGTATCATCCTTTGCAGTTGTTGAAATATAGTTCATTGGTATATCGATATCCTTTCCGTTGAGTTCTAGTATCTCTTTAGCAATTGGTGATTTCATTGATGATATAATATCAATAAAATCATTAAAATATTTAATTTTGGACTCTAATAGTAAATTGGTAAATGATTTTTCTAATAGAAATCGATTATATCCTAAATTCATATACCTATATATTATTTTAATAATTCGATTTTTAAATCAACATTGAAATATTCTTCATCGTTAAACCTTCGAAATAGAATATCCTCATTATATTTTGTTTTAGATACTGAGCAGTTATATATAGATGATATTCTTTTATTTACTTCATCTATTTTATTTTCTATTTGTTTAAATATTGAGTGATATTTTCTTACATCATAACTTCTATCAAGTAGATTTGATATATCGAATCTAAAGTTTATTTCTATTGAAAATTCGCTATTTTTTGATCGTAGTAAACGAACACTTCTTTCCAATTCATCTTTTTTATATGAAATTACTTTAAAATTACTATCAAGTTTTAATATTATATCGACCTTCGATTCATTTCTTAGATGTTCTAAACCTTTTTGATTAGTTGTATTGTGCCAATAATTCTTTGTTTGGTGTGATATAACAAAACTTACTACTGAATAGGTAGATATTGGAATAAACTCATCTTTAAAATCATTATACATATCGAAAATATCATGTATATCAATTCTATTGGAAATAAAATCATTTATAACTTCTGCATTAGATAATTCTTCTAGTAATAAAATATACTTCATATAGACCTATATATTTTATTTTTATTTTAATAATAATTATTTATCTAATAACCATTTCTTATTCCCTGCTCCAAATACTCTAAAATATCCTCTATCATACATTATTTCAACTTCTGTTTTATTTATATCATATCCTTGTGAGATTAATGCATCTTTTCTAAATGAGAATCTATGGTATCGTATTTTATTGATTACCCAACTATAGTCAATTTCCGTCTCGCTTATTAATTTAAATCCAATTGTTTTATATAAATTTCCATTACCAATGCAATTTTTTGAATATGATACTATTCTACTATACTCAAAATTCCTTTTAAAAAATTCAAGTAGTCTACTCGCACCGCCAACAACTATAGTATCTTTAATGTTACAAAATCTTAGCAATTCAAATTCATTTTGAGCGGTTTTGGATCCCAATGATTTTCTTAATTTACCAAAAGTCATAAGACTTACCAGTTCATTATTATAAAATAATCCTATTTTTATGGATGAGTTTATGTTGCCCTGCAGGTGATTATTATTCAAGAAATTAGATACCATTTTATTATCAGATATACTCCTAACCTCACATTTTCTTGCAAATATTTTCCTAGTCACTATGTAAATTTTTGATCTTATCATAGAGTGAATAATATCTTTTTTATACTCCCAATCATCTTCCCATATCATCATTATACTTATTGATTCCCTTTCAAAGAATTTTATTTTGTCATAATGATATTTTTTATCCTTGTGTAACTCAGAGTGCCAATATAATCCGTTAAATTCAAAACCAACATTTAGGTCCGGTAGAAAGATATCTATTTCCTTATTCTCATATCTATAGTTGTTTATAATATCACCGGAGTATATTGATTTTATAAAATTAGATAATTCAAATTCTAGTGAACTACTTCCGTTTGTTATAGGATTGCAAATAAGACACACTTTTTTATTTAAATTTTTCCTATTTCTGTATAATTGTCTTTGAATATTAAATACTTTATTACATCCTTTACACAGGATTGTATATTCACTTTTGTTAAAACTTATTAGTGATAATTCTTCATTATTCACCTCCTTGTTATTCCTATCTAATAGTATCCTGTTCATTATGTTTTTGTATTCCTGAGTGTTTGAGTAATAATCTCCATATTTTTTTAATATAGATGTCTTTGATATTTCTTTAATTATTTTATTTTGCATTGCATGTTTAACTCCAAATTTTTCTAAATTTGTATTTTCCGCCCTTTCTCTAACCTCTTTTAATTTTGAAGGATTATCAACCCCATATTCATTTATAAAATATAATTTTAAATCATCTGCTATTTTTGTGTTCTGCATTGCATGTTTAACTCCAAATTTTTCTAAATTTGTATTTTCCGCCCTTTCTCTAAACTCTTTTAATTTTGAAGGATTATCAACTCCATATTTTTCTAAATTTGTATTGCGAAACCTCTCCTTAACCTCACTAGATTGTAAGGGATAGTCATATCCGAATTTTTTATTGTTGGACTCCTTTACCTTTTCTTTTATTATACTTGATTTAGAAGGATTATCAACCCCGTATCTTTCTAAATTTGTTTTTCGCTTTCTCTCTTTTAGGTCACCATCGCTATATCTACAATCATTAGAACAATAATCATTAAATCCAATTGTCATGTTTTTAAATTTAACAGGACCGCTACAAATCTTACAGGTAGGCATTTCTATTTTATTATAAAAACAATAAAATTTTCCCTTAAAAGGAACATCACCTTTGATAAAATTTGATATATCACTATGTAATTTTGCATTTCTTTTAAGTATACCACCTTCACTATATTTAAAATAATCTTCTAATTGTATGTTCTCTGTTTCCATATCAATAAATTTTATATTATATATAAAACAATTGGTTCTTCCTTTATATAAATTAAAAAAATTAGTAGAAGTGCTTGTAGATACTCAATATTTAATGAATACAAAAAAGTTGGTAGTATCCTATGTTGATAAGACAGGTGATATAAAACTTAAATACTATCAGATGGATAATCCAATGAAGTATGTAACTTGTTCAGATGATGACGCAGATAGGCATCCAAGTTTTAAATCATGGGACGGTAAGTCCGTTAAGCAAATTGAGGTTAATCATCCTGATAGATATGCAGTATATGAATTTTTGGATCAACTTCCTGAAAGCGAAAAAAATGAAATATATGAGTACAATCTTCCAAAGATGTATTATATAGATATAGAAACGGAGATAATAGACGGATTTCCAGAGGCCTCTGATATCAAAGATAATTTAGGAAATATAGTAAAAGAAGGTGCTGCAACTCAGGTTTTATCGATATCTATTGTCTATGATGATAAAATAATTTTGCTTGGGTTGAAAGATATGCCAACCGATATGCAAGAGAGAATAAGGGATAAGACAAATGAATATTTTGAAAAATTTAATGCTAATTATCAATTTAAGTATATTAAGTATGATGATGAATTTGATTTATTATATCATTTTTTCCATAAAATGGTTCCTAAAATGCCTTTAATGACAGGTTGGAACTTCCTAAATTATGACTGGATGTATTTAGTTAATAGATCTCGTAAATTAAAGAAAATGGTTAATGAGCAAGAACTTTCTATTAATCCAAATGAGTCATCTCTTACAAAAAGATTAAATAAAATATGGTCTACAGAATTTGAGATACCTGCACATCGAATGTTATTTGACTACATGCAATTATATGAAATTTGTGACACTTCTATTAAAATTAAAGAGAGTTCATCACTAGATTTTGTATCAAAGAAATTAGTGGGGGTGGATAAAATTAAATATTCAGGATCGCTTCAAAAACTTTATGAAGATGATTTTGAGAAATTTATGTATTATAATGCTGTCGATTCCGTGTTAGTTCAAAAAATACATGAATCAAGAAATTATATCTCAATTATATTTGCTATATCATCACTTGCAAAGATAAAAGTAGTTGATGTTGTTTCTCAAATGAATAATGCACTTGGTTCGCTTGCTATAACTGAAGGAGTTTTAAGAAACAGATTTCGTGATATGGAAAATATTGTTTTATTTCGTGATGCTGATAAGGATTCATCGAATGAGGGTGCAGGAATAGCCGGTGGTTGGGTAAAAGATCCTGTTGTTGGTATGAATAAATGGATTAGTGTATATGACTTTTCAAGTTTATATCCTTCTGTGCAAAGACAATATTATATATCACCTGAAAACTTTGTAGGTATTAAAGATGAGAAGAATCCTGGATTTTGTGATAATGGACTCCCTATAGATGCTGATAAGCATGTAGTTTGTGTGAATGGTGTTGTCTTTAAAAAGAAAGATTCTCCTACTATTAAAATGCTACAAGATGTTTTTGCTGATAGAAAGAAAAATAAAAAGATAATGCTTCAAAAATTAGAGGAGTTGAAGAAAGTAAATGATGAGATTAAAAGATTAGAAGCCGAATTATATTAATTTCTGTATTCGTTTATATCCCAGTTAGTATATAATTCTATATATGAGGAATTGTTCCAATATCTTCTAAATATTTTTCCTTCACCTCGGTTACTTGTAAATTTTAGAGATAGCATATATTCTTTTATCTTCTCTGAGTTTTCTAAATTTTTACAATCAATTACTAATTTTATATTATAGTCTCCATTTCCATCCTCTTCTTCTACAAGATATGAATTTGTTACTATTGTATTAAAATTCTTATTAAAGAACAGTTTTAGTTTGTTTTTATCATAATATATTGTATAGTCATCTACAGTTATAAATTCATCAATATCTTCTGTATTAAAATAACAATTTAGTACAATTTTACTCTCTGTCTTTGATGAAACTTCAAAATTTGATAATTCATGCTCTTCCAGCCTTTTTACTGATACATAAATTTCCTTATAGATATCTGATAATAAACTATATCTATCTGATAGAGTATTTAATTTATCTATATTATCCTTACCAATATACGTAATCATTGATCCACTCATATCGATGCTTATTCTATAATAAGATTCGTTGACTTTACTAAATGATACATTTACGTCATAATCATCAGTTATATTAAAGAAACATTCTTTAATTATATCTAATCTATCGTCTTCGGTGCTACTTTCAAAAAACTTTTTTATTTTCATCTGGGTCCTGTATTATTTGTTTTTCTACCTTTAAGCCATTTCCATCCACTAAATTTATGAAATTTATCATTATCTGGTGATAGTACCTTACAATCATAATGTAGGTTTTCTATTTCGTTGTTGTCATTTCTAAAGAAGAATAGTCCAGTTATTTTTTCCACTATTCTTTTGCTAGTAAAATTTTTAATAGATTTAATATCAAATTTTTTATTTATATCAACTAGACATAAAATTTCAATACCTGTTTCGACCTTATAATAGTTTATTGATCTTTTGATAACATCGAGATATTTTAGGTCTATCGGTTCACTTAGTGAAAAGACGACTCCATCTATATCATATAGATTTGAATCATGGTAGGATATATCACAGTTTGTTTCATCAGATATATCATTTAATATATCTTTTATTATCGAACCGTCTATTCTTGAATCGTTTTCTATTGATTCTTTAAATTCTATATATTTCTTCATATTATGATGGATCATACATATCTAGAAAATTAGATATGTATTTATTTGAAATCATCTTTTTAATTTTATTTGCAGCGATTTTAAATACTGACATATCTAACTTTTTTAGCATATCCATTGTGTTTATTTTTATATATTCATTTTTTATATATTTATATGTATGATAATTAATTTCCTTGTCCTTGTATATAAAACTTGGAAGATATGTATGATAATCAGATTTATTATTGCAATCTGTAACCCTATTTTTTAGGGTTGTTGTAAATCCAATAACTGACTCGTTTCCTTTTGGATCTTTTGAGAAGTCATATAGAATAAATTGAAATCCTTTTGCTAGATAACTATCAAAATAGTCCTTTCTTCTAAAAATACACCAGTTTGTCATGTATGCTAATTTTTGAATAGCAGCATGTGTAAAGACAGAGCAGATTATCATTTTTTGCTCTTCTGATTTCCAAGTTACAATTACATTTCTACTAGATTCTAATTTATTTAACCAATAATTATAATCCCATGGTTCATTATTAGAAATTGAAGATATTATATCAATTAGCGATTTTGTATTTTTTATAGAGGATATTTTACTAAGTAGTGAATTTTTAGATTTTTCATCAGAGCATATTTTTAATATATTGTTTGTTAAATATTGTGACATTGGTTTTAACTCTTCTGTATAATAACCATCTTTCCATATTAATCTTTTCTGTGTTGGTGGCAAATTTCTTATAAACATGTTAACCTTTTGCCAATCCAAAACTCTATCAATTGCATCATTTAATTCCTCAGAGTTTGTGAAATTAACTACTTTTTTAATGTTTCCACTTGTATCTCTTAATTTATCAGCAAGGTTTCCGATATCTATCAATCTTTGATATAAATTTTTAACAAAAGATGCGTCCTTCTCAAATAGAAATTTTACAAATGTTGATAAATAACCAATATTATTATTTTCTAGCATCATTTTTCTAAGTGATATAATTGAATTCGCTATATTTCTGGTAGCACTATCTAATTGAGTATTCGATGACATTGTGTCATAATCAATACCTTTTGTAGTTAGAAATTTTCTAGTCTCATCAACATTTTCAAGTACTATTTGTTTGATAGAATCAACTTTGTTTTTTAAAATTTCTATTTCATTTTCCTTCTTTTTAATATTTTCTATCTTATCATGGTTTATTTTACTAGTTAGTGCTTTTTCTAGATTAATATTTGATAATTGTCCAGGGTGATCGGTGGTGATATCATCAAATATTTTTTTATTTTCTAAATTATAAATATCACCGTTTATACATTTACCTATTATTTTATTATTTATCGATATATCCCAATTTCCAAATCCGGTTCTCTTAAAGTTGTATTTTTTATTATAGCTATCAATTACTACATAGTCATGTATACCATTCCACTTAAATGGTAGATCAACGTACACACTTGTTCCACGTAAGTTATAGGTATCACTGGTGTAATTTGTTGAAAATACTAAATATACAATTAAATATATAATAAATGATATTGTTATTATTATATCCCTTAATGTTCTTAACTCGTTATCATAACCACCAGAGTAAAATAGTCTAGATAGATATTCACCGATACTCCATCCATTTTTTATACCTATCAACATCTTTATCATTGCATGTAGACCAAATGTAGTGAGTAATATAGTACCTGTAATACCCTCGTTTTTACTTTCTGATTTGTTTATTATTTTATTAACTGCTGAATCAATAGATTTATATTTATCTTTAAGACTAGTAACCTCTTTTACTAAATTATTTAATAGATTAATATCTACCTCAGACATTGCTAGTCTGCATTCGCTTGTTTTATGAAATTCATATGCCTTCTTCTTTATAGAATTAATGTCTATGGAAAGAAAGTTTTCGTTAAAACTATTTAGATGATTTAATTTCATATATTTGTATATATTAAAAACAAAATATATTTCTTTTCTATAAAAAATATGTCCCTAAAAAAAGATCTTGATAAATTAGACCCCCGAAAAGAACAAATTGATGTAATCAATTTTATTGATGCTGAATATAAGAGAAGTCCAAAAAATAAATTTTTTCTTTTAAATCTCCCTCCTGGTGTTGGTAAAAGTCATTTAGCTATGATGATAGTTGATTGGTGTAATAAAAATTTAGGATCGAATTCACGTTTTGATATAATAACCAATTCGAAAGTTCTTCAAGATCAATATAGTAGTTTTTATGATTCAATAAATGATTTAAAAGGTAAAGATAATTATGAATGTCCTGCATATTCTTGTTCTTGTGCGCAAGGATTCGAGTTTAATCGATTAAATAAAACAAGTTGTGATGCTTGTCCGCATACATCTGCTAGGGATGGATTTATGTCGGGAAAAATATCACTGACTAATTTTTATTTATATATCTTATATCAATTATATATGCCAAAATTGATGGAATCTAGAAATGCTAATGTGCTTATTGTTGATGAGTGCCATGATTTAGATTCTGTTATATCTGATTTTATTTCGATTAAAATAACTGAATATGTTGTTAAGAAGTTAAAATTTTCAAGCGAAGTTGATATTATTAAAAGATTAAAAAAAGTATCAACTATATCTGAATATATTACCTTTCTAGAATCCTTAAAAAACGATATCTATAATACTATTGATTCTATTGAATCAGCGCTTGGTTCCGAAAAAAGAAGTGCTAAGTCTGATAAAAGAGATAATAAATTATCAAAAATTTTTGGTAGCAAGAATGCGGATACCAAAATGATGCAAATAGTAACCGAACTTACACAATATCAATCAAAAATAGAAATTTTCTTAAAGGAATATAAAGATAATCCAAGTAATTGGGTGTTAGAAACTTATTATAATGAAAAGACAAAGCAAAAAGAGTTATCTCTAGAGCCAATTTGGGCTTTTGATTATTTAGACAAGTATGTTTATAGCAGATATGATATGGTTTTTCTTATGTCTGGAACTATACTCGATAAGGGTATATTTTGCTCATTGAATGGATTAGATCCGAATTTATCTGTATATTATTCAATAGATTCGCCATTTCCGATTGAGAATAGGCCAATTTATTATATGCCACTTGGTAAAATGTCATATACACAAAAGGAGGACACTTTTAAGAATTATGTTCCATTTATTCAAAAAATTTTAAATAAATATCCAGATAAAAAAGGTATTATACATACTAACTCATTTGAATTAGCATCATGGATAAAAAGAGATATTACTGATATGAGATTGATATTTCATGACTCATCCAATAAAGATGAGGTTTTAAAAGAACATTTTGATACTTCTCAGCCAACAGTTTTAGTCTCACCATCTGTCGATACCGGAGTATCATTTGATGATGATAAGGCTAGATTTCAAGTTATTAGTAAGGTTCCGTATCCAAGTTTAGCTTCTCAGAAAAATAAAATGCGACAAAAAAATAACCCTGAATGGTATTCATATAGAACTGTGCAAAGCCTGTGTCAAATGATAGGAAGAATTATAAGGTCTAATAAAGATTATGGC
>JACCDN010810944.1_pt1 | contig 16108 bp, 17 predicted proteins | sample 7441691 | NCBI WGS metagenome assembly JACCDN01 (sample SAMN15323439, study PRJNA562643) | freshwater metagenome | isolation source: river surface water | place: USA:Blue River Watershed | collected 2017-08-16
CATAGCGCAGGGTGTCGCTCTGTTTAGACGCGGGCTGGCCTAATAAATGATGGGCAAGCGCTTCCATGTTTTGGGTTAATTCATTATTTATATCTTGTGCAGAAACTTTTGGTTGTTGAGTGTAATTCGGGGTAAGTCATGATACCTGTGCAAATGGGTCACTTCGATTTTAAAACAGGCACTTTACCCTTTATCTATATGGCTTTCCCGAGTTTCTTATAGAAATATTTTTAGGCCTTTCTCAATGCTCTCTGTGTGCTTTGGCGGTCATATCAACACCAATAGCTCGCATCACCGTCAGTGTTGTTTTTAATGTAGGATTACCCTCTTCGCTGAACGAGCGGTACAGTTGCTCCCTGGATAGTCCTGTTTCACGTGCTATTTCTGTCATGCCTTTAGCACGAGCAACCACTCCAATTGCTTTTGCAATATAGGCAGAGTCGCCGGTTTCAAAAGCATCAGCCATAAATATAGCAATTGATTCTGGGCTATCTAATGCTTCGGCTGGATCATAATCATATAATGGCTCTGTCATTTTAATCTCCGAGTTCTTTTGCTAATTTTTTTGCAGTTTCAATATCTTTACTTTGTGTGTTCTTATCTCCCCCACACAATAATATAACAATTTCATTTCCATTCTGTTTGAAATAAATGCGATAGCCAGGCCCGTAGTGAATTCTTAATTCGCTAATACCTTGTCCAACAGGAGAAACATCACCAAAAAGACCATTCGCGAGGCGAAATACACGTGCAGCAATAGCTGCTTTTGCTCTCTGAGCTTTTAGCTTATGCTCCCATTTGAAATATGTTTCGGTTTGTTTTATTTCAATCATAGGTGTAATTGTAGTTTATAAATCACTAAGTTGCAATATCGAGATCTAAACTCCTTTGATTGTTTGCTAATGTTTCAGAATTTAAAAATAAACCAAGAGAAGATCTATTAAACAGAGATTTATCTCTTGTTAGCTCGTGATTTGCCGGGAGTTGAGCTAAATCCAGCACATATTCACCAAAACGCTTGATCTGTTCCGTTAGGTACGGGCTCATATGACTGAGGTCTTCTGCTGTAATGGTATAACCCTCTTCGATCAGGGCATGACATACATCAGTAATATCAATGACATTTTGCAGCATAATGCAATTAGCGATGAGATCATTATGTTTAACAGCTTTTTCCATTTCATCAGGGTCATTTGATGCCACTAAATATTTTGAACCAAATCTAATCCAGCCTTCAAGTGTATGATAGGACTCTATTTTATTGGTTGTGGCTGTGATGGTCTGTCTTAATTCTTTATTTGACACGTAATCAAGCAAAAAGATACTGCGAATTACTTTGCCCAGCTCTTGAAACACTTTATATAACCTGTTTTGGTTGTTATACGAGTTAAGCTTGGAAAGTATAAATGAAGATGAGACCTTACCCATTTTTACCGAGATAATTACTTGCATTAAATCTTGCCAGTGCGTTTCTAAAAGATCCCAGTCAATTTCACTTTCACAAAACATTGAGTCGATATTAGTATACTTGGTCTTTTTATCTGCCCGATATAGATTCAAATCTTTCCAATTTCTAATTCTAGGCATGAGCTGGATTCCAAGCAAATAGGCAAACGCAAAAACTGGTAAAGACTGTCCTTGCGTATCGGAATGAACAATATTGGGCTGCACTTCGGATGCGTTTTTTAATAATCCGTCGATAATATGGATGGCCTCCCATACACCACACTGAATAAAAGTCGAAAATAACGCAATATAATTATCAGCAATATGTCGGTAGGCAATGCCACCCTTTCTGCCATAACGAATATGTTGCTCTGCAATCAGATTGTCATCGTATATGTCTTCAAGTGTTCCATCAACCGCCACACGTTGTCCGCTACCCCATACGCGTAATAATGGAAATTCATTTAGGCAATCAATAATTTTTACGATCGCTTTGGTTAATGAGTTCAAAGTAAAATGCTTTTTATTAATCCTAGACAAGGTTCTTGGCTCAATTTCAAATCTTACGTGCTTGGCTGTTTGAGTTGGCCCAAGGCTCGTACCATAACAAAAATTTGTTAAAATGTATTTTTCAATGGCATTTTCTAATTTGCCTTCCGTACCAGAAATTGGCCCAAACTCATAGGCCCAACCTGTGTGGTGATGAGCATTTGTCAAAATATCCAGCAAACTTCTTTCTGGTAAACGAGATCGGATTAAATTTTCTATTTTTTTGGAGTGTTCACTTTGAAGTTTTGGCTCGTATTTTTTTAAAACCGGACGCCCTTCCTCATTAATAACAAAATCAGGGATGTTGAAATAATTTTGATCAACGTAGTCGGCCTTGTCGGTCAGTACTTTTTTAAGATGAATAACCATATCTTTTCCATTATTTGCAATACCAACATCATCGCAAAATGTTTGCAGATGTACCTGACACTCGTCCCATGGCATTAGTTCCGCGCGATAATCGGCATAGTTCCTAGCTCCTTTGGCATATAGATCACCAGAATTCAATCCCTTGGATACGTATTCAAAAACGCAGCTTTCTAATGTTCGGCGATTAGCGCGGTTACCACGCATGATCTGCTTTTTCCAAAATGTGGTGGTAAAGGATAAATCGATATCTTCCGTGATAAATTCGGCGCGTCGATTCTCATGATCCGATAAATATTGCATGGCAAAGATTAATTTGTCATCCTGTGTCGGGCTATTTAACTGTAGTGCTTTCAAAATTTTAAAGAGCAATGATCGCCGTTTCTGGATCATATCAGTCAGATAGATTCTATACTCATTGCTATGGCTGGCCAAGATACCATCGCATTTGTTGGTCAATGCTAAAAATCCGCCACCGTCTTCAATTTTTTGATAAAACGCTTTTGCAAAATCATCATATTTTTGGATAGATTGCCCATCACACATTATGTTTTTAAATAACTCCACGATATTACAAGTGTCCTCTTTGCTGTTGTTCAGATTAGTCTCAAGTTCTTTTTTGGATTGTTTGTGTGCAATAGCAATCAATCTACAAAACATCGCAGCCAATGCATCTTTGGCATTGACCTGTGAGCGATAAATTAATGAAGAAATTAGAATGTATCGCTTCGCCTCATTGCAATCATTTAGTTCGTCGGCCGTAAGCTGGTTAGCTTCTTCGGCAAATTGTTCGATTTTTACTTTTGAAATCCCATCTAAGCAATGTATTACGCTTCCAAAGGAGATCAACCAGTGAAAATGGTCCAAAAATTCATGGAATTTATCAATGCTTGGGCGTTTTGGTAAATTTTTTAATTTATTAAACAGTGAACGCTGATTTCCATCTTGTAATTTTAATAAATTGCTGAATATATCTGACTGATTTGAAGCCAATATCTTTTTCATGGTTTCAAGAAAAATTTTATTGTTAACACTATGTCGTGTATGTCGTACCAGTCGACTGAGTCTATAAAAACTAGGTAATTCATAGCTAGCATGTACCAGTTTTTCAATAACTGCATTAATGATATCGGGGATGTTATTCATTAAATGCGAGGCATCATAAGCACATTGAATAGCTAGCTTCATACCAAGGTGAATTTTTTTGCCATCAATATCTTCATATCCCCAGTATTTAACGTTAAGAAATTCACGGACTTTTTGTCGATGTCGATAGACACTCTTATTATTTGCCCCATAACCTGGAGTTAGCCGATAGTGGTATTTTAGTGATTGGCGAATATGCACAATAATTTCTGATGGGATTTTTTCAATTTCAATAAAATACCCGAGTCTTTGAAATGTTTTGAGCTGAATAGCTAGATTGAATCTTGATTTGTCGGTATTGGCACCCAATTTGATCATGCTGATTTCATCATGGCGTATTGAGTAACTCCTAATGAGCTCAGCTGATTTAATTTTTCGTCTTTTTGGAAAACGAGGGTATGCGGTTTTTTCAATCGACGACATGGGGACTCCTGGTTCGTTCCAAAAACATCTGTTTCTGGCATCTAAAGATTTGGTATTGCTTTTTAAAGCCAATCAAGGGAAAATTCGTTCCAAAATTAGTGCCAGAATTAAATGTGCCAAAATACACGACTATTCATATTTTTGGAATTGTTTTTAATGTCAGGGGGTTGGTGTGAAGTTTGGTTATGCTCGTGTATCTAAAAATGAACAGAACCTCGATGTGCAGATTCAAAAATTAACAGCGGCTGGTTGTGATGAAATTTTTCAAGAAAAAATTTCTGGGGCAAAAGATGATCGGCCTCAATTGAAAGCTTTGATGGAAAAATTGCGTAGGGGAGATGTTCTTTGTGTCGTGAGGCTAGATAGACTGGGTCGGCGCATGATGAGGTTGGTCGAGCTAATTAATAATTTTAAAGAACAAGGCGTTGAGTTTGTATCACTGGAAAATAATTTAGATACATCAACTCACATGGGGATGCTTCTTTTTAATATATGCGCAGCGTTTTCTGAAATGGAGCGTGAATTGATTCGTGAGCGAGTCAAAGCCGGTATTGACTCTGCTAAGCAACAAGGACGCAATGGTGGAAGGCCAAAAGCATTAACTACGGAAAAAGCTGAGACCGTTCGAGCCTTGCGACAAACAGGGAAAATGTCTGTAAAAAATATTTGCGAAACAATAGGTATTAGTCGCTCTGTGTTTTATCGATGTATAAATGAATGATATATAAATTGTTCACTTTTAATTTCAAATCCTGGGGAGGATAGTTCATGACACTTGATGAGTTTTTGCAAATGAGCATTGAAAGAAAAGCCAAACTAATATCGTTAAGCTTAGCAAGCAACCATTTAGGTAGGCTCACCGCAGAACAATGGGAACTTTTAAATTTAGCGCTAATACAGTGCCCGATGCTTACGTCATTAAGTTTATGGAACTGTCATTTGCATGAACTTACCGAACAGCAATGGACCTTCCTTAGTCAAGCATTGGGAAACTGTGAAAAATTAATAGCATTAGACATAGGGGCTAATAGTTTAAATAAACTATGGAAAAGAAACGTACTAAGTGAAATGCTAGAAAAATGTCCAGAATTGGTGTCACTAAGTTTAGAAGCTAATAATTTAGGAGCATTTGAAGTCTGGCAATGGGATGTGTTGGGCCAAGCACTGAAACTATCTTCTAAATTGTTAATGTTGGATTTATCTCAAAATAATTTATACAAATTTGCAGAATCTGTTCCGAATCCGCCATATGACCATTTGATTGAGCCTTATAGGTCGTATGTCTCTTATGGAGGAGAAGGGTTCTGGGCTTTTGGTAGAATGTTATCACAGTGTCTAACTTTACAGTCATTGAATCTAAGAAATAATGATTTTAATGCCTTTCAGGAACCAAAATACTGGCGTTATCTTGGTCGTGCCTTGATACAATGCCCAACTTTAGAATCATTAGATTTCACTCAAAATGGTTTAGGCTGTCTTTTAGATGAGCCACAAACTGCTTTTTCAGAAATGATCGCGCAATGCCCCAACTTAACTTTTCTCAGCCTCAGACATAATTATTCTTCTAACTTAGTCCAGGCAAGGTATCTATTAGTTAGGTTGGATTCGATGCTAAAGAAAAAAAAGACACTTCTTGAGATAGGTTTTGATGATAATGGTTTATGTGAAGAAGAAATAAATATAATTAGACCGCTGCTTGACTCAATTTCTTTGCTTACTAACGTTAATGTTTTTGTTTCTTCAATTTTAGAAAGGAGAATTTTAGAGCTCAATAGTGCGAAGGAAAAATCGTCAAATCTTGTTTTAGAAGACTTTACAAGTCCTTCTGACGAATTATCAGCACCATTGGATATTTCCACACAATTGACGGAAGATTTGCCCGTTATTTCGGAACGGGAATTTAATGCAATGGTTTCTTTACTGGGAGGCAGTGAATTACCAAAAGAGGCCAATCAGTTAACATTACCTGACGACTCAACTATTCCAGAAGAACGAGCATCATTAACAAGTAGTCATGCTGCCGTACCATTTATAGAAGATGAAACATCTATTGTGTTAATGCAACAAGAGATGCAAGACTTAAAAAAACAAATGTCAATCTTATCGCTGTCTGGTTCAAGTTTTTCTGAGGATGATCGATGCATCATTTATATGATGTTGGCTCAACATAAACAGAATCAAATTCTTTTGATTGAACGCGAAACTATTCGTAACACCCCTACCCATGAAGCATATTATGGAGATATTCAAAGACGTTTTTCAGCGTTAATGGTTGCTGCTCAAGGAATAGGTGCTGGTTATATTGACGTTAGTAATAGTACTACTGCAACGGTTTCAGGATGGGCTATAGGAGCAATTGCTGCAGCAATTTCTATTGCTTTTCCACCAGCTGCTCTAGTGGCTCCTGGGGCTGCGTCAGCTTTAACAAATGGTGTAAATATTTTAGATGCTAGGTATCGCAAAGAATATCTGAAAAAGATTAGCATTTTTGGTGTAACCATTACTCAAGCAGAAGTATTAGGCGAACAGGTAGCACGTCTTTTGACTCGTGCTCATCTGCATGCAAAGCATGCTTTATCAACTGGACAGGCTGAAAGAGACTCTATCGCAATGATTCATGCTATTGTTAGCGGAAAACCAATTCCGCGTGACGAGAAAACAGCAGAAAAAATCTTAAGAGGCATTTGGGGTTCAGCGACTTATTGCATTGATCCACTACCAGTAACTGGAACGACGTGGCGAAAAGCACCAAGTACGAATGCATTGGGAGGGGATTCCTCAACTCTGCTTTCTAAACAAGGCGCTTTTCCTTTGCCTAAGGAGGAGCGGGGAGCTTCTAGCAAGATATCTGGTAATATGGGTAGTCCTCCACAAGCTGGAATGTATTAAATTTTATGTTACCTCATCTGCAGTTTTTTGGTGATTTTTTTAACGAAAAACGCGATGGCCTCGAGATATTTTTGGTTGTTTATATTTCTATGCAGATCGGCTATAAGCCATGTGCGGCAATGGTTATAGCCGGTTTTTAAGATGAAGTGACCCATTTGCACAGGTATCATGACTTACTCCGTATTACAAGATGAAATCACGACCACAAATCCAGTATTATTGTTGCGTCAAAAAAGCAAATTTATTCGCAACGAAGCACCCTCCCCTGTTGTGCGAAGACTATCCGATATGCAATGGCATATGGTCATTAACTTAGCGAAACAACAAGCTGAAAAAGACGTCCTAGAAGAACGCACCGTATTTATTTTGTCTTGTTTATACAGTATGTATTTGCGTATTTCCGAATTAGTCACCTCTAAACGCTGGTCTCCCACTATGAGCGACTTTTTTAAAGACGCTGATAATAATTGGTGGTTTAAAACAGTTGGGAAAGGCAACAAAGCAAGACAAATTGCGGTAAGTGATGCCATGTTATCTGCACTCAAGCATTATCGAATCAATTATCTCAATATATCACCGTACCCACTTCCAGGCGAAAAAACACCTCTCATTGGCCATAAAGATAATCCTAATGCACCTATGACCAGCACCCGACCTATTCGCCTATTGATACAACATTGTTTTGATTTGGCAGCAGATAGATTGGATTCTAATGGTGAAAAACATGAAGCAACGTTACTACGTGTTGCTACTGTGCACTGGTTACGCCACACTGGTATTTCAGAAGATGTGAAAATACGCCCAAGAGAGCACGTACGAGATGATGCAGGACATAGTTCAAGTGCCATTACCGATCGCTACATTGATGTGGAATTAAAAGAGCGCGCAAAATCTGCGAAAATGAAACCTATCGTTTAAGAAAAAAAAGATATAGCTTGCCTAATTTTTTGATGCAAAATCTATCTATTTGTTTTACTCTAGGCGAATTGCACTCGATCGCGTTATTCATTGAACATGACCAAAACACAACGCTTAATTACCGACTTTTTCAAGTCCAAACCTAAAAACTCACAGAAATTAATCACCGATTTCTTTAAGCCACCTTTTGAAAATAAAATGCACCCTTATTCTGCAGCACGTGATTACTCTAAATCTTATAAATATTTAAAAAAGCATAAATTATCCTCTGATGCCATCCGTCTTTATAGAGGATATTGTTATAGAGCAACGGGCGACTTCACTGAATACAACGTCTACACTACTTTTGATAGAGCTGATAGACATCAAGGCAAAAACATTTTTATCAAAGCTGGTACTCATGTTGCCACCGCATCCATTGATTCTGATAGTGCATTAACCCATATTAGCGTAGAGTCTTTTTTTCAAAAACAAGGGATTGGCACACAATTGATTCGCTTCATCAACAAGCATGCGCCACAATTTCACGTGTATGCAGGCATCGAACACAATTCGCGCTACCGCTTGACGCAAGAAGGAGCGGGACTTATTCAGTTCTGCCAAAGAAAAGGGATTCTCGATGATGAGCAGGTTATCTTGAATCTAGTCCCCACCAGTCCTTCTATTCGTTAATTCCAGATAGAAAAACAAATCAAATAGAAAACTCTGTCGTATTTCCCAAAACCGCACTCTTCTCAGTGAGGGCGTTTTGTATTAGTTGGGCTATTATCTCCTGGTTTCTACGCGGAGTAATGCCAGCAAATTCTTCACAATCTTTTATGGAGGAAGTTTCTAAAAAAAACCTTGTGCAAGTAACAGCCCCCTGCCCCACAGAAAGTTTTGCCGCATACTGTTTTTTCTCTGGCTCAATAGTTAACATAAACTGAAGGACAGCAAGATGGTCGTGGTTGGTTACTTGTAAATACAAAAATTCAGGCACAGACTCTCCTTGCGCTAAAAATGCATTTACGGCGGGAGAATCTCGTCTAATAATAGCCTTATAAATGGTATCTTCTTCTTTGAAAGAACTCATAATTTAGTGTCTTAAAAATATCGTTATTGAGAAATATTTCTCCAATTTTAAAGCAACGTCTGCCTAAAGTCACTGAAAAGTTTCGATTACTGATCTATATTTATAATAGGGCAAACAACAAATTTTATTATGCCACCAAGAATCACTGTTGAAACAGGTGTTGAGATCCCTGTCGAACGTGGACACTCACACTCTCAAACACTGGATGACGCTATCAAAATTTCGATTGTACCAGATGATGCAGAGCCGATTAATGCCGATCGCTGCCATTTTTTGCAGTTTATTACAAGGCAAGCTCCAAATATGTTTTTAGCTAATTTAACGGAAGAAGACGCCGCCGATTTTGGATTACAAGCCGGAGCTTTCTGGGAAACAGCGGATACACATTATATGGACAATCCAGATATCGCAAAATGGCGAGTAGATTCAAACGCTCATCCCAGCCCATTTTATGATGATGCGGGTTCACATGATGAGCATGACGGGGTGTACTCTATGTATGATCAGCCTGGATATGCCAATGACTTTGAAAGAACTATCGGTTGTACATTTGTTATTGTCAACGATCAGGTTATAGGCCAGGTTTTATGGTCAAGGCAAAACGTCTCAGATGGAAACGAGTATTTCTCAGCATATCAATATCGCATTGATGATACGGTAAGACAGCTACCTGATTGGACAATGCATTGCCTCAATGATGCATATACTAGAAATTCTGGGCCTAGTGGAGATGGAAAGCCCTATACAACAGCGCTGTATAGAGTGCCCATACAAAGCATCTCCGACGCACAAATAGCTATGAATCATGAGCTACAAAAATTACCTGCACCACCAAATTGGACTTTACGCGAAGATCCAATGTTTTCGGTGCTCATGACACCGCCTGCTATCGCGACCCATGTAGAAGAAAAGGAAGAAGACCCTAATCCAACTGTCATTTACCGAGCAGCGGCAGAAAATCTTCGAGCGCAAGCCATATCACATGATATTCAGCGCGTTGCAACTGCCACTCAAGATGATACATCAGTTTTATCCAGCACCGGCGCGACCCAGCGAAAGTAAACGTCGCATTAATTCTTGGACCATTTATTTTCCAAATCAAACAGCATTTGTATTTAAAAACCACGACCAATCGAATATAATTATGTCGCCTAAATCAGACTATGCAGTTCTATAAATTCAAGGATAAGAATGGCTAGCACTACGAAGACTGTTGAACATAACCACCTCACCCAGGCGGATTTAGCAGAAGTCCAAAAAACTCTTCTCTCAAAGAGACAATCTCTTATAGAAAACAGTGTTTCACTTACTCAAAAAGCAGAGCATAACAGCTCAAACTACTCTGATTTAATTGACAAGGCCTCGATTGAAGAAGAATTTCGCATGAAATTGCGCACACAAGTTTTGGAGCAAAATCTAATTCGAGATATCGATAACGCGTTACGAAACATTAAGAATGGAGAATTTGGATATTGTGAGCTATGTGGCAATGAGATTGGCAAAAAACGTATTCAAGCCTATCCAACAGCGACTCATTGCATTGAATGCAAAACCACATTTGAAGCAAAGAATCGCGCTCAAACCCATGGTGTATTGGCATGAGTATCAAAATAGGCAGAAACGATGATTGCGTTTGCGGGAGCGGTAAAAAATACAAAAAATGCTGCATGACCGCCTCAAATGTCACCACAGTCGATTTTGAATGGCAGAATATTCGCCAGACAGAAGGTTCTGTTGTTGATAAGCATTTATTGTCGTATATATTTAACACATTACCACCTGAGGTGTTTAAAACAGCACTTGAGGACTTTCTTCCTAAAACGTTACCAGAAGCACTTGATGAAGAGCATTTCATAAGCCAATTTGGTATGTCTTGGATTTTATTCAATTGGATAGCAGAAGACCCTTTTGATGGGGTTGATTTCGATGCATCACAAACCATCGCAATGAATTACTATCAGCGATATCAGAAAAAATTGAATAGCAGAGAAAGGCAATTCATTCAGGCAATAAATAGCACTTACTATAGTTTTTACAGCATTTTAGATGTCGAGCCTGGAAAAGAGCTCACCATCAGAGATTTGTTGCTTGATAAAACACATACCATTAAGGAAAAGCAAGGAACGCATTACCTTAAAAAAGGTGACATTGTTTTCAGTCGTGTTTTAGAAATTGAAAATCAATCCATCTTTGTGGGGATGGCGCCCATGGTGATTCCTGCAAGAGGTCATATTGAACTTATAGACTTTAAAAATTGGCTTGTTGCTGAAAACGATAACCATCCGCTTACAGAAGTTTCATTAAGTCGCGAGTTTGACTGGGATATATTGGATTATTTCTTCGAAATTCTAGATGTTTTATATCACCCTAAAATACCAACATTACTCAATACAGACGGTGATTTATTAGTATTCTCAAGGTCACAATTTAAATTAGAGATGCCCATTGAGGAAGCATTACAAAAGTTGCTGCCAATGACGCTCTCAAAAAATTATGATGAATTTTTAAATACAGCACAAAAATCCCAAGGCGGTCAAATAACAAAAATTGAATTTCCTTGGCTTAAAAAAGGCAATAAAAAGCATAAAGACTGGGAAAACACCGTGCTTGGTCAAGTTATCATTGAGAAAAACAAGCTCATTTTAGAAACCAACTCAGAAAAACGGACCACAAAAGGCAAAAAACTTTTACTCAAATACTTGGGCAATACTCTTCATTTTCAGAACACTTTATTAGAAACACCTGAACAGAAATTAAATGCTTTACCCGAAAATTACGAACCTTTGGCTTTGATACCGCAAGACATGCTGCCAGAAATTCAAGCGCACATGAGCGCTATGGCTAAAAACCATTGGGAAAGATGGTTTGATGAGCCAATCCCTGCCCTAGACAATCAATCGCCTATACAAGCATCAAAGTCTCAAAGCGGGCGTGAAAAACTAGAAGCACTTTTAACATACTATGAATATGTCGATAATCAACGCTCAGATCCACAACAAAGTCTTAAAGCTGACGTCCAATTTTTAAGAAAACGTCTTAATTTGCATGAGGTCGTGACGTAAACAGACTTTCATCGGTATTCAAAGGAGTGATGAAGATGAAATATAAAAAAATAGGCTTGAGCCTGATTGTTGTTTTGATGGCCACTTTAGTATTTGGCGCTATAAAACCTCATTTTCATATGTCACCGGGCAAGATAGTGGTAAATCCTGATATTTATAGCCCTTATATATGAGGAGTAATGAAACGCTTACTCAAAACAACAGGGCTTCAACAATCTATTTTTAGAGGCACTCATGACAACAAGACAAAGTAATCTCCAGATTCATAACGACCCACAATGGGATGATACTGAATATGCCATGTACTGTGATGGTCTTGAAAAACAATATAAGCAGGCAAAGGAAAATGGTTTGTTTGAAATATTAAAAATATTAGAGCTAAATCAAGAACATTCAGACACTGGTCTAATACAAGCAGTTAATTATTTCAAGAAAAATGGCGGCCTTATAGCAAAGGATGCGCCCATTAATTTCTTGACTGAGCGCGAAAAGACAATGGTTAACCAAGATAGCAAGTTTCGCCAAGGCCTTTACTGCATGTTCTTATTGTCCAAATTTTCTGAAGCCATCCAAAATAAATCTGTGTTTTTACAACACTCGTTAAAATTTGCTCATGATAAGTTATGATTTTTGAGTCCTCTGTCATAGTAAAGTGTTTTAATCAGTTAAGGTGCACAAATTTGTTCTCGAAAAATAGACAATTTGTTATATTAAGTAAGTTTTATAATAAGGAATGACCCATGACAATAAGTGAAAAACCAGTAAAACTGAATGAGCAATCTTTAAGCGATGCTATTGAGAGCATGATTAAGAATCACCTAAAAGCACATGACAAAGATATTGTGGATTTATATAAATTAGTGATTGAAGAGGTAGAGGAACCGCTATATAAATGTGCAATAGAACGTTGTCGCTATAATCAATCAAGGGCAGCAGCTATCCTAGGAGTAAGTCGCGGTACGCTTAGATCTAGATTGAAACATTACTTTGACGATCAGTATGTTGGAACACGTAATTAAATTCTGCTTATTGTTTGCAGAACAAAAAATCTTGTATGATAATTTTTTACAATCTGTTGGATGAATATATGTCAAATAAAATACAAGGGATAGTTACATGGTTTAATAGCGCCAAAGGATTTGGTTTTATTACCGCGGACGACAAAGAGTATTTTGCTCATTTTTCAGCCATACTAAGTGATGGATATAAAACCCTTGCGGAAGGAACGAAGGTTATTTTTCACCCAAAGCAAGGTGCCAAAGGAATGCAAGCGGAAGAAATTGAAGTGGTGTAATCTGTTTTGAAAAGAGGTAAAGATGATTAATTATTGGTATAAAACACATGAAAACGAAAATAACAAAACTTGGCATGTTGAAATTATTGCTAACAGCGACCGCATCGGATATTACGAAAATTGCTCAACGAAGCAAGAGGCTATTACAAAAGCAGAGTCGTTTATAGATGGTGTAAAATTTGCTAGATGCGAGTAGCGCTGATTCATTTTATCCATATAAAACTGCCTTAAAACGCTCCTTTGGAACACTCTGATGCCACCTAAATCGATCAAAGAAAACAAACCTGATTTTTTTTCTGCTTGTAACTTGGGAGACACCGAGAGAATTATTGAGATTTTTAATCAGACATCGCCAAATTTATACGCTGATGGACTGAGATTGTTTTTAGATTTTTTATCGAAAACCCCACCTGAGAAATCAGATTTTGCCTCTACCCGTAGTAATCAAGCTGTATTGAAGCTTTTTGCAACACGCTTAGATTTATATAGTTGGGACTTTATTGCAACACAAATCAAAATATTGCATGGTAAATATACACCTGCTGCAAAAACACTATTTCGTTCATTTTTAAGACAAATGCTGATTTTGTATGCTTTGTTACAAACAAAGAAAGCAGCATGCTCGAGATTTCCTGTCAGCACCGTTCAAGAGTTAGCTGCTAAAAAAGCCGAAGATTTCGTGAGCGAAAGACATACATCGATGATACATTACCCTATTTTACGGTTATTTTATCGAAGTAAGAAAACAGGGTTTGTTAAACATACAGCTGATTTAGGTCGACAACACATTGCATTAAAGGCAAACCTTCCGAACGTCGCTGCTGGCAATGCAGCTACGGCTGCTCTGACGTTTATGCTAAAAATTTCTCGACCTGGGCATGTAAAAAAATATATCGAAGTAACACTACCTATTATTATTCCAACCAACGCGAGTTTAGATAATCGCGCCTTGCATTTTGACGATCTTTCAAGCGCTGCACGCTCCTATAAACCCTATGAGAAACTTAAAATTCTATATGATCAAGGATTGCGATTTTTTGGTGTTACCGAGAAAAAACACGGACATCATCCGGAATACGAAAATCTAGACAAACCAAGAGCTGCTGATAGTATCAAGCATTCTGAGCAAGCCCTAGCTTTGTACTTGTATGAAGAGCCACATGTACAAGCACTAGTCAATCAATTGGTTTTGAAATTACATGAATTGGGAGATTCGATAAGAGCCGGCGACAATATTAAGGTCATCGCCATTGCGCTACATTTCCATTCTAGCAAAACACCTTGTGCTGTGTGTGAAACAGTGCTTACGGGGCTGATGGATAGAGAGAATGGTGCATTTTTACAACGTTTTAAAGATGTTTTGTCGAAAACTCAAGATGTCTTTAAATTTCGCATACCTAAAACAGGTGTGCGTTTACATGTCTTGTACTCTGCCGACGATACGGATGCTGATCATAAAGAAAATAAACATCAGTATATTGCCAATATTACGCAACACGCTATGCGGGATAAATCAGGCATCGTTTTTTGCAGTTTATTTCAGCATGGACGAACATTGAATTATGCTGGTCTTAGCTCAACTCCAGATTACACCGTGCTAAGTAGCGGTGGGAGTTCTTCAGAAAAAACACGCGGTACCAACGCGAAAATAAATGCTGAGCGCAAGAAAGGAATGGATGAACTACTTGCTAAACAAAGAGAGTTTCGAGAACGTATCGACAAAGAAGCTAAGGCAAAAAAACTTGCTGAACAATTTGCGCAATATGAACAATTTTGTCCTTGGCTTTTTGAAACCCTGGGGGTTCAAGTAAAACCTATTGTAGGAGACGGTAACTGTCAATTCACATCTGTTGCAGAACAGTTACTGCAAGCATACCCAGCCGGGCTTCCGGTAGCACTCCAGACAAAGGTAGGCCATTTTGGTACACGCGAAGAATTAGCGCACCGATTAAGATTGCTAACAAAAATATATATGCAACAGCACCGAGGTGAATTTGTTTCATTAATTGGTGATGAAGATTTTCCTGTTGACTGGCAATGGGCAACGGATTTTGATACATATCTGAATTATATTCAATGCGATAAAACATGGGGTGGAGAGCACACGCTTCGAGCCTTAGTTAATGTTTTACAGCTCCCCATCTTCGTCCTTCATCCAGATATGATGAAAGGCTCAACACACATAGAAAATAGAATATATTTACCAAACGGCACAGCGTTGGATGATTTTGATCAACAAAGGTTATTGGTGATTAGCTATAATGGTGCCAGCCATTATGAAACCCTGAATGATCGCCCAAGCGAGCAATTGATTGAGCTGATAAATGCCAATAAACGACAACCTGCTCATGCCCTTTCGTTTTAAATATGAATCCCAGATGATTCATGATGGGAAATGACTTTGAAAAAGCATACCCTTCTCGCAATTGATAATTGAAACATTGCTTTGTTTATGTGATAGTTGCAGCGCGAGGTTGGACTTGCAACGTGTCATTCCAATGGGTTAATCTGCGACACAGCGATTAGCCCTTTCTATCTATACCCACCAATAAAAAAATGAGCAGTTATGTTTTACCTTGAACATTTTGTTGACTACAAAAAGATTTTTTTATACCATCGTGCTTTGTATTTAATCAAGTATTGATTAGATATAGTCCAATCTTAAAAAGGAATGATTATGCCAGAACCAGTTACGATGGGTGCAGGTTATGTTGTCTTTACCGGAGCAGTTGCTATCGGTGGAGTGATAACCGGGTACTTTATGCGGAAGGAAGCGGAAAAAGACGCAAGAAGACGAGCAGAGCGCCAAAGAATGCTGCGTATTCCGACGAAGTGGATCACTAATTCCGAGCGATGTGGATCAGCAATTCCGACGCATCTGGATCACTGATTCCGAACGAAGTGGATCACTCGGAGCGAAGCGACGCAAGGTTTTATTATACA
>JACCDN010713916.1_pt1 | contig 16101 bp, 19 predicted proteins | sample 7441691 | NCBI WGS metagenome assembly JACCDN01 (sample SAMN15323439, study PRJNA562643) | freshwater metagenome | isolation source: river surface water | place: USA:Blue River Watershed | collected 2017-08-16
CTTAAGTAATAGATCTGAGCCCGAGAGTTCAACTCTAATCTGCGATGGCAGATATGTGACTGAGTCCGCATCAACTAGATACTGCTCACCGTGATACAAAGCGAGGTTCACACAGATTCTCTGGATCAACTCATTGATCACGGATTGATAGCCAGGCAGCTCCTGATAGACGATGTCACGAGCACTTACCGCTAATTCGCAACGTTCGATAATCTGTTGCTCTACATCGTTGCCGCCTTCAAGCCAGAGCGCATCATCAAGTGAGCGAAGCCCCATATTGAGACGAAATGGCTTTCCATCAGAAGGTGGGGGATAGATGTAGCCGGTGGACATGGTCTTAGTATTGCCGAGTGAATTCATACCTACAATCATTGAAAGAGCGCGATCTCATTCGGGTCGAAATGGTCTGCCTTGGAAATATTTGTAGATCACCAATGGCTGCTGCCGTCCTTGCCAATCGTGCCGGTGAGATTGCCAATCCAGAGATTGTGGTGACCAGTAGCGGCACATCTTCATGGCATGTAGGCGAAGGTGCACACCAGCTTTCAGAGAAGACGTGGAAACTCGCCGGCTATAAGCATTCGCATACTGCTCGGCAATTCTTAGTCGAGAACTTTGATGAGGTCGACTTGATCCTTGCGATGGATCTGAGTAATCGCGCCAATATCCTGCAATTAGCTCGCCATGATGGAGACCGAGAAAAGGTAGTGATGCTCCGCGCCTTTGACTCAGAAGCAGACTCACTTGAAGTACCTGATCCATGGGGTAATGAGATTGATGCGTATCAGGATGTGCTCGCTATGGTGGAGCGCGCAGTGTCAGGGTTATTAAAAGAGCTTCACCGCTCAGCTTGAAGTCGGTGCTTGCTCTCTATCTTCTGACCAAAGTATGAAGATCCGATAATAAGCACTGCACCAAAGAAACCAAATAGCGCGAGGCTTTCGCCACCGATAGATATTCCAACTACGACCGCCCAGACTGGCTCAGTGCCAAGCAAGAGGCTGGCGCGAGAAGATGATGTGCGGCGGATAGCCCAGAGAGTTACTAAGAACGCAAAGGCGCCACAGAGCAGACTTAAGAATGCCAGGTTCAGCCAAGTGCCCGCATCAAACTCTTGCACTGCAGTTTTAATTCCAGAAAAGGAAAATACTGAATACATTACTGCACAGGTGAGGCTCTGCAATAACGTCAGATTGACCGAGCTATATTTCTTATTTGCCGTCAAGTGACCCATCGCTGTTACATGGAGTGCGCGAAATAGCGCGGCCGCAAGCATCAGCCAATCTCCCAACCCAGGTGCAGCAAATCCCTTATCTGAAACCAAGAGCGCGACTCCTACGACTGCAACGACAGTTGCTACGAAGAATGGACGCGGCAACCAATTCTTCGATGCGATTGACTCAAAGATCGGGGTGAAGATAATTGCAAGACTGATGATCAAACCGGCATTGGTTGCCGAGGTCCGTGCCACACCAGATGTCTCACAGAAGAGGATGAGGCCTTGCGAAGTTCCGAGACCGATGCCAAGAGTTAATTCAGGTCGAGTGAAGCTTTCCCGTTTAATCGCCCAAATTGCGGCCATCGCAAGTGAGGTGATGATGAAGCGAAGACTTAGAACTGTAAGTACCGGCGCATGTTCAGTGAGGGTCTTTGCAGAAAGGTAACTGGCACCCCAGAGCGCAGCAACCAGAAGTAGGGCGAGGTCAACCTCGCGATCCTTAAACTTCTGGGTAAAAGACATCTGCGCACCATACCCGTTTGCATGGGCATGGTGCGCAGATTTAGGAGTATTACTTAAGCGAGATCGAAGCGATCTGCATTCATCACCTTTGTCCAGGCTGCAACGAAGTCCTTCACGAACTTCTCGCGGTTATCATCTTGAGCATAAACCTCTGCATATGCACGCAAGATTGAGTTCGATCCAAAGACCAAATCAGCGCGAGTTGCGGTGAACTTCACTTCTCCGGTTGCGCGGTTGCGTAAGTTGTAGAGATTTGTACCTGCTGGTTCCCAGACATATGTCATATCTGTGAGATTGACAAAGAAGTCATTGGTGAGTGCACCAACGCGATCGGTGAATACACCGTTCTTGCTTCCGCCGAAGTTGGTGCCAAGTACGCGCATTCCGCCAATAAGTACAGTCATCTCAGGTGCTGTTAGCCCCATCAACTGAGCACGATCGAGAAGGAGCTCCTCTGGTGCAACTGCATAATCTTCCTTCTGGTAATTGCGGAAGCCATCATGAATTGGCTCAAGCACCGCAAAAGAGGCGACATCTGTCTGTTCTTCTGTTGCATCTCCGCGACCTGCAGCAAATGGGACGGTGACATCTACGCCAGCTTCCTTTGCTGCCTTTTCGATTCCGACATTACCGGCCAAGACGATGACATCAGCAAGAGATGCTCCCGCTGCCTGTGCGATTGGCTCTAGAACTGAGAGAACGCGTGCAAGACGAGCTGGCTCGTTGCCTACCCAATCTTTCTGAGGCGCTAGGCGAATACGTGAACCATTGGCACCACCGCGCTTATCTGAGCCACGGAATGTGCGTGCGCTATCCCACGCTGTTGATACAAGTTCTGCGATTGTGAGATCTGTTGCAGCAATCTTTGCTTTCACAGAAATCACATCGAAGCCCTTATTTCCAGCAGGAACTGGATCTTGCCAAATCAAATCTTCTGCTGGGACGTCGGGGCCAAAGTAACGCGCCTTTGGACCCAGGTCACGGTGTGTGAGCTTGAACCATGCACGTGCGAAGACCTCGCTGAAGTACTCCTGATCTGCTGCGAACTTCTCTGAGATCGCACGGTAAGCAGGATCCATCTTCATCGCCATATCAGCATCAGTCATCATTGGGTTATAACGCTTTGATGGATCTTCAACATCTACCGGCTTATCTTCCTCGCGGATATCAATTGGTTCCCACTGATTTGCGCCAGCTGGAGATTTTGTGAGCTTCCATTCGTAGCCAAGGAGAAGTTTGAAATAACCGTTATCCCAGAGCGTTGGGTGGGTAGTCCACGCACCTTCGAGCCCTGAAGTAACTGTGTTACGTCCGATGCCACGACTGGTGTGATTCATCCAGCCAAGGCCACCCTCTTCAATGGGAGCACCTTCTGGTGCAGGTCCAAGGTTTGCAGCGCTGCCATTTCCATGAGCCTTACCAACTGTATGTCCACCTGCTGTAAGGGCGACAGTCTCTTCGTCATTCATCGCCATACGTGCAAATGTTTCGCGGACATGCGCTGCAGTCTTAATTGGATCTGGATTTCCATTAACGCCTTCTGGGTTAACGTAGATCAAGCCCATATGAACTGCGGCGAGTGGATTCTCAAGTGTGGTTGCATCGTTGAGATTGGCATAACGCTGCTCTGATGGAGCGAGGAATTCGGTTTCGCTGCCCCAATAGATATCAATCTCTGGTGCCCAGATATCTGCGCGACCAAATGCAAAACCGTAAGTCTTAAGCCCCATTGATTCATACGCGATTGTTCCTGCATATGCCAAGAGATCTGCCCAGCTGACTTTGTTGCCATACTTCTTCTTAATTGGCCAGAGAAGACGACGAGCCTTATCAAGGTTTCCGTTATCTGGCCATGAGTTCAATGGTGCAAAACGCTGGTTGCCGGTTCCGGCTCCACCGCGACCATCTGCAATGCGATATGAACCTGCGGCGTGCCATGTGAGGCGAATAAAGAGTCCACCATAGTGACCCCAATCTGCAGGCCACCAATCTTGTGAATCTGTCATCAGCGCATGGAGATCTTTCTTCAACGCTGGGATATCGAGTTTCTTCAACTCTTCGTGATAATCAAAATCTGCACCTAGGGGATTTGTCTTTGCATCGTGCTGATGGAGAATGTTGAGATTGAGGGCATTTGGCCACCACTTCTCATTGGTCTGGCCCGCTGATGTCATTGCGCCGTGGGCAACAGGGCATTTGCCTGAATCTTGCATATAAGAATCCTCCGCAGATAATCGATCGATTGGCCCGAGTTTAACGAGGAATTCTCACGCCTTCCTCTTGAAATCTGCCCAGAGAATAGTTGAAAATTCAACTAAATTGGTTTAAGATTCAACCATACCGTTAGCAAGCGGTCTCACCCCTGATAGCCCTACAAATAAAGGAAATAGACAATGTCAGTACTCGCAACACTTCCAGCAGGCACATATGCAATCGACGCTTCACATAGCCGCGTGGGCTTCAGCGCCCGCCACGCGATGGTGACCAAGGTTCGTGGCTCATTTAACGACTACTCAGGCTCAGCAGTAGTTGCTGAAGGCACAGCTTCAATCTCAATCGAGATCTCAGCGGCTTCAATCGATACTCGTAGCGCAGACCGCGATGGCCACCTTCAGTCACCTGATTTCTTTGATGTAGCAAACTTCCCAAAGATCACTTTCAAGTCAACATCTGTAAAGGATGGCGGCGCAGGAATCATCGTTGATGGCGAACTCACAATCAAGGATGTAACAAAGCCTTTGACAATTGAATTCGAATACACAGGAACAGCTAAGGATCCGTTCGGCAATGACCGCTACGGTTTCGAAGGTGCATCAGAGATCAACCGTAAGGACTTCGGACTTACCTGGAATGCAGCGCTTGAGACAGGCGGACTTCTCGTTTCAGAGAACATCAAGCTCGAGTTCGAAATCTCAACAATCGCAACTAAGTAATCACAGCTTAATTTAAAAGGCGAAAGCCCCCGTGGAATACCACGGGGGCTTTCGCTATGCCTTAATATTTTCACATGTCAGTAGCAGACGGTGATCGTGAAAAGTACTTTCCTCTCATTGAGAAGAAGTATGGCGAGAAGATGTCCTACTGGTTTAAAGTCATGAAGGATCTCGATGGCGAGAAGTATCCAGTACAGATTGCGCACCTCAAAGAAAACTACGGATTCTCACAGGCTCATGCCAATGCCCTTGTGATGTACTCTCGCGGTTCAGCCTCTTCTAAGAGATTTGATACGCCGACTGAATTCTTTAAGTCAGTGAAGCCCGAGCAGGCTAAGACAATGAAAGCAATCTTTAAGGCAATTACTTCAAAGTATCCGCAACTAGAGCTCGTTGTGGCCTGGAATCAGCCGATGCTCAAATTCGAGAAGCACTATGTTTTCGGCGTCTCGGCAGCGACAAATCACATTCTGATTGCTCCATGGGATCAAGATGTGCTCAAGAAGTACACGCCAAAATTTAAAGATTACAAAGTTAACAAGAAGACCATAGCTCTGCCTAATGATTGGGAAGTTGATGCAAAGCTCCTGCAGGCAATGATTAAAGATAGTTTGGCAGCGCTTTAAGTTTCTTCTTATTTTGCGGGAATGACGCAAGTACCTTCACTGAGAACTCGCTTACGGAATACATAGAAGAGCAGTGCAATTGATAGGAAACCTAGTATCGGTTGAATTGGCGCAAAGTACTTGATAGCTCCACTGTAACCGAGCGCCACTAAAGCGAGTTTGTTGCAGACAGGACATCCGACAGCGAAATAACTTAAAGCCGCCCCGGCACCTCCAAAGCGGGCGCTCTTCTGGTCATCAGTTGTCGGCGCGGCAGCGATATAAGTAGCCAGCAATAATCCCGAGAGAATGGATGTCAGGACGAGCACCGGAACAGACCAAGCTGTGACTTCAATTTCACGGCCGAAAACAGAGTTCGGAATGACGGCAGTAGGGATGCCAATCACAATAAATGTCAGTACTGCCGTAACCGAAGCTACATACCAGCGCACCTTTGGCCAAGACTGTAGAGAGCTCATGAATCGAGCAAGTTGAGATGACACCAGGATTACCTATCTACGAATTACAACGGCATGGAATAAAGCCAGGAGTCCGCATCTGATACTCCCAGATTTCAGGGTGACGCCTGAGGAGAAGGTTATCTTCAAATTTTGCCTTAATCACAATGTTAATAATCAAGATTCCACAGATCACTATGGCAGCTGAGTTGGCAGAGAAACCTGAGAGACCAAAGCCAAGAAGAATTACCGCAGCGTACATGGGATGGCGCATATTGCGATAGATCCCGCTACGGATGAACTCTGCGCCATCCTTCGGAATTGGATTAATACTGAGTGAAGGCTTCAAACTCTTATACGCCGATGAGACAAGGTATCCAGCGATGGCAATTAGCCCAAGATTGATTGGCCAATAAGATGTCGAGAAATCAAAGAGTGCAAATAAAGTTATTGCTCCAAGCGAACTAAATTGAATCAAAACTAAGAGCGAGGCAAAGAGGCGAAGTTTCCGACTATAAATCTCGCTCACATCAACTCCATCTGCTTGAGGCGTTCCTTGATGATTTTCTTCAGCAAACCTTTAGGGAATGGTTTCTCTTTATCAAAGTGAATAGACCCTTTAGTCTGCTCGTAGCCTGCAAGCTCTTCCTTCATCCGTATTGCAAAGGATCCGCTGTATGGAAATATGCTGTTATGGTTTTTGAAACCATCAAATCCAATGACGCCCTTGCCATCGATCGCAAAGGTTGGAATTCCGTACTTAATCACCTCTTTAGCTTCAGGTAGAGCCTCAGCAATAATGAGTCGGACCGCCTGAAGCGCATCGCGTTGAGGCTTATCAAACTTTCTAAGGTGCGCAGTTATTTCTGCCTTACTCATTCTCTGCAACCTCTTTCAGTCTTACCAAAGATTTTGCAACAGCTTTCTGCGTCCATGGATATGCATCTCGGAAATTTAGCCATAGCTGCGCCAGGCCAGGGGCATATGAGCCATCAAAGGTTTCGGTGACCTCTGTTGATCCATTGCCTAGATCCTTGAGTTCATATCGCCAGCGCCACTGACCAAAGTGACGCCAAGCAATAAGTTCATTCTCCTTAAATTCAACAACTTTATTCTTGATGCGGTAATTAATTCCAAGACGCATAGCCATTCCAAATTTGGCGCCGAGGCTCAAACGGTCCGGGCCACTAATGTTCGATCGGATGGTCTGACTGCCATCGATTTCGATATGTCGGTGTGGATTGGCGAGGATATTGAAAATCGTAGCTGGGGTTGCCGCAACCACAATACGCGCAGCCTTGATCTTTGGATTCCCAGTATCAAATATATCTGAACGAATTTTCTCTGCTGCCATGTATGGATGCTAATCCCTTTTCATATTCAATTGAAGTAGGCTTTATCTATGACTTTTTCAGATCTCAACTTTGTTGGTGTGCTTATTGCCTTTGCAGTCTCATTCATTAGCGGCGGTATTTGGTTTGGACCGAAGACCTTTTATCCCATCTGGATGAAGGCGCGCGGCATCGAATCAGGACAACTCAGTCAACAGCAGAATAAACCGGCGTTGCTCTTCGGCGGAACAATCATCGGCATTATCGCCCAAACTCTCACTCTTGCCGTGATCATCACATCACTGCAGGCTGCAAATGCAGAGTTCTCTGTAGTGGACGGCGCGCTTGTCGGTGCAGCGGTTGGAGTTGGTATTGCTGCATTTGCATCGCTCTCACACCGACTCTTCGGCGGTGAATCGCTGAAGGTATGGATCATCGAAACTGCAAATGATGCGCTCAATCTGACTATTGCAGGCGCAATCATCACCTTCTTCAACTAAGAGTTAATTGTGTTGAACGAGCACGAGCAAGAGGCTAAAGATCGCTGGGGAGATACGGATGCGTATCAGCAATCGACCTCACGTACCTCGAAATATACAAATGCTGATTTCGCTGCAGCGAAGGTCGATCAAGAGGCGGCAACTGAACTCTTTGTGACCGCCTTTGGAAATAGCTATCCGGTGACCTCGCCCCAGGCACAGGCAGCTGTAGTTGCACATAGAGAGGCAATCTCGAAATGGTTCTACCAATGTTCGATTGAGATGCAGAAGAATTTAGCGGTGATGTATATCGAGGATCACCGTTTTAAGGCTTACTACGATGGACGGGTTCGAGGTCTCTCGCAATATGTCCATGATGCAATTATGGCGCAGAGGTAAATCAAAGAATTCCGATCGCGGTAAGAATAGAGTTTATAAAGCTCACTACTTGACCTTGAACCGAAAACACCTGAGTAATCACTGAGTGAAGAGGCTCAACTAGGTTGCTGTATTGAGTCTCATATAACCCAAAGATGATCAGATAGAGACCCACGAGTACCAGGAATGCACTGGAGGCTATTTCGATAATTTTCATAGAATTACGAATCTTGCTTAGCGTCTTCTGCGAGAATAGGGCTATCAGGGCAAGAATTGCAATCGTTACAGAAATACCTGTCGCGTAGATGAGATAAATGCGCAGGCTTTCGAGGAAAGTCAATTCAAGTGCCTTGCTCGTTGCTGCAAGCAGCGGACCAATAGTGCAGCTGATAGAACCAAGAGCGAAAGTGACGCCATAGAGGTAGAGACTCTTTAATCGGGTAGAAGGCGCAGTATTAGGGCTCCACAATTTCTTTAAGTATGGAGATCTGCCTGAGAGAGTTGCCACTCCTACTGCGATGAGAAGCACTCCGATAGTAATTGTGGCGATTGGAAGATAAGCCTGAATAGAAGTACTGATCGGAAAGATGACGACTGCGAATAGAGCGAAGATTGTGACGATTCCGAGAGTCATCAGGGCCGCAAATTGGAGGGCTTTGCCAACAAGCTTAGGCAGACTCTCGCTCTCTCGATGTGAGGATATGAGCATCGTCATATAAGCAGGGAGCATGGCAAACCCACATGGGTTGAAGGTTGCAAAGACTCCAGCTGCAAATACGATTGAGAGATCGCTCATTTCTTCGCCGTAAGGGCTACCAGCTTCTTCTGCAAGAACTCTTCATCACTTGGTCCAACCTTTGATGAAATCTTTCCCTTTGCATCAACAAAGATCAGAGTCGGTTGAATTATCACTCCAAATCGATTCCAGAGTTTGCCGTCAGCATCATTGAGATTAGTGAAGAGAGAGGTGCCTGTGTGAGTGACAAACTCTTGCATCTCTGCCTGGTTGCCAAGTGCTCCTATACCGACGAAGTTGACTTTGCCCTTGTACTGCTCTGCAGCCGCTACGAGATTTGCTGATTCATTTTTACAAATCGCACACCAAGGTGCCCAGAACCAGAAGACTGTTGGCTTTTTATTTGCCAAGACTTTTGAGGAGTACTTCTTGCCTTCAACTGTCTTTGCAGTGAAAGTTAACTTTGTATTGTTACTTGCAAAGGTGGACTGGTTATATGCCTGAGCAGGAGCCTGCGCTACAAAAAACGTTGCTGCAGAAATAACTACTGCCGAGAGAATGGCTGCGAATTTCTTCATTAATTTACCTATTCAATCTTGTCTAGCTTGAGCTTGATGCCAAGCCAAGCGCCGATAAATGAGAAGAGGAAGAAAGTCCATCCAGAGAGCGCAAATGCTTGGCTGCCAGATAGAAGATTTCCAATGGTGCAGCCAAGGCTGGTAAATGAGCCCCATCCAAGGAAGATTCCACCGACAATAGATGAACCAGTGCCCTTCAAAGTAGGAATCTGAGGCTTAAAGCGATTGCCTGAGATTGATGCGGCGAGAGCTGCGGTGAAGAAGCCGATGATAAGCCACCCATTATTGGTGATCGTCTCTACAGCGGCTCCAATGCACCCCGATAATCCTTCAAGTCCGATCAGATCTGGATAGAGGTTGTACTTCGTACCAATTGTCTGAGCAATTGAATTGAGTTGACGAGTTGTTCCTAGCGGCTCGATTCGAAGGTACGCCGCGATTCCGATGAGCCCAACAACTGTTCCCGTCACAAATGGATTCCAGCGCTTTTTGATGAGTGAATTGCGAATTTGCGCCCATTCGATCTCGCCGGTTCCATGTATTTCACGCTCTGCCGGGTTGCTTCGAGTGATGAGGAAGTAAAGCGCTACTGCAATAGCTCCTAGCGTTACCGTAAGCGATCCTGCATAACCGAGGTAATGAGGAAGCCAAAGTTTCGGAGCTCCTTCAATAAAGTTACGGTAAATGAAGTTCCAAGTATTGAACGAGAGGATAAATCCGATGATGACACCGATTAGACCTGGGATTGCACGAAGATATCCTTGAGTAAGTCGGAAGAATTGACCGGAGATACAAGCCCCAGCGAGTGCCATACCAATTCCGAATGCCAGTCCACCTAGGACAAGAGCAAGACTGACCGGGCCAATATGTGCAGACGGCGGCAACTGATCCTTGCCTGGAACAGGGAGAAATATGCCGAAGATGATTGTGTATCCGATTGCACCCACAGCAAGGGAGGTAAAGATTGCAATCAGCCCGTAATTCTTCCGCTCATTGATGGAATCCCTAAAGATGCAGAAGATACAGAAACGTCCACGTTCGAAGGCGATTCCAAGGGCAGTGCCGATAAGCAGAGAAGTGGCAGCCTTTGACCCATAGGTCTCGCTCTTTTCAAGCAATTGAGAGAGCACAACTAGGAGCGCAATGATCACTCCGGCGATTGAGGTTCGAATGGAGTCTTTACGACTCCATTCGAACTTGGTCTCTACGGAACTCACTTAGCAGCTGCCGCTGTCTCGATAACAGCCTCCGGCGCTGTCGCTGCAAACTCGAACCATGAGCCGTCATAGTTCTTCACATTGTTGTTGCCAAGAATCTGAGTAAGAGCAAACCAAGATGCTGATGCAAGAAGACCTGTGCCGCAGTAAAGGATGACCTTTGTATCCTTAGTGACGCCCACTGCTGCATAAGCGGCCTTAATATCACTTGCTGATTTGAAGGTTCCATCAGCGTTGAGGATGCTTGCCGTTGGAATGCTCTTAGCTGAGGCGATATGGCCAGCCTTTGCCGCTGTCCCAAGACCTGTGCCTGCCGCCTTTCCTTCGTAGCTAGCAACATCACGAGTATCAACGATTACAGCACGTGAACCTGATTTGAGCTTTGCATTACGGACGACTTCCTCAATCTTTGCGCGGAGCTTTGTTGAGGCAACTGTCGCCTTAAATGTTCCTGCTGGCTTTGCAGCTGTCGCAGCAAATGTTGTAGCACCGCCAGTAGATGTCCACTTTAGGAGTCCCCCATCGAGGATGCGTACATCAGGAAAACCATAGAGGTTGAAGACCCATGCTCCCCAAGTAGCCTTGAGTCCTGACTTTGCCTCTGCATAGAGAACAACCGTTGACTTTGAAGTGACACCAAGGCGCTTTAAGACCTTGTCGAAATTCTGGCGTGTAACAACGCCATTCTTGAGTTTTGATTCTGATGAGTTGGCAAGCTCTGTCTTCCAATCAATGAACTGAGCACCTTCAATGTGAGTACGTGCATAGACAGAATTATCGTTATCTCCAACATGTAGAAGGATGAGATTAGGATCAGAAATATTTGACTTAAGCCATGTCGTTGAGACAAGAGCCTTTGTAGGTGTTGATTCAGTTACTGCGTTTGCTAAAGGAACAATTGCCGAAGAGAAGAGCGCAGCAATTAATGAAAGTAGCGTGATTTTCTTAAACATGATTCTCCTGAGTTATTGGTTTAAAATGAAATTTATTAATAGAAAAGGTAATTGGTGTGCCGAAGATGTAAATCAGCAACACATTGTGATGAGGCGGCAGTAGTCGACGATACGTCGCTTTGTTAAATCTACTGCTTGATTACGCATGGGCGTGAGAGTAACTACTTCAAATTTCTATTGCAACACACATATCATTCACATCTGCAAGTAAATCGCATTTGCCAAGATAGAGAATTAAGCCTTTCGAACAATGCTTGACTTAAGGTTCATAGGACCAAAGCCATCGACCTTCGCCTCAATATCGTGATCTCCCGGGCCATCTACCAATCGAATACCACGAACTTTCGTTCCGACCTTCAAGGTGTTAGAAGATCCCTTCACCTTCATATCCTTGACGATTGTGACGTCATCTCCATCGGCTAAGACATTACCTGATGCGTCCTTAATTATTCGGACGGTTTCAACTTCGACATCAGATGGATTCCACTCATGTGCACACTCTGGGCAGACCAGAAGCGCACCCATCTCATATGAGTATTCGGATTTACATTCTGGACATGGGGGAAGTGATTCGCTCATGTCTTGAGTTTAACTGAGGGCTACTCCGGCAGTGCGCTTTATGAAATCTACGGTGAGGCGAGGAAAGTTCCACATAATTACATGAGCACAATTTTCAACAACAATCCATTTAGCGTGAGCAGGTGCCACAGATTTCTCTTGCGCCACTTCTTCAGGGAGCGTGAGATCGTTATCACCAAAGATAATGGCCACTTCAACAGCATCTGGAATCGGAGATTCAAATTTTCTTCCGCGGATACCCTGCCAGAGATGCTTGTATCCCTTTGACCTTGCCATTGCAATCACTGAGTCACGACAACTCTCATAACTTAACTCGCGCCAGAGGTGGGTAATTTTTCGATAGCCAAGGGCTTTCAATGGAGGCAAGTGATAAGCGATTGGCATAAAGAATTGCGAGATTTTTGCCAAAATTCTTGAGTCTAAGCTCGGAGGCAATTTCTGAGTAGGCACTTGATTCCATAAGCCAGCGGGTGCAAGTGCGGTCACGCTCTTAACCCGTTCGGGAGCGACAGCGGCCATCTCTAACGCAATCCAGCCACCCAAAGAATTTCCGGCAACATGTAATTCCTGCACACCATGCTCTTCATCTAGATAATCAACGATCATCTTCGCAAGTGAGTTGGGATCGTGTTCTTGATCTGGATTGATATCAGCTTCACCATGGCCGGGTAGATCAATTGCAAAGACCGTGAAGTGATCCTGCAGATCTGGGATTAAGCTCTTCCAGATCGTTCCAGCAGATCCGAGGCCATGCACAAGTACAAGAGCCGGATTAGTGGCAGAGGTCGAAAAAACAGTCGATGCAATACTCATGGCTATTGAGCAGCAGATGCAAAGAATCTGACGGGACCGACATGCTCAAGAGAAACTTGATCGCCGACTTCGTAATCAAAAGGACCAGGAATGCGAACCACGACTACTTGACCATCAATCCGGATAGAAATCATCGCATCGTGGCCGTAATAATCAATCTTTGAAATTGCGCCAGAGATTGATTGAGGCGTAATTTCTCGCGATATCTTGATTTCTTCCGGGCGGATAACTATCTCTCCCTTAATTCCATTTAATTGCGCGGAGGCACCCTTGTTAAAGAGGTAATGGGTAGATCCATCAGTGCTCTGAGCGGCATCCAATACAAGAGCATCGCCTGTACTGATTGCAATAGATGGTGAGATAGGCAGTGAGTAAACCTGCTCTGGCGTACCTTGCTGAACAATCTGTCCATCGCGCATGAGGGCGACGATATCTGCCGAGACAAGCGCTTCCTCTCGATCATGTGTTACCAATATTGCTGTGGTGTTCTGACTGCGAAGAAGTTGGATGACATCAGAACGGAGGTCACCGCGAAGCTCGGCATCTAGCGCTGAAAATGGCTCATCTAGGAGCACGATCGCGGGCTTAATTGCCAATGCGCGTGCAAGTGCGACTCGAGTTTGCTGGCCTCCTGAAAGCTCATTAGGCATTCGTGATTCATAACCCTGCAAATCGATCAGCTGAAGCATTTCTTTCGTTGTCTGACGAATCTGATCCTTAGTAAAGATAGATTTATCAAGACCGAATGCGATGTTCTCTGAGATTGTGAGATGAGGAAAGAGCGCACCTTCTTGTGGCACGTATCCGATTTTTCGTTTATGTGAAGGCATGACTAGCGAAGATAATGAGACTAGTTGTTTGCCAAAGCGAATAGTTCCAGCCGCTGGCTGAATGAGCCCCGCGATACTTCGCAACAAAGTTGTCTTGCCACACCCCGATGGACCGAGAAGAGCTGCAATCTGACCTTCTTTCAATGAAAATGAGAGGTCATCAAGAATGAGCTTTTCACCAAAGGAGACCTGCAGATGCGAAACTTCAAGTGAACTCACTTTTCGCCCCTCGTACTCTCTTGGATATAGGCACGATCTGCCTTATCTGGTCGGCTAATCAAGAATGTTGGTAATGCTGCAATCAAGACCAAGATTAATGCATATGGCGCGGCCTCGTTAAATCGATTGATTGAGGCAGAGGACCAAATTTGTGTAGCAAGTGTTTCAAATCCTGTCGGACGGAGCATCAATGTGGCAGGAAGCTCTTTCATTGCGGTGAGGAATACCAGGATTGTTCCAAGCCCGATTCCAGGCGCTGCAATTGGAACAACTACTCGCCTAATAACCATCCATTGATTCGCGCCCAAGGTTGAGGCCACATCCTTTACCCCGCTGGGAACTCGGGCCAATGAAGCGCTCACACTCGCAACGAGCTTTGCTAAGAAGAGAAGCGCGTAAGAAAATGAGAGAAGAAAAATGGTCTGGTAGATCGCGCCAATCTTTGAGCCGATAGAAACAAGAGCCAATCCGACCACGACACCTGGAAGGCCATGGCCGATCGTGATCACTCTCTGAGTAAAGCGAGTGAACGACCCTGCTCGAGAGGAGAGAAGAATTCCAATCGGAGCAGAGAGCGCAAGTGCAATAAGCGCCCCAACTGCCGAAACAAACACGGTGGATATGGATGCGGTGAGCAGTCCTTTCCAATCGATACCTACTCGATTTTCAAGGAAGCGAGTAATCAAAACATAGAAAGGAATGACGACCGAGAAGAGCGCGAGAGTGGCAAGGGATACAACGGTCGTCAATTGAAGAGATTTATTCTCTAAGAGAATGCTCTTTGAAGTAGAGCTCTTTACGAGTTTTCCATTTGTAGTTCGATTCTTTACTCGCTCATCTGCTAAAACGACAACAGTAGAGAAAGCAATCAGGACAAATGAAATTACAGCAGCGGCACTTCGGTCATACGAAGCTCGATACATATTCTGAATTGTCACCGTGAGGGATTCAACATTGAGGAGAGAGACGGCACCAAAGTCACTGATTGTGTATAGGGCGGCAAGGAGGGCACCCGCGCTGACGTGCCCCTTGATCTGTGGCAGAACAACCTTAAGAAAGATTTCTGGAAGCGTCAGTCCGAGCGAGCGAGCGACTTCAATCTGTGATTCATCGACAGAGCGCAAACCAGCAAGAGTTGCCAAGATTACGTAGGGGAGAGTTGTCAAAGAGAGGATGAAGATTGCTGCGAATATGCCAGAGAAACCTGGAATGAGTGCAATCCATGTATAAGTAAATACATACGAAGGAATCGCAAGGGGCAACACAGTTGGAATGATTAGGAATGATCGAAATGGCAGTCTGAGAAAGTGAAGGGCACTTGCCAGCGTAACTCCAAATAGAAGGGTGATAGCAACTACTGCCAAGACCAGGATTGATGTTGTTGCCAATACCTCGAGAGTCTTGCCACGGAAAAGAAGATCAAGCGTCTCACTCGCTGGCTTCTGCGCGGCACGGATGAGGAGATATCCCATAGGGATCATCGCTAAGAAGAGAACTACCCCAACCGCACTCTGCAGAACGAACTTTGCAGCGCTCTGCCTACGCGCACCTCTGGAGAGAGATGAACGAGTGCGGTCAGGGTAGGTCGTCAGCATTTTTAAAGTAGGCCAACCTCGATTAAGAGATCTTGCGTTCCCTGAATTTTCTTCAATGAATCTAGATCCACTGAAGGAGCTCCAATTTCAAGGAGAGCAGGAAGACCGGCGGGTGCCTGAGCGCCGTTGATAAGTGAGTATTCATGAGTCTTCTCAACAAATTTCTGTTGAGTCGCAGCAGAGGTAAGGAAGTTGATGAGGTCTTCAGCTGCTGCCTGCTTCTTGCTAGAGGCAAGGACTCCGGCTCCCGATACGTTAATCAGGTTTCCGATATCTCCAGCTGCAAAGAAGCCATTCTTAACATTGATCTCGCGACCAAGGCCTTCGCTTACTTCCCAGATGTAATAGTGGTTAACGAGCCCGATAGAGATTTCCCCCTTATCGATTGCTTCAACGATTCCACTGTTCTTTGCGTAAATCTTGACACCATTACCCTGTAAACCCTTAAGCCAGTTCTTTGCAAAATCTTCGCCCTTGCTTTCAATGAGAGCTGTAACAAATGCCTGGAATGAAGCGTTGGTTGGCGCAATTCCAACCTGATTCTTGTAGGCAGGCTTTGTGAGATCTGCGACTGATGTTGGCAGAACCTTTACTCGGTCTGGTGCATAAGCAAATACGCGCGCGCGGCCGGTTACTCCAACCCAATTGCGATTTGC
>JACCDN010022687.1_pt1 | contig 16098 bp, 15 predicted proteins | sample 7441691 | NCBI WGS metagenome assembly JACCDN01 (sample SAMN15323439, study PRJNA562643) | freshwater metagenome | isolation source: river surface water | place: USA:Blue River Watershed | collected 2017-08-16
ACTTATGGGCCCTTTGTCTCGGCTTATGGGTACGGCTTCAAGATCGATCAAATATCGATATTCCCCGCCCGCAGCGCGTTGTTCTCGATGAAGTGACGGCGTGGCTCCACCTCATCGCCCATGAGCATGGTGAAGACGCGGTCGGCTTCGATGGCGTCGTCGATCTGCACGCGCAGCAGGCGGCGCACGGTGGGGTCCATGGTGGTTTCCCACAACTGGGCGGGGTTCATCTCGCCCAAGCCTTTGTAGCGCTGGCGGCTGGTGGTGCGTTCGGCTTCGCTGATGAGCCAATGCATGGCTTGGCGGAAGTCGCTCACTTTTTCTTCTTTTTGGCGCTCGCCTTCACCGCGTGTGGCTTTGGCACCTTCGCTCAACAAACCGCGGAAGGTCTCTGCCGCTTCGGCCAGTGCGCCATAGTCGGCGCCGTGCACAAAGTCTTGCGTGATGATGCTGCTCTTGATGTTGCCGTGGTGACGGCGGCTGATGCGCAAGATGGGTTTGTCGGTGCGCACATCAAATTCGGCGGCCACTTCGGCTGGGATGCCGGTGGTGTTGAGTTCGCGCAGTTTGGCTTGCAGTGCAGGTGCGCATGCGGCGGCTTGGTCAAGGGTGTCCAAGTTCAGTGACACGCCGTCAGCCATGGCGCGCAGGGCTTCGGCGTCCATGAAATTGGACAAGCGGGCAATGACCGACTCGGCCACTTGGTGCTTGCGTGCCAGTGCTTCCAATGTCTCGCCGGTGAGCACTTGCGGTGCTGCGCCACCCGTCGAAATGCTGGCGTCTTTGAGCGCAATGCGCAACAAGAAACCGTCGAGGGCCGGGCCGTCTTTGAGGTACAGCTCTTCTTTTCCTGCCTTGACTTTGTAGAGCGGTGGCTGTGCGATGTAGATGTGTCCGCGCTCAACCAACTCGGGCATTTGGCGGTAGAAGAAGGTCAGCAACAAGGTGCGGATGTGCGCGCCGTCCACGTCGGCGTCGGTCATGATGATGATGCGGTGGTAGCGCAGTTTGTCGACGTTGAAGTCGTCGGTGCCACTTTTGCCTGACTCTGCCGTGGCTTTGCCGATGCCGGTGCCCAAGGCGGTGATGAGTGTGACGATTTCGTTGCTGGTGAGCAGCTTTTCGTAACGGGCTTTTTCGACGTTCAAGATCTTGCCGCGCAAGGGCAAGATGGCCTGGAATTTACGGTCACGGCCTTGCTTGGCCGAGCCGCCGGCGGAGTCACCCTCGACGATGTAGATTTCGCACAGGGCGGGGTCTTTTTCTTGGCAGTCGGCCAACTTGCCGGGCAAGCCCATGCCGTCAAGCACGCCTTTGCGGCGTGTCATTTCGCGGGCTTTGCGGGCCGCTTCGCGGGCACGCGCGGCCTCAACGATCTTGCCGCAAATGATCTTCGCGTCGTTCGGGCGCTCTTCTAAAAACTCGGTCAATGCTTTGGCCACGATGTCTTCTACCGGCGCACGCACTTCGCTCGAGACCAACTTGTCTTTGGTCTGGCTGGAGAATTTGGGCTCGGGCACTTTGACGCTCAAGACGCAGCACAGGCCTTCGCGCATGTCGTCGCCGCTGACTTCGACTTTTTGTTTCTTGGCAATTTCATTCGCCTCGATGTACTTGCTGATGACGCGGGTCATGGCGGCACGCAAGCCTGTCAGGTGGGTGCCACCGTCGCGCTGTGGAATGTTGTTGGTGAAGCACAGCACCGACTCGTTGTAGCCGTCGTTCCATTGCATGGCCACTTCAACACCAATGCTGGTGCCGGGAATGCCGCCATAGCTGTCGGCTGGGCGCTCGCCATTGGCGTGGAAGGCATTGGGGTGCAGCACTTTTTTGTTGGCGTTGATGAAGTCCACAAAACCTTTGACGCCACCCGCACCCGAAAAGTCGTCTTCTTTGCCGCTGCGCTCGTCTTTGAGGCGAATGCGCACGCCATTGTTCAAGAAAGAGAGTTCACGCAAGCGCTTGGCCAAAATCTCGTAATGGAAGTCGGTGTTCTGCGTGAAAATTTCGGTGTCGGGCAAGAAATGCACTTCGGTGCCGCGCTTGTCGGTGGCCCCGGTCACGCGCATGGGTGAGACCTCGACACCGTCAACGGTTTCGAGCAAACGGTTTTGCACAAAGCCTTTGGCAAAGTCGATTTGGTGCACTTTGCCTTCGCGGCGCACTGTGAGGCGAAGCCACTTGGACAGCGCGTTCACGCACGACACGCCCACGCCGTGCAAACCGCCCGAGACTTTGTAGCTGTTTTGGTTGAACTTGCCGCCCGCGTGCAATTCGGTCAACGCGATTTCTGAGGCACTGCGCTTGGGCTCGTGCTTGTCGTCCATCTTCACGCCGGTCGGGATGCCACGGCCGTTGTCGGTCACGCTGATGGAGTTGTCGCTGTGGATGGTGACGACGATATCGTCGCAGTGGCCCGCCAATGCTTCGTCGATGGAGTTGTCCACCACTTCAAACACGAGGTGGTGCAAGCCGGTGCCGTCAGAGGTATCGCCGATGTACATGCCCGGGCGTTTACGTACCGCCTCCAAGCCTTCCAGAATTTGGATAGAGCCTTCGCCGTAGCCTTCTGAAGCACCTGCCTGATTGGTGTCGATCTTCGGTTGCGCGGTGGTGAAAGCGTCTTCGCTGGGCTTGTTTTCTTCGGTCATGTTCAATTTTCTCTGTCGCTTGAATGGCCGAAACCCGCGAGAGGTCGCGGGTTTCGATAAGGTCTATCGCCGGTGGGCGCGAGCCTCAAATGCGCATGGGCATCACCACGTATTTGAAGTTGTCGTTCTCGGGAATGGTGATCAGTGCGGAGCTGTTGGCATCGGCCAGGTCGATGCGCACCATGTCTTGGCCCATGTTGGTGAGCACGTCGATGATGTAGGTGACATTGAAACCAATCTCGATGCTGTCACCTGAGTAGTCGATGTCGAGCTCGTCCACGGCTTCTTCTTGCTCTGCGTTGGTCGAGGCCACGCGTAGGCTGCCGGGGTCGAGGTTCAGGCGCACGCCCTTGAACTTGTCGCTGGTCAAGATGGCGGTGCGCTGCAAGCAAGACAACAAGGCTTGACGGCCCAAAGTGAGGTTGTTGCTGTGGCCTTTGGGGATGACGCGGTTGTAGTCGGGGAATTTGCCCTCAACCAACTTGGTCACAAACTCCATGCCGTCAAAGCTGAACTTGGCTTGGTTGTTGGCGAACTGCATCTCGATGGCGCCATCGTTGTCGGACAGCAAACGCTGCAACTCCAAAACGGTCTTACGCGGCAAGATGACTTCTTGTTTAGTGGGCACGGCCACATCGAGTGTGGCGGCGGTGAACGCCAAGCGGTGGCCATCGGTTGCCACCAAGCTCAGGCGGTTGCCTTCGGCCACAAACAAAATGCCGTTCAGGTAGTAACGGATGTCGTGCACCGCCATAGCAAAAGACACTTGGCTCAGCAACTGCTTGAGGGTTTTTTGCGGCACGCTGAACACGGGGCCAAAAGAGGCGGCTTCTTGCACCAACGGGAAGTCTTCTGCAGGCAAGGTCTGCAAGGTGAACTTGGATTTGCCGCCCTTCAAAATCAACTTGGCTTGTGAGGACTCGAGGCTGACGGTTTGGTCAGCCGGCATGGTGCGCAAAATGTCGATCAGTTTGCGCGCGCCGACGGTGGTGGTGAAGTCGCCCGGGTCGCCTTCCATTTCGGCTGTGGTGCGGATTTGAATTTCAAGATCGCTGGTGGTCAATTGCACCGCATGGCCAGATTTGCGAATCAAGACGTTGGCCAGCACGGGCAGAGTGTGACGGCGCTCGACAATGCCGGACACGGATTGCAGGACCGACAGCAGTTTGTCTTGGGTGGCCTTCAGGACGATCATGGGTGTCTACCTTTGGTGATTTTCGCGTGACAGCCCTGGGCTTGTGCACGACTTTGACGAGATCCTGCATTTTCGCTGTTTTTTGGCCCCAAAACGGCCTCTAAACGGGTCAAAGCAGTTAAAACGGGGAACAAATTCGGGCTCATGGGGCTTTAGCCCTTCAGCGTCTGCTCAAGCACGTGCAGTTGCTGGTTAAGTTCGGTCAATTGCTGACGCTCGGCATTGATTTTGCGCACGGCATGCAAGACGGTGGTGTGGTCGCGCCCGCCAAAGAGTTCGCCGATTTCAGGCAGGCTCTTTTGGGTCATTTCTTTGGCCAGATACATGGCAATTTGGCGCGGCCGGGCGATGCTGGCGGGGCGCTTTTTGCTGTACATGTCGGCCACCTTGATCTTGTAGTAGTCGGCCACCGTTTTTTGGATGTTTTCGACACTGATCTGGCGGTTTTGAATGGACAGCAAGTCGCGCAATGCGTCACGGGCGAGCTGAATGGAGATTTCTTTTTGGTTAAAGCGCGAATAAGCCAAGATTTTGCGCAGGGCGCCTTCGAGCTCGCGCACGTTAGAGCGCACGTTTTTGGCCACAAAGAAAGCCACTTCTTCGGGCATTTCGCTGCCTTCGCTGATGGCCTTGTTGATCAAGATGGCCACCCGCATCTCCAGCTCGGGCGGCTCCATGGCCACCGTCAAGCCCGAGTCAAAGCGCGAAACCAGGCGCTCATGGATATCGGCCAGGCCTTTGGGGTAGGTGTCGCTGGTCATGACGATGTGCGACTTTTTGGCCAGCAGGGCCTCAAAAGCGTTGAAGAATTCTTCTTGGGTGCGGTCTTTGTTGGCAAAGAACTGCACATCGTCGATCAGCAGCAAATCGAGCGAATGGTAGTGGTGCTTGAACTCGTCAAAAGTCTTGCGTTGGTAGGCTTTAACCACATCCGAGACAAACTGTTCGGCGTGGATGTAGAGAACCTTGGCTTCTGGACGTTCGGACAGCAATTTATTGCCAATGGCGTGCATCAGGTGGGTCTTGCCCAAGCCCACCCCGCCGTAGATAAACAGGGGGTTGTACAAGTGCCCGGGTGAACCGGACACGTGCATGGCCGCGGCACGCGCCATGCGGTTGGCTGTGCCCTCGACCAAGTTGTCAAAAGTCAGGGCCGTGTTGAGGCGACTGCGAAAGGTGTTGGTGGCCGGCTCTTCAGGCAAGTCGATCGGCTCTGGCCCGTTTTCCATTGAGGATGGGGTGGACTGACGTGGAGTCTTTACGCCATCTTCGCGAGGAGTAAGCACTAACTCGATTTGGACAGGGTGGCCTTGAAAGCTTTCCAGCATGGCCGCCAAACGGCCGGCATATTGGGCCCGAATCCAGTCCAATTTGAACCGGTTGGCGACAAACAAAGTGAGGCGTTGCTGATCGTCAGAGACCTCTGCGGTCAGGGGCTTGATCCAGGTGTTGAACTGCTGTTCGGGCAGCTCGCGGGACAGTTCGTCCACGCAAGCCTGCCACAAAGCCTGGCCGGCATTCATCTGAAATTCTGGGGAGTTTCCCTCGGACATGTTGTATTTATTTTTTGTGGACAGTTGGCAGAAAAAACGGCATCAGAAGCAAGCTTATCAAGAGCTTATCCACATGCCGGAACGCATTCGTTTGGGCATCATAAACCACATCTTTGGGGAATCAACTCGGGAACACCCGAAGGCATTAAAGTGGCCTGATTTGCCGATCGCCCGAAAGTTTGCGATAATCTTGGGTTTCGCCCAAAGCTGATTCGCAGCCTTGGGCTCAAAGGAAGAGTTATGAAACGCACCTACCAACCGTCTAAGACACGTCGCGCCCGTACCCACGGCTTTCTGGTTCGCATGAAAACCCGTGGCGGCCGCGCTGTGATCAATGCACGCCGCGCCAAAGGCCGCAAGCGTCTGGCTGTCTAATGCCTTTTCAGCCGTCTGGCGGTGGCCTGATGCCACTTCGGGCGGTTGATTCCAGGGTTTGGCCATCGTGCAGCGTTTAAAAACACGCCCACAATTTCAGGCCGCCCTGGCGGGTGGAACAGTCTCGCGCACAGCGCATTTTGCGTTGCACCGACTGACCTTGACTCACCCCACAGACAAGCCTTTGGCACCTGCCGAACAAATTGGGCCTGCACCTTCACCGGAGCAGGCCCTTTTTGACTTGCCAGATGTCTGGCTGGGCGCCATGGTGCCCAAACGCTGGGCCCGACGCGCCGTGACACGCAACGCCATCAAACGCCAGATTTACAACGTGAGCGAAAGCTTTGGCAACCGCTTGCCGGTGGCCGCGCATGTGGTGCGTCTGCGCACCACGTTTGACCGCCAACAATTCATCAGCGCCACCTCGGACCACCTGAAACTGGCGGTTCGGCAAGAACTGGTGCAATTGTTTGAGCGTGCTTTGCCGCAAGAGGCCCGCGCATGATCGTGCAGCGTTTGTTGATGGGCGTGGTGAAAGGCTACCGTTTGTTGCTGAGCCCTTGGCTGGGATCGTCGTGCCGCTTTGAGCCCACATGTTCGGTTTATGCTCTGCAAGCGCTTGAGCAACATGGCGCTGCCATGGGCAGCTACTTGACGGTTCATCGGCTGGTGCGCTGCGGCCCTTGGTGCCAAGGTGGCCATGACCCCGTTCCCCAACAAGCCCCGCGCTTGTTCTCTGAATTGTTATCTCCTACTTCGTCAAAGAAGACTCCATGAACGATATCCGTCGCACCATCCTTTGGGTGATTTTTGGTTTTTCCATGGTCCTGCTGTGGGACCAATGGCAGTTGTCCAACGGCCACAAAGCCACCTTCTTCCCCAAACCAGAAGCTGCTGCCCCAGCCACCGCCTCGGCGCCTGCGGCCACTGCGGGCGCCAACAGCGTGCCAGCCGCCACGGCTACTGCCCCTGCAGCCACACCAGCTCAGGTGCCTTCGTCGGGCCCCAACGCTTCTGCCACAGCGCGCGAAACCATTGAGGTGGCCACCGATGTGCTGAAGCTCAGTTTTGACACTGAAGGCGGCTCGCTGGTGCGCTCTGAGTTCACACGGCATGCCGACTTTGTGGACAGCAGCAAGCCATTTGTCTTTTTGGACCAAAGCAGCACCCGTGTTTACAACGCTCAGACGGGCCTGATTGGCGGCGATTTCCCCACCCACAAATCGCCCATGAAGTTCAGTGGCGAACGCAACCTGAAAGACGGCCAAAACGAATTGACCTTGCGCTTTGAGTCAGACGCACAAAACGGCGTGAAGCTGGTCAAAACCTACACCTTGCAACGCGGCAGCTATGCCATTGGCGTGAAGCACGAAGTGATCAACACCGGCACTGCCTCAGTGTCGCCTCAGCTGTACTTGCAGTTGGTGCGTGACGGCAACAAGCCCGCAGGCGAATCTTCTTTTTATTCCACCTTCACTGGCCCAGCGATTTACACCGACGCCAAAAAATACCAAAAGGTGGAGTTCAGTGACATCGAAAAGAACAAGGCCGAAATTGAGAAGTCCTCGCCCAACGGCTACGTCGCCATGGTGCAGCACTACTTTGCCACCGCTTGGTTGTTGGCCGATGGCGTACAGCGCGAAAACTTTGTGCGCAAAGTCGACACCAACCTGTATGCCGTGGGCATGATCACGCCCCTGGCCGAGTTGGCACCCGGCCAGTCCAAGACCTTGAGCGCTCAGTTGTTCAGCGGCCCACAAGAAGAAAAAGTGCTGGAGGCCTTGGCCCCCGGATTGGACTTGGTGAAAGACTATGGCTGGTTGGCCATGTTGTCCAAGCCTTTGTATTGGCTGCTCGACAAGCTGTTTGGCATCATCCAAAACTGGGGCTGGGCGATTGTGGCTTTGGTGCTGTTGCTGAAGATTGCGTTCTATTGGCTCAACGCCAAGGCCTATGCCAGCATGGCCAAAATGAAGGCCATCAACCCCAAGATCATGGAAATGCGTGAACGCCTGAAAGGCGATCCGCAAAAAATGCAGCAAGAGATGATGAAGATCTACCGCGAGGAAAAGGTCAACCCGATGGGCGGCTGCTTCCCGATCATGGTGCAAATTCCAGTCTTCATTGCTTTGTATTGGGTGCTGTTGTCCAGCGTCGAAATGCGCAACGCGCCATGGGTGGGCTGGATTCACGACCTCTCGGCGCCAGATCCGTACTTCATCTTGCCGCTGGTCATGACCTTGACCACCTTGCTGCAAACAGCGCTCAACCCCGCGCCACCTGACCCGATGCAGGCCAAGCTGATGTGGATCATGCCGCTGGTATTCAGCGTGATGTTCTTCTTCTTCCCAGCCGGTTTGGTGTTGTACTGGATCACCAACAACATCTTGTCGATTGCGCAGCAGTGGGTCATCAACACCCGGATGGGCGTGCCACCGCAGTTCAATATGCCCAAGTTCAAGTAAATACAAAAAGGCCGCGTAAGCGGCCTTTTTTTGACCTGCCATGCTCAGCCGACACCAACAACCCATCGTCGCCATTGCCACTGCTCCCGGCCGGGGCGCGGTGGGCATTGTGCGGGTGTCGGGCAAAAATCTGGCGCCGCTGATTGACGCCCTCATCGGCCGCCGCCTGAAACCCCGCGAAGCCACCTACTTGCCATTTGCCGATGCCGATGGCAGCCCCATTGACCACGGTTTGGCACTCTACTTTGTGGCGCCACATTCGTTCACGGGCGAGGACGTGCTGGAGCTGCAAGCCCACGGGGGGCCGGTGGTGTTGCAGCTGTTGTTGGCGCGTTGCCTGCAAGTTGCTGCATCGATAGACCCCACAAGCGGCCAGCCGCGTTTGCCCGATTTGCGCGTGGCACAACCCGGTGAGTTTTCTGAGCGCGCTTTTCTGAATGACAAAATTGACTTGGCCCAGGCCGAGGCGATTGCCGATCTGATTGACGCCAGCACCGAGGCCGCCGCACGCAGTGCCAGCCGCTCATTGGCGGGGGACTTTTCGAAAGAAATTCACGTGCTTCGCGACGCGCTGATTCACCTGCGCATGTTGGTTGAGGCGACGCTGGATTTTCCTGAAGAAGAAATCGACTTCTTGAAAAAAGCCGATGCACAAGGTCAGCTGACGCACTTGCAATCGGCTGTGACGGCGGTGCTGGGCAAAGCCAAGCAAGGGGTGTTGCTGCGCGAGGGCATCAAGGTGGTCATTGCAGGCCAACCCAATGCCGGAAAAAGCTCACTGCTCAACGCACTTGCGGGGGCTGAGTTGGCCATCGTGACGCCGATTGCAGGCACCACCCGCGACGTGGTGCGGCAGACCATTCAAATTGAAGGTGTGCCACTGCACGTGATCGACACGGCTGGCCTGCGCGAAGGCGCGGGCGTCGACGAGGTCGAGCAAATTGGCATTGCCCGCGCTTGGGGGCAAATTGAAAACGCCGATGCGGTAATTTTTTTGCACGATCTGACGCGTGCCGGCCAGCATGATTACGACAACGCCGATGCCGACATTGCCAAGGCCTTGCTCGCCCGTTTGCCTCACAGCGTTAGCGTGATCGATGTTTGGAACAAAGCCGATGCCGCCCAAATTAGCCAACAGCCCAAGGGGCTGAGCTTGTCCGCCCGCACCGGGGAAGGCTTGCAAGCTTTGCGCGAAAAACTGTTGCAGCAAGCGGGTTGGCAACAAGCCAGCGAAGGCTTGTTCATTGCGCGCGAGCGCCATGTGCAGGCTTTGCGCCAAGTGCAAGAGCACCTGCAAACCGCTGATGCGCATTTGGCGGCGCATGCGCAAAACCTGGACTTGTTGGCCGAAGAATTGCGGCTGGGTCAAAACGCGCTGAACGAAATCACGGGCGAGTTCAGCGCCGACGATTTGCTGGGTGTGATTTTTTCCAGCTTCTGTATCGGCAAATAAGCGCTTCAACCGCGCAACAGTTTCTCTTCAGCCACGGCCAAGGTTTGCGCTTTGCCAGACAGCACCAAGGTGTCGCCCGACTGCAATTCGGTGGCCTCGGTCACGCTCTCCGATTGGCCATGCGCGCGGCGCAAATTGACCACCCGCACGCCCATGGCATGAAACGCCAAGTCTTCGATTTTTTTGCCCAGCCAAGGCGACGCCAAGGGCAAGCTCACCGTGGTCAAGCGTTCGTGGTCAATCTCGTCCAACGTGTCGTCGTCGGCGCCATGAAAGTAGCCCCGCAACAGGTTGTAGCGGGCATCGCGCTGCTCTTGCACGATGCGAATCACCCGGCGCATGGGCACACCCACCAGCGCCAGCGCATGGCTGGCCAACATGAGTGAGCCCTCTAAGGCCTCAGGCACCACTTCGGTGGCGCCAGCGAGTTGCAGTTTTTCAAGGTCCAAGTCGTCTTGCGTGCGCACAATCACCGGCACCTGCGGGGCATGGCTGTGCGCATGGTCCAGCACCTTCATGGCAGCCGGCACGTCGAGGTAAGTGATGACCACGGCACTGGCCCGCGCCAGACCTGCAGCCATGAGCGACTGCAGCCGGCCTGCGTCGCCAAAGACCACCGAGTCACCCGCAGCCGCTGCCTGCCGAACGCGGTCGGGGTCGAGGTCGAGCGCCATGTAGGGGATGTTTTCTTTTTCGAGCATGCGGGCCAAGTTTTGGCCGCAACGCCCATAGCCACAAATGATGACGTGCTTGCTGGTGTTGATCGACTTGCGGGCGATCGTGGTCATTTGCAACGACTGTTGCAGCCACTCACTGGCCACCACCTTCATGACAATGGTGTTGCTGTGCATGATGATGAAGGGCGTCGCCAACATGGACAACACCATGCTCGCCAACACCGGGTTGAGCAAGGCGGGGGGAATCAAGTCGCTTTGTGAGCCGAGTGTCAGCAACACAAAACCAAATTCGCCTGCCTGCGCCAAATACAAGCCGGTGCGCAGCGACACCCCGTTAGACGCGCCCGTCAGCTTGGCCAATGCCGTCACCAGCAACAACTTGAACAGCACCGGCAATGTGGTCAACATCAGCACCAAGGGCCACTTTTCGATCACGATGTGCCAGTCGAGCATCATGCCGATGGTGATGAAAAACAGCCCCAGCAAAACATCATGAAAGGGCCGGATGTCCAACTCCACTTGGTGCTTGTATTCGGTCTCAGAAATCAACATGCCAGCAATGAAGGCGCCGAGCGCCAAGCTCAATCCGGCCAACTCGGTGATCCAGGCCAAGCCCAGCGTCACCAGCAACAGGTTCAGCACAAACAACTCTTCGCTCTTGCGCCGCGCCACCAAGGTCAGCCACCAGCGCATGACGCGCTGCCCTCCGGTCATCAGCAAAGTGATGAGCACGGTGGCCTTGGCTGCCGCCAGCAGCAAGGCCGAAAACAGTTCATCGGCCGGCGCACTCAGGGCCGGAATCATCACGATCAAGGGGACCACGGCCAAATCTTGAAACAACAACACGCCCACCACCCGCTTGCCGTGTTCTGACTCGAGCTCCAGCCGGTCGGCCAGCAACTTGATCACAATGGCCGTGCTGCTCATGGCCATGGCGCTTGACAAGGCCAAGGCGGTTTGCCACTCCATCTTCCAGAGGGTCGGGGCCAGCGTCGCCAAGAACAAAGACAACGCCGTGACGATAAGCAAAGTCAGCACCACTTGCAAAAAGCCCAAGCCAAAAACATGGTGTCGCATCGAGCGCAGTTTGGGCAAGTTGAATTCAAGCCCGATGACAAACATCAAGAAAACCACCCCGAACTCGGCCAGGTGTTTCACCCCATCTGAGTTTTGCGCCAGCGCCAGCGCGTTGGGGCCAATGACCACGCCCACGGCCAAATAGCCCAACATGGGCGGCAACTTGAGCATGCGGCAGCCCACCACCCCCAACACGGCGGCCAGCAAATACAGCAGGGTCAACTCCAATGCGCTCATGCTTCGATAGTAACAAGCCGTTGTGAAATTTTTGTGGTTTCAGGCCATTCACCCAGTCTATGAAGGTCAGGGGTTGGGCCAAACATGCCCAGACAACATCCCTCTCGTTCATGCCCGACAACATGCCCGATAAAATGCCTCTCATGCCCGCCCAAACCACCCACACCCTGCAATTGGCTCGCGAGACGCTCGACATCGAAGCCTCAGCCCTTTTGAAAATCAAATCGCGCTTGGATGACCGATTTGTGCAGGCCGTCAACATGGTGCTGAATGCCAAGGGCCGCGTGGTGGTCACCGGCATGGGCAAGAGCGGCCACATTGGCCGAAAAATTGCCGCCACCCTCGCGTCCACCGGCAGCCCCGCCATGTTTGTGCACCCGGGCGAGGCGAGCCACGGCGATCTGGGCATGATCCAAGCGATCGATGTGGTGTTGGCCATCTCCAACAGTGGTGAGAGCGATGAGTTGGTGGCCATCTTGCCGGTGCTCAAGCGCTTGGGCGTGCCACTGATTGCCATGACCGGCGGACTTCAATCTTCATTGGCGCAGCATGCCGATGTGGTGCTCGATTGCTCGGTTGAAAAAGAAGCCTGCCCCCTCAATTTGGCCCCCACCGCCAGCACCACCGCCCAACTCGCCATGGGCGATGCACTGGCCGTCACTTTGCTGGATGCACGGGGCTTCAAGCCCGAAGACTTTGCCCGCTCGCACCCCGGTGGCTCACTGGGGCGCCGCCTTTTGACGCATGTGGCCGACGTCATGCGCAAGGGCGACGCCGTGCCCCAGGTGACGCCCGATGTGGCCTTCACCACGCTGATGCGCGAGATGAGCCAAAAGGGTCTGGGCGCCTCTGCCGTGGTGGAAGCGCAAGGCCAAGTGCTGGGCATTTTCACTGACGGCGATTTGCGCCGTTTGGTTGAAAACGGCGCTGACCTGCGCCAGCTGACGGCCCGCGATGTGATGCACCCCAACCCACGCACCATTCGCGTGGACGCACTGGCTGTCGAGGCCGCCGAGCTAATGGAGCAATGCCGCATCACCAGCCTGCTGGTAGTTGACGAAGCCGGTGGCCTGTGCGGCGCGCTCAACACCAACGACCTGATGCGGGCGAAAGTGATCTGACATGAAACCCTTGACCCCCGCCCTGCATTTCCCGCCTGAGCTGTTGCTGCAAGCTCAAGGCATTCGGGTGGCCTTTTTTGATGTGGACGGTGTGCTGACCGACGGTGGTCTGTATTTTTCTGAAGCGGGCGAAACGCTGAAACGCTTCCACACACTCGACGGACAAGGGCTCAAGCTGTTGCAACAAGCCGGCATCACACCGGTGGTCATCACGGGCAGAGACTCACCCGCCTTGCGTGTGCGGCTGCAGGCCTTGGGCATTGCGCATGCGCGCTTTGGCACCGAAGACAAGCGCCCCGCTGCTGAAGCGTTTTTACAAGCGTTGGGCTTGTCTTGGGAACACGCCGCCGCCATCGGCGATGACTGGCCCGACTTGCCGGTGATGCAACGCGTGGCCTTTGCCTGTGCGCCCGCCAATGGCCACGCCCAAGCCAAAGCCGTGGCCCACCACGTGACCAACGAGCGCGGGGGCGAGGGCGCTGCGCGCGCTTTTTGCGATGTGTTGTTGGTGGCCAGTGGCCACTACAGCCGCCTGTTGTCTCAATTGAACAAGCCCATAGACCCCGCCCCACCTGGACCATCGGGGCCATCGGCATGAGCCTGCTGCGCCACCTGCTCGACCGGCTGAGCACTTATTTGCCATTGATCGTGATGGCCTTGCTCGCCTCGGCCAGTTGGTGGTTGGTCAGAAGCGTGCCCACGCTGATGGCGCCTGCCACGCAAAAACCGGTCCGGCAAGAACCCGATTACCACTTGGCAAATTTTTCTGCCAAAACATTTGACGCCTCAGGCCGCTTGACCCGTGAAATCAGTGGTGACAAAGCGCAGCACTATCCGGCGACCGAAGAAATGCACATTGCAGAGGTACGAATTTTTGCGGCCAACGACCAAGGCAGCACCATGAACGCCCGCGCACAACAAGGCATTGCCACAGACGATGGCAAAAAAGTCACCTTGATTGGCGATGCGATGGCTGTGCGGGCCGCCTTTAACACCAGCCCCAGAATCGAGCTCAGAAGCGATCGCTTGGTCGCCTTGCCTGAAGAAGACCGCTTGCTGTCCGATGACCCTGTGCGCATCGTGCGAGACCGCGATGTCTTCACGGCGGCCAGCATGGACTTCAACAGCAACACCGGCTTTTATGACTTGCGTGGCCGTGTGCGAGGCACGCTGGCGCCTAAATCGGCAGCATTGCGGCCCACTTCTGCGCCTGCATCTTCACCTTCATCTTCGCCCGCATCTTCGTCCGCATCACCGCCGGCTTCATCGCAAGCAAAACCACAAGCCAAAACCCCATCCAAGCCCTGAGCATCTTGAGCCGCCCACCTTGCAATAGCGAATAGCGTGGGCAACGGACACAAAAAAGCCCTGCAGAGCAGGGCTTCGTCAGATTCAAGAGCACCCTGTTGAAAGGTGCCCGGGGCGTGAATCAGTAACCGCCGCCTTCACGGCCACCACCGTAGCCGCCACCGCCTTCGCGACGACCGCCACCGTAACCACCGCCGCCGCCAAAGCCGCCGCCACCGGTGCGGGGAGGACGCGCTTCCATGGGGCGGGCTTCGTTGACGACCACGTTACGACCGCCCAAAGGCTGACCGTTCATGCCGTTGATGGCAGCTTGCGCTTCTTCGTCGCTGCCCATTTCCACAAAGCCGAAGCCTTTGGAACGGCCAGTGTCACGCTCCATCATGACTTTGGCGCTGGTCACAGCACCAAATTCACCAAAAGCTTGTTCCAGATCGCCGTCGCGAACCGAGTAAGGCAGGTTGCCGACGTAAAGTTTGTTGCCCATGAAAGGGACTCCTCAAAACACAGAGATAAAAGCGATGTAGCTCCGAAAACGCATTCAACAAACCTGAAAACTACGGAAGGAAAGCGAAACTGATCTGGTCACCGCAGACATGACTTCGCTGCTTCTGACAGTGAAGTCTGGTAATTATGAGTGATAAAACTGTGAAAAACACAAGCCAAAAGCCCCGCAAGCCCCACGGAATGTGCTTTCCAGCTCAAAACTGTTGTTTTACCAACTCACTTCGCGATCGGGTGTAGCGCTGATTTTGTGCACCGAAAGATCGGCGCCGTCGTACTCTTCTTCGGGGCTGAGCTTCAAACCGATGGTCACTTTCAAGATGCCGTAGACCGCCACACCCCCCAGCAACGCCCAAGCCACGCCCAGTGCCGTGCCCAACAATTGCGCCGTCAGGTTGACGCCGCCCAAGCCGCCAAGCGATTGCGCGCCAAATATACCGGCGGCAATGCCACCCCAAGCGCCGCAAATGCCGTGCAAGGGCCAAACACCCAAAACATCGTCAATCTTCCACTTGTTTTGGGTCAGGGTGAACATCACGACAAACAGGCCACCGGCCACAGCGCCCACCACCAGCGCACCAAACGGGTGCATCAGGTCAGAGCCGGCGCAAACCGCCACCAAGCCGGCCAAGGGGCCGTTGTGCACAAAGCCGGGGTCGTTTTTGCCGAGCACCAGCGCCACCAATGTGCCGCCCACCATGGCCATCAACGAGTTCACGGCAACCAGGCCCGAAATTTTGTCCAATGTTTGGGCGCTCATCACGTTGAAGCCAAACCAGCCGACGATCAGAATCCACGAGCCCAAAGCCAAAAAGGGAATGCTGGATGGCGGATGGGCCGACACCACGCCATCTTTGCGGTAGCGGTTGTAACGCGCACCCAACAAAATCACGGCGGGCAATGCAATCCAACCGCCCATCGCATGCACCACCACCGAGCCGGCAAAGTCATGAAACTCATCGCCGGTCAGGGCTTTGATCCAAGCTTGAACGCCAAAGTGCTGATTCCAAACAATGCCTTCAAAGAAGGGATAAATAAAACCCACAATGACGGCCGTGGCAATCAGTTGCGGCCAAAACTTGGCGCGCTCGGCAATGCCGCCCGAGATGATGGCGGGGATGGCCGCAGCAAATGTCAGCAGAAAGAAGAATTTAACGAGGTCATAGCCATTTTTAGCGGCCAATTGCTCGGCACCAACAAAAAAGGTGGTGCCATAGGCCACGCTGTAACCGACCACAAAATAGACCACGGTGGAGACTGAAAAATCGACCAAGATCTTCACCAACGCGTTCACCTGGTTCTTTTTGCGGACTGTGCCCAGCTCCAAGAACGCGAAACCCGCGTGCATGGCCAAGACCATGATCCCGCCCAACAAAATAAATAGCGCATCCGCGCCCTGTTTCAGTGCTTCCATAGCCATCTCAAGAGGTTTTATGAATTAATTTGGTGCATAAACAGCCCAAATCCGATTTTTGCACCAAAGAA
>JACCDN010195038.1_pt1 | contig 16088 bp, 15 predicted proteins | sample 7441691 | NCBI WGS metagenome assembly JACCDN01 (sample SAMN15323439, study PRJNA562643) | freshwater metagenome | isolation source: river surface water | place: USA:Blue River Watershed | collected 2017-08-16
TTTGATTTTTGGGGCTAAGCTACGATTAAAAAGGAGTAATAGCCAGTTCTATTGCGAGTTTTTAATCGTAGCTTAGCCCCAATAAGCGATAGCATAAAAACCTAAAATTCATTCGTGAAAGGTATATTTACCCAAAAAATTTTTAATCCCCTCTAGGAGGAAAGGTGAAGCGGTGAGGTAAAACTTGCCAATTGGTTAAGCATTAGCGATAATTACGGGTTTTATGGATGGAAAGTTTTGTGTTGAATACTTATACAGATGAGCCTGTGCATCCGGCCAAAGCTTGTGTGATTTGGCTGCATGGACTTGGCGCAAATGGTGCGGATATGCGCGGCGTTGTTGAAGGCTTTCCGTCTATAACGGTGCCTATTCGCCATGTTTTTGTGGATGCCCCAGTGCGTCCCGTTACTATAAATAATCATATGCCCATGCCAGCATGGTATGATGTGACTGGATTGAACCTTCAAGATCGTGAAGATCGCGAGGGGATTATGGCATCTGAACGTGCAATTGATGATATTATCGCTGCGCAAATTGCGCGAGGATTTCTGCCACAACAAATTTATCTTGCAGGCTTTTCGCAAGGGGGGGCCATGGCTTTATTAATGGGCTTGCGTTCCCAACGCAGATTGGGTGGTATATTAGCTTTGTCGGCCTATTTACCTTTGCAGAAAGAATGTGTTGCGCCTAAACACCCGGATTTACCTATTTTTATGGCGATGGGTACAGTGGATCAGGTTGTGATGCCAGATTGGACAAAGCTGTCCTATGCTTTTGTCAAATCCCAAGGATATACTCAGACTATTTGGAAAGAATATGCTATGGGACATACCATCTGCATGCAAGAAGTGAGTGATATTGCACAGTGGTTGCAAGCTCAAATTCAGCATGTTACTCAGGGGGTGACGTTATGACGGTAGTAAAAAAATCTCGTTTGGTTTCCTATTCTTGCGAAGAAATGTATCATTTGGTCAATGATATTGAATGTTATGCAGATTTTTTGCCTTATTTTTCTTCAGGCGTGATTCATCATAAAGATGCTGATGAAATCCAAGCTACGTTGACGATCACAGCGGCTGGTATGAGCAAATCATTTACAACCTGTAATCGGTTGCAAGCCAATAAAATGATTGAAATGCGGTTGGTCGATGGTCCCTTTAGCCATTTCGAAGGATTTTGGCGGTTTGATGAAACACCAGAAGGGTGCCTCGTATCCCTGGATTTGAAATTTGATTTTGCAGGCCGTATGTTTTCTATGTTATTGGGGCCTGTATTTGAGCAAGTGACCGATACATTAGTCGATGCTTTTTGCGAGCGAGCTGTTAACGTGTATGACAAAAAGTAACTATTTTTCTCCCCATAAGGACTGCGAATTAGTGTATGCTCCGCGCGCTGCAGAGCCATTGCTATTTTCTAGTCCTTGGGTTGAGGGCATGACGGTGAATGCTTTGGTGCAAGCGTCTGGTTTTTTACACCAGTGTCCCGAAGTAGCCGATTTGGCCGTCGGAATCTTTGCGAAATGTGTCAATTGGGATACGTTGGTAAAGCCTGGTGATCGGGTGGAATTATATCGCCCCTTATTGCTGGATCCGAAAGAAAAGCGGCGCCGTCAAGCGAAGTCAAAGCCGTTGTCTTGATGACATGTTGGTTTTGTCTGACTTAGTTTGATCTCTCTCCAAATTAGTAATAATTTTTTAACCATTACCTTTCAAGATGCACTCAAATCTGACGTTTAATCGAGCGTCAAAATTGAGGTGAATAGACGCTAATTTTTGTACTATACTTCCTTATATACTCAATAACATTCGCCTGAATGTAGGTTTTTTATAAAAAGGACTATTAATGGGCAAAAGCGCGCAGGATATTCGACAGGATATTGATAGTTTGGATACGACAAAAATTACTTATCACAACTCGATCTCATATAGAAGATTTCATTCAGTGGCGTATCACGGTGTGGATAATTATTTGCGCGATAGTAAAATGCGCTTGCAGGAATTAATTCATTGGGACGATCCGGCAATGGTTGCTTTGTTTTCTCCCTTAGCAAAGGATATTTTAGACCGATTGAAGGTTGTTCAACAGATGGAAAGATATCTAGGTCCATACGCGAATAATCAGGAGCTTAGCGCTACAGAGAGGCAGGTTGATCAGTTAATTGCGAACGCTTACCAATTTAGAGAGATTTACCTTAAATCCGGGCTCAGTGTTGCTAAAGAAGCGATTACAAAAACAACAGAGGATGAAGTTAAATCATTGCAAATGAAAAAAGAACAGTTGCTCTCGAAAATTGGTAAGATAAACGACGAAGAAGTGAAGCTAAAACAGTCTGAAGACACGGTTACACGGTGTGCGAAAAAATACTATGAAGTTAATGAAAAATTACAGTGTTATAGATATACCACGCCAGAGCCGCCTGAGGTGAATCAGTTAAGAGTTTTATGTGCGCAAGCTTTTCAAGATTATCAACAGGCTAAAATGCAGCATGCAACGTTGGAAAATAGTTTTGATGCCCCAGGATACTATAATACGATCCAACCGAAATTAGCGTTACAGGTGACGAAAATTGAGAAACAGATTAGTGAATTACATAAAAAAATAGAAGATATACAAGAAATTCAAGAGAATAATGACGTCCGTAACAAGCCCCGTTAACGTTATGGGGCCTTGGTTCGTCTTATGTCGGCTTGCGAGCGCTGACGTCTTTCTCAATTTTAACCAAACGATCATTAGAAAAAAATAATGTCAAATGTCGAACAATATTTGGACTCGACCCTCTTCTCCATGTGTACGCATAATCCCAGCGGTCTTGGTTGAACATGGGGCTAATCAAGCTGGTTCCCATTAAAATCGCGGCATCTGTTTTACTCATACCTAATTTCAAATGAGCAATACGCGCAGGGGATAAGATATTACCTTGTTGTACTTTGCTTCTTGAAAAATCATACGATAAACAATGGGTCAGTGACAGAACAATGCTTATTAAAATAAGAATGGTTTTCATTCGCATTTTTTTGCCTTATAGTATAGGTATTCAAAATAGTAGCGCATTGTACCATGCAAAGGTTAAAAATAAGAGGGGAGAGGATATTATTGTGATAGAGGGCAACCAATTAAAATCAGCAGGATTGAAAATTACGGTCCCCCGCGTGAAAATATTGCAAGTTCTTGAACAAGCTCGCGAACATCATTTGAGCGCGGAGAATGTTTATAAAAAATTGATCGATATGGGCGAGGAAGTCAGTTTGGCTACCGTGTATCGGGTGTTGACTCAATTTGAAGCCGCGGGATTGATTGATCGCCATAATTTTGAAGGAGGGTACTCTGTATTTGAATTACGCCAAGATACCCACCATGATCATTTGGTTTGTGTTAAATGCGGTCGTGTTGAGGAGTTTTTGGATGAAGTTATTGAGTCTCGACAACATCAAATTGCTAACAAAGCTTGCTTTAAAATGACGGGTCATGCTTTGAATATCTATGGTATTTGCGCAAACTGTTAGACTCCATGGGTAACGATATTCTGGTGAACAGAAATGAATGACTCATCACGATTGAAATATAAGATTGAGATGAATAGCGTGAGATCGTATTTTGAATCATCGGTATTTACACAGTAAGCATTCAGGTTTTGCAAGGAAACGCGGAATAGGGAATTTCCTTGCGCGTCTAGAATTGTGTTAATAGATGCATTAGTTAAGTTGATGGTTCAGTGGTACAGGCTGTGCCATTACCATAGCAACCGGAGTTACTGTGGTTATATGTGCATGTTGCATTAGGGACTGATGGGCATTTGCAGTAGGAAGACCCCCTGTATGTTTCCCACTTTCCATCTACAGCTTGGCAAGAGTTACTATCTTTCGCGCTACTGACACCTGCTGAGCAAGTTGGTGTTATGCCACCTGATGTTTGGTAGTGTTTGAGACATTCACGTTCATTTCCATGATAGTTAGGGCAGGAGCCTGCTTGTAATGTGGAACATTGTACTGATGCGGCACAGGTACTTCCAAACATAGTTGCTATTAACCCCAAAATTATAAATGGTTTTCCTTTGTTTTGCATCGTCTTCTCCTTGTTGATTAAATTCGTTGATTTAATGGAAGCTTTTCCTGAAAATGCTACAGCAAATTTAACAATTCATGCAAAGTGTGTGCCAAAATTTTGCACATCATAGCTTGCTCAGGCGCATTAGGGACCAAGGCTTGGTTGATGCCTAATTTAATCCCTAAATAATCTTGTTCAGCATATTTTTTTCTGAATGAATTGACGATGTAATCGTGGGTACCTAAAAAAGGAAAATTGTGTCGTATTTTATACGGTGGCGTTTCTTTGTCGAGTAAACCATGAAAGATCCGAGCAACTTCCTTCTCCGCATGGCGATGGGCGTCATATAATACACCGATAGCGGTTTTTAAAAACAACCCCTTTAAAATAGGCGTGAATGTGAAAATGGAAAGATGCAATACTTGTTGGCCCTGTGCAATATGTGCAGCAATTTTTTCTTGTAAATCACGATGAAAGGGTTCGTAATACGTTTTAATCAAAGCTTGCTTCTTGTCAGCTGAAAGACCTTTGCTATATCTAGAAAAACAGTGCGCGTGGTGGGGGCTGTGATCGCAGTCTATCAATAAACGGGTGACTTTGGCCTCGACCGCATCGCATCCTAGGTTTTTATGTAAATGCTGGGTAATATATTTTGCCCCGATGTCATAGGCGCGTGAAGTTTGTAATAGTAATTCTTTGTCTTCGAACAGAGGCCAATATTTTTGGGGAACCTCGTTGCTTCCATGTGCACAGCTGATGACCAATATCGTTGGTTTCATAGCATTCCTAGGTGCTTGTAGCTTCCGTAATCTTGAGATTAGATACAATTTTTGCAACACCATGGATATGATGAACACGTTTCAGTATCACATCGATGGAGTGTTTGTTTTTAACTGTGCCGGTCAATGTAACAATTCCATTGGTAGTAGAGGTATTGATACCCACTAGAGGAATAGATTCATCTTCGAATACCTTGGCTTCCAATATGGCTGCTTCAATTTTAGTAGTAATGTAAGCATCTGTGAGGCTCGAGTTGACTGATTTGATATCAAAATTGCTGGTATTGATGGATCGGACACCTTGTGTATTGGCGACAATCCGCAAGGCTGCTACAAAAGCTGGGTTATTTTTGGCATGCCCACGTAGGGTAACCACCCCATCATGAGTTTTTACTGAAATTTTCAACGGGTTAAGATGTGAGTTTTTTGTGAATTCCGCTTTTATTTTGGTTGTAATAACCGTGTCCGACCAAGTTTGTTCGAGATTTTGGAGATCGCTCGCATACACGTTGGGAACTAGGAAAATGAACAGCACAATATACCAAAATTTTATACGCATGATGCTTGCAAAAATATGAGAATATAACGAGTATAGCATAGGATTGATACTCGTCATAAGGACTTTCCAATGGGTTACTCTTTGCTCAGATCCTGCTTATTTTTACTTGAGCCAGAGCGTGCGCACGCATGGGCTCTCAAAGCCTTGGATTATGTGCCAAACCATTTTTTTAAAGTATTGCCGCAGCAGTCGTCGCAACAGATAATGGGTTTGCAGTTTCCGAATCGTATCGGTTTGGCAGCCGGGTTCGATAAATCGGGTCGATACGTGGATGCTTTGGCCAAACTGGGTTTTGGGTTTATTGAAGTAGGTACGGTGACGCCTTTGCCGCAAATAGGGAATCCTAAGCCGCGATTATTTCGCCTAGCGCCAGCACATGCCTTGATTAATCGTTTGGGATTCAATAACCCAGGTGTCGCGATATTAGTGGAAAATTTGCAACGCATGCAATACCAAGGCATTGTGGGGGTGAATATTGGCAAGGGCAAAGAGACCGCATTGCCCCATGCTGTAGAAGATTATGTCTATTGTATGGAGCGGGTATACCCATTCGCATCGTATATTACGATTAATATTTCTTCACCGAATACGCCAGATTTACGTCTCTTACAACAAAAAGAATATTTTTTGCATCTAGTCCAAACATTACGTCAGACTCAATTGCGCCTGGCAGATCTGCATGGACGCTATGTTCCGTTGGTGATTAAAATTTCGCCGGATGAAACAGACGAGACGTTGAAAACGATGGCAGAGATTATTCGTACCCAAGGTATCGATGGGATTATTGCAACTAATACCACTTGTGCACGAGCAGACGTACAGCATTGTGTGCATGGAAATGAGCAAGGGGGGTTGAGTGGTCGACCTTTGTTGCAAAGAGCAACGGCTTGTTTGGCTGTGTTAAAAGAAGTTGTGGGCGATGAGGTGACGTTGATTGGAGTGGGCGGAATTGATACGGTAGAAGCAGCTCAGCAAAAAATAGCGGCAGGTGCAGCCTTATTGCAAGTATACACCGGTTTGATTTATCAAGGCCCTGGTCTTGTGAAGCGCTTGGTGACTGGAACGGTGTGATGCATAAGCTAGGGATATTTTGTGCATAGGCTTCGAGGGGTAACTTTTACAGGACTTAGTGCCGTTAGAGCTATCCTAATGCAGTGACTCTCCATGGGAGGACGTATCTGTATCATTATCCTGCTGTAAATGCTCTTTATCTTTGTATTCTTTAAATAATTTTCTAATCGCGACACGCAGATTGTGATGACCACCTCGCACTTCAACTTTTTGTTTGCCCTGTGTAGGCGGGATGCCCAAAGCATTTAAAAATAATTCTGCTTTTTGCTGATCTTTTAGTTTGGCTTGCAACAGAGGTTTGTACATAGCAACGGTATCGGGACTGGCCTCCATAACAACGCGTTGATCTTGTATGATTTGAACAGTTTTTTTATCGGAACCTACGCTGGATACTGTAAAGTTGGTTCCCAAATTTAAATTGAGATCTTCTTTGATGTAATGCATCGATTCTTGGACGTCCGGTATAGATCGAGGCGCTTCGGGTTGCATGTCTGATTGTGCGAACATTACTGCGCTAGATGGGGTTAGTCTGCGTGCGAGCTCCGAAGGTTCTTGCATTTTTAATTCTTTTAACCGAGTAACACCAGTGCGTAATTGTTTGATAGTCATTTTTGCTGGATGAGAGGGATTTGCTTGGGTTTGACTGGAAAGATGGCGATCCAAGTCTTCTTGACTGGTGCTGGTTTGTATCGGAACTACTTTAGGTGTAGAGCTGAATAGACCTAATCCTGAAAAAGAGAACCATGCTTTGCTGGTTTCAGGTTTTTTAAAGCGATTAAGCGCTCTTGTGGCCAACTCTTGTTCTGCCATTTGTTTTAAAGTATGCGTGACTGCACCATAAGATTCGCTTTCTCTCCCAGGTAATTCATGCAAATACATGCCTTGTGAGCGAGAGCGAATGATAGGGTTGAGTAGTTTTATTAATTCCTGCGCATCCTCGGTACCATAATCATCTATGATGCGAATTTCTTTGGCTGCATCTGGGATAAAATCTAGTATGTCTAAAGCAGACAACTCAGTTTGATTAATTAATTTTTCTTGTTTGACCTTGCCGGATAATTCATCGATACGGATTTGATAAACACCATCAGGTAAAATCACTGTATCGCCAATACGAGCATTTTCTGGAAATGTTCGACAGCAAAGAATTCTAGAAGATATTTTTGGGGACCAAGTGCTGCATTGTTGGTATAACGTTCTGAGCTCGACATCCGTGAGTATTGCAAGATTGATTCTTTGTGATTTCTGTAATACCCCGTAGATATGTGCGGACAATTCTCCAGCTTCCATTTTCCCTGGGTAGAGGCGTGACACGAAATAATGCATAAAATCCGTATCATTTTTAAAATTAAATACTTTTAAAATAAGGTTCGTTTTTAATTGGCGTCGATGACGCTCTTGTTCAGCCAGATAATGAAGGCTCGAAGAGATATCTGTAATTCGACAAACTGCTTCACCTAGTGGACTTCCTAAATAAAGCGCATGCGGTTTGTTTGCAAACCCAGTTATTAAGGACTGAGTTAATCGCGTATGTTGATTCCATTTTTCTACTGTCGCCCTATCTAAACAGGTGATTTGTTCTCGAAAGGTCTTTGTGTTGGGTAACATCGTAGCAGGAATGGATTGCTGCATGTTTTCTTGGCTAAGGATGCATTGAAGATGGTTATCCCTATCGACCTGGAATATACCTTCCGGCACAATGTAAGTGGGGCCGCGACTTAGGGGGCCAGTCGCGCGTAGCATGTCTAGAGAACCCGCCCGGAAAATAGTAGTGCTAATTTGAGCGTCTTCAGCGACTGATTCAGCTGCTCCTAAAGTCATTGCATTAGGGTGTTTTTGGATCGCTTGATTGATTAATAGTGGCAATTGAACACTATGACTCACGTTTATGTCTACGACATTGAATCTAGGCTCGATTGTTTCTAGCTCAGTGGCGTTATTGGGTACCATCTCTGCTGGGAGTGTGCGCTGCATTTCCTCAGCATTCAAAATATGCTGTACGCTCCCATTTTTATCTAGCTGATACACGCCAGTTGGTAAAATGAATGTGTCGCCTTTCCTAAAGTCTGCATTATCATTGATGATTTCTATGGATGAGGCGCAAAAAATCCTTTCACTTCTTGCTGGGACATATTCGTATCCGGAATAGGATAATACTTCGAGATCTTGGTCGGACAATTTACTAAAATTAATTTTGTTAGGAAGCATTCCGGCCAGATAAGCTTGGTACTCATCTGCAGCTAAAACGGTGCCACTTTCCGCGTGTAGCGCTAAGAATTCTTGGTAGGTTTTTTCCGCATATTGCGTGAATTGAACATCGGTTTTTACTTTACTGACTTTATAAAGAATCGCAAAAAGGTTGCGATGCGCTATTTCTTTGTCCAAATGATCTTGCTTTAATTTTCGTATGACTTCTTGAGCGTGCGCGGCTGCTTGACTGTCTTCCCCACCTACATAGAGGCTATTCGGTTTTTTAACACAGGCTTTGTTGAGCGCTATAGTCAATAATTTATCTTTCTGAAGACTGGGCTCTTCGTCGCCCTCAATGGGCTCATCATTACTTTTAATGACGGTTAGGGGCGTCTGATCATTGGGTTGTAGATCCGATGGAATGGCTGACAGTTCTTTTTTGCTTAAAATAACTTGTTCTTGGAAGCCAGGGAGCATTTGCCATACGCCCTCCGGTGTTATGATCGTATCCCCTATTTGGAGATCCGTGATTTGTGCTCGTGAGCCGCAAAGAATGATTCGGGGACTATATGGCGGTGACCAGGATGTGCAGCTCTTGCTGACTGCAGTCAGATCCAAAGAGGAAAGCTTAGGGAGCTTGGCGCGCTTGACGAGCGTTTCGGCTATGCTAGAAGCGATATCACCCTGATCATCTCCAGCTTCTAAATAAGCTTTTTCTATAGTAGCAATCAGCTCTGGAGTAGAGGTTTGATGGAGCGTTTGTATGATGCGGTCATGCATACAGGTGCACTAAGTGATTAACCTATTTTTAGTATAGTAGACTCTATCGATAATTCTAGGGTAAGCGCATTTTTGGTCAATTTAAATCTGGTTTACAGAGCCGTGACCGTTAGGGAGCGGATGTCTTTAGTGCGGTTTAGATAAATGAATTACCGAAATCCAAAGGGTCAATACCCAAATGCTGCGCGATACTTTGGCCGATATCTGCAAAGGTATCGCGCCGGCCGATGAATTGGCTTGGGGTATTGGGGCCATATACTAGGACTGGAATGTGTTCCCGAGTATGATCCGAGCCAGGTAGAGTGGGGTCACAGCCATGATCTGCCGTGATGACAATCCAATCATTTTCTTGTAGTACACCATCCAATTCTGGGAGACGAGCATCTAATTCTTCCAAGGCATTGGCATACCCAATGGTGTCGCGCCGGTGCCCATAGGAAGAATCGAAATCTACAAAATTACTGAATATGAGACTGCCTGGAGCCGCGTCGCGTAAGGTGGTCAGTGTGGCATCGAATAGCGCTGAATTGCCGTCTGCTTTGATTGATTGGCTAATGCCTTGATGAGCAAAAATATCACTGACTTTGCCAATGGCAAGGACGTCCCGGTTTGCCTGCACCAGTTTATCTAATAAAGTGGGTTGCGGAGGAGGGCTGGCATAATCGCGGCGGTTGCCAGTTCGTTTGAAAGTAGGGGCCGACTCTCCCACGAAGGGTCTTGCGATGACGCGGCCAATATGCAAAGGATCGACCAACGTACGCGCTAATTCGCACAAGGCATAGAGGCGATCTAATCCAAAATGAGTTTCATGGGCTGCAATCTGAAAGACACTGTCACCAGAGGTATATACAATCGGGCATCCACTACGAATGTGTTCCGCACCCAATTCAGTAATGATTTCTGTCCCAGAAGCATGAATTTGACCTAATACACCCGGTATTTGGCCTTGTTCAATCAACATTTGAATGAGTGCTTGTGGAAAGCAGGGTTTTTCTTGAGGAAAATAACCCCATGGGTACATTACGGGAACGCCAGCGATTTCCCAATGGCCGCTTGGGGTATCTTTGCCAAGGCTTTGTTCCACCGCATAGCCAAAATACCCAGCAGGTGGAAGAATCTTAGACAAATCATATAAAGCAGACCCTGAGCTGGCAATGGCGGCATGGTATAAGCCGCGCTTGGCCAAGTTTGGAATCTGTAATGGTCCGGAGCGTAGACCAGCTTGGTTGGCCTTTTCGGCGCGACACGCTTCGACGATATGCCCAAAAGTATTCGCTTGTTCATCCCCATAAGCCTTGGCATCTAAACTCGCTCCAATTCCTAAAGAGTCTAAAACCAGTATACATACACGTGGTAAAGTCATAGTCGTCAATCAGTTACTCCATTTATTCATACTTGCGCCGGCAATGGGTTTCGCGCAGTCCCCATAAAATGAGGAGCGCGCCTACCAATCCCAAAGGTAGAATGACAGCGGCATATTGGTAATCATTGAGTGAATAAACGGGTACGCCGTTGATCATCTGCATTTCTCCATGATGGAGCATCAAAGTAGAAAAAATATTTTGATAGAGCACATAGCCACTTTGAGTGAGAATAGAAACAATACTGACGGCAGTTGCGGTGATGGCCGAAGAGTTGGACTCTGCCACCAGTGCGTAAGAAATCACTTGCGAAGCCGTTAATAATCCTAATAAGAAAAATAAAACTAGCATCATCCAATAAGTCACAGGAAGATACAGAATGGCCAGTACAGTGATTAAGGAAGCGCAGGCACCAAAACGCATAGGTGGAATCCGGACCCCCCATTTGTCTGAGAACCAACCCATCAACGGACCACCGACAATAGCGCCTAGGAATAACATAGAGTTGATCAAAGAGGCATCTTCTTTCACGATATCCAAACGTTGCATTAAATATAACGAGCCCATCACCGCGCCAAATACTGCAACGGACATGTTCATGAAACTGGCATAGCAGGCGGCACGTAAGGTTTGAGGATTCAAATAAGCCACTTTGGCACTGTTTAATATACTGATTTTAACAGACTTTTTGCTTGGGTTAGGTTTGTCTTGGATAAAAACCATCATCAAACCAAGAATACATAAGCCCAACCAGCCCAACCACAGCATGGCAGAACGCCATCCGATGTAGAGAACCAATTTGGTCAAAGGGTATTGGGCCAACATACCGCCTGTCATCGCAATGGTGACGATCAAGCCTGTGATCATAGCCATGCGTCGTGGAGGAAACCAATTAGAAGCAATCCGAATGGGGCCTAAAAAGCAAAAGGCGCTCCCAATGCCGGTGATAAAACGACAGATCAGAGCTAGGACAAAACTGTGAACATAGGCCAATACAAATGTACTGGCAACGCAAAACAACATAGCCCAAAGAATGGTTTTTTTCGCGGAAAATCGGTCGAGAATGATGCCTGCTACAAATAAGAATAAGACATTTGACACATAATATACGCTGGATAAATACGTCAAACTACCCGCTTGGATATGAAAATCTTGCATGATATCATCGGCAATAGAGGCAAACATATTGCCCTGAATGAATTCATAAAAGAAAAATAAAGAGGCAGCAAAACAGATGCACCAAGGTAGCCAGCGCTCTTTGCTTGAGGATGACTCAGTTCGATAGTCACGTGCCATATCCATCTCCACTCCTACGATTTTAACGATTTACAATGTGTTTCGCGTAATGCAAGACCCATGAATAATGCCACGGCTGTGGCAATGGGAAAAATCCAAAATGCAAACCGCAAATCAGCGACTTGAATCGAGGCATGGTGACTATGATGCATCATCAACCAACCAAATAAGACTTGCGCCAGACCGGCAGAACTCATGATGAGCACAGAAGCCAAACCTGTTGCTGAGCCTGTGTAAATAGAAGGATTACTCTCAGCAATCAAAGGATAGGAGATCACTTGAGTACTGGTAAATAAGCCTAGTGCAAAGAAAATGACAGCAAGTTCATAGACCGACAAAGGGATATGAATGCACAAAGGCAGTAAGGTGAGTCCAGTACATAGGGCTCCTACGATCATAATGGGTTTACGGAGTCCTTGTTGATCGGATAACCATCCCATCAATGGGCAACCAAAGATACTGCCAATATAAATCAGACTGACAATATTTGCAGCAGCCAAATGGTCTAGATTATGGACTGTTTTTAGATAGGTATTGCCCCATAGGGCGCACAAAACCATAATGGGTAAATTCAGACAGGCTGTGTATAAACCGGCCAACCAATTTTGTGAATTATTTGCTGCGTGCGTCAACGCTTTAAACCATGATTGGGTGCGTGTGGGTTTTGATGTGGTTTGAGTTGGATTACGTACAATCAAAGCGATGAAACTCAAGAATATTAGGCCGATTAAGACATCCCACCCCATCGCCGCGCGCCAGCCCCAATGCAATGCTAAATAGGCAAAGGGCGTATGCGCCATCATGCCGCCTAAAAAAGCCATCGTCACAATACACCCAATCACCAATGCTTGCTGAGCAGGTGCAAACCAACGTGAAACTAAAACCACACATGCTAAGAAACAAAAGGCATTGCCAACCCCGGTTAAGGCATGAAACATAGCGGCCCAAGTATAACTGTGACTCAATGCAAAACCCAGTGTCCCTAGTACACATAGGCTCATTGCGGATAAGATAACCGATCGAACGGGATAGCGATCTAAAATGAACCCGGCAGGTAAAAGAAATAACACATTTGCCCAGACAAAGGAACTCGACATCCAGCTTAATTGCGCAGCGCCTAGATGAAAATCGGCTTGTAAACTAGGATTTATCACATCGAAGATATTGAGTTGAAAGAACTCATAGAAAAAGAATAAACCAGCAGTAAGACAAATCAACCATGATTTTCCTGCTGAATGGGTCAGAGATGTGTCAGCTTTATGAGACAAAATCACTCCTAGAACCTAGAGGGTTGTGATCCGTTTATGACCGCGCGAAGTATAACAGAGTCTAATATTCCATACTAGTGCCTCGTCAATTGATCTTCGTCCCAAATAAATCATAATCATCGGCATCGGTAATGCTTATCTCTACTAATGTTCCAATTTGGGCATCAGCATAGGGTTGAATATAAACCAAGCCATCAATTTCAGGGGCATCTGCTTTACTTCGACCAATAATGTGTTCAGGGGTGATGCTATCAATTAATACAGTTTGCTGACTACCAATTTTGGACTGTAAACGTTGGTAGCTAATCTGCGCTTGGACTTGCATAAAACGATGATAGCGTTCTTCTTTGATGGCTTCGGGCACTGGATCGTCCAATAAATTTGCTTGCGCGCCTTCAACTGGAGAATATTGAAAACAGCCTACACGGTCAAGTTGAGCTTCGCGAAGAAAATCTAGTAATTCCAAAAATTCATCTTCAGTTTCTCCTGGAAACCCTACGATGAATGTGGAACGAATAGTCAAATCAGGGCAAATACTCCGCCAATTTTTAATACGCTCTAATGTGTTTTCACTGCTTGCTGGGCGTTTCATGGCTTTTAATATACGTCGGTTAGCATGTTGCAACGGAATATCTAAATAGGGTAATAGTTTGCCATCCCGCATAAGAGGGATGATTTCATCTACATGGGGGTAAGGATATACATAATGTAAACGTACCCAAATTCCGAGCTCGCCTAATTGTTCACATAAATCATAAAATCGCGTGCGGATGCTTTTGTCTTGCCACTGTGCTTCCTGAAATTTTACATCAACCCCGTAAGCACTGGTGTCTTGAGAAATGATCAATAATTCTTGTACGCCTGCTGTTTTGAGACGTTGCGCTTCAGACAGTACCTGTGAGATAGGATAACTTTGTAAACGGCCGCGCATGCTGGGGATGATACAAAACGTGCATTTTTGATTGCATCCTTCTGATATTTTCAAATAAGCATAATGGCGTGGAGTGAGCTTGATGCCTTGCGGTGGAATCAGGGAAGTAAAAGGATCTACGGGGGGAGGCAGGTGCTCATGGACTGCTTGCACAACCGTTTCGTAAGCGTGAGGACCACTAATATGGAGTACATCGGGACAAGCTTGGCGAATGAGGTCAGCTTTTGCGCCCAGACAACCGGTGACAATGACTCGCCCATTTTCTTGCATGGCCTCTTTGATGGTATCCAATGATTCTTCAACGGCAGCATCAATAAACCCGCATGTATTGATGACCACCACACCCGCATCTTGAAAAGTAGAAACGAGTTCATAACCTTGTGCACGCAACTGAGTAATAATGCGCTCAGAATCCACTAGTGCTTTGGGGCAACCTAAACTGACAAAACCGACTCGATGATTCATTGGGCTTCTTTAGGATTTGTAGGGTGGCATAATATACCTAAAATTGAGCATTTAGTCAAAATTTTTTGATTTATGTGAGAACGTTCACAAAAAAATTCCACCGCGCATAAAAAAAATATATTGATTTGTTTTTGAGCTAATATTAGTATGGTTGTTCAGGGTTTAGGAGAAATAAAATGACATTACCGACTTATGTATTCTATCGATGCGTGAATCGTATCAACCAAACATGGTTTCGTATCGGAATTTATTTTTTCCAGAACAAATCTTCTAATCAGGTTGTAAGAATTACTAATAATGATGGGAAATTATGTGCAATAAGCTTCGCACCTTTTCAGTCATTTTTAATTATCTATAGAATGACAAAAGCAGGACTTATGCGCATGGAGCCCCACAATGAAGCTGGGGGTTTTTTTCTCAGAGAAACGGGAGAGAGCTTGACTGTTTCTCAGTTTCATCTGCGACACAAGCTTGATCCCTTAGGGGGTCGATTTAGTTCTATATGGCTCATGCGTAAACAGAGTGATGTTAAGCCGGTTAGAAAACCTACAATGTCTGATTTAACAGAGCTACGAAAGTTGGAAATAAGCCCAAATAATAATCGCGGGGAAGTATTAAAACACGGTTTTACACCCATTGACGTGAGTAGCAGCCAGGAGGGCGGGTATCCAGATGATGGTGTACCGTTTGCAACGAACTATGAGGTGACTACACAAAGAAAAATTGCAACACTGTTGTACAGCTCTTCAGAGGAAGAGTTGATTGGATACACAAGCCTGGGGCGGTCCAGCTCGGAGACGACCCCGCGTGGCGTGTTGAGAAGTAATTCATCACCAAGCAAGGGTTTGAAAGTACGTTTTGAGAGTGGGAGTGAAGGAGGGGCTGGTTCGTCTACTTTGTGTTCATCTGGTAGCCCAACTGGGGGTGCTGTTCCTTGCAAGCGAAGTGGTATTTATACTTTGTGGGTTAAAGCGTGTATGGCGCCGTTAGGAGCAAAGGGTCTAGGAGTTTTATTGCTAGGCTTGGTAGGTATGATCTTGGCAACTCAAGGTGGCGTGGTGTTTTACGCGGCAGCGACGATGACTATGACGGGCGCTACCGCTATAGGCATGAGCTTATTTCGGGTTAATCGCAACGAATCTTTGCAGCAACGACGAAATGATATGATAGCAACTGGGCCAGCAATCTTGCCTGTTTAATATACCTTTCACGGATGAATTTTAGGTTTTTATGCTATCGCTTATTGGGGCTAAGCTACGATTAAAAACTCGCAATAGAACTGGCTATTACTCCTTTTTAATCGTAGCTTAGCCCCAAAAATCAAATCGCCTAAAATCCCTAAAA
>JACCDN010825992.1_pt1 | contig 16082 bp, 15 predicted proteins | sample 7441691 | NCBI WGS metagenome assembly JACCDN01 (sample SAMN15323439, study PRJNA562643) | freshwater metagenome | isolation source: river surface water | place: USA:Blue River Watershed | collected 2017-08-16
GTGCAGCAGCAACTGCTGTAAGGCCTTGAATGGTGCCGATTAGATTAACAACTTCCATTTATTTCTCCTTTATTTAAGTTAAGTTTTAGTGCGCATCGCCTGCTATTTTCAGATAAACAATGGTAAGCATCATGAAAATAAAGGCTTGAATTGTAATAATTAATATGTGAAATATAGTCCAAACTGAGCCTAAAGTCCATTGAATCCACCAGGGAAGGAGCGCGATTAATAAGAAAATCAATTCACCGGCAAATAAGTTTCCATATAGTCGGAGTGCCAATGATAAAGGTTTTACCAATTCGTCAATAATGCGGAAGACCACGTTCAAAGGCATGAGTTTCCAACCAAAAGGTTCGCTCAAAATTTCTTTAGATAAGCCAATGGCACCTTTCATTTTTAAGTTATAGAAAATAATGAGTACAAACACACTGATCGATAAAGCAAAAGTGAGCATTGGGTCAGAAGTCGGTACGGCTTTAAAATGGTGTATGCCTGCATGGTTCAAAATCGAGGGAATTAAATCTACCGGTAAAAGATCCATCGCATTCATCAAAAAGACCCATATAAAAATGGTGAGAGCTAAGGGGCCTACTAGTTTGGATTCACGCCCATAAGACTCCTGGACAATGCCATCCACAGTTTCGATAATCCATTCAACAAAATTTTGGAATTTACCAGGAACACCAGATTTAGCACGGTGACCAACAATGGCAAAAGTAATGATGAACAGCAAACCCAGTGTAATTGATACTAATAGCGTGTCAACGTTAATCGCCCAAAAAGTATTGAAATGACCAAATTTAAAGGTCTGCAGATTAAACATCACGTGTGTTAAGTGATGCTCAACATAATCAGAACTGGCCATTGTTGCAGTAGTCATAAAAGTATTTTGTTTGCCGGTAAAAATTTCGCGGCAAGTATATAGATTTTAAGAGAATTTAGCAAGCGTTTTGCAAACTGAATTTAGGCTTTTTTGCTACGATTTAAAATGAGGTAGACAACGACCCCTAACACCTGGGGTGTAAAAACACCGATAGCATAAAACAGCCAGTTCAAAGCAATGGTTTTGGCAAAAATAATGGTGAAAATAACAAGCACCACATATTTACCCACTTCTCCTAACATAAAACTCAACAATAATGACATGGGTGCCATTCGTTTATGTTGGCGATAGACGTTAAAGGCCAAAAAAGCATTGCCTGTGAGCATGGCCAATTCACCTAAGAAAAAAGACAGCAGGATGTGAATGTTTACCATTGCAACAATAATCAATGCAGCAATCGTTGCAATCACTTGCGCTTTAAACACATCAAGCACAGTTTGGAGGGGGCGAATGTACAAAACGAAACCCATTATATTGAATTGTAGGCAGTGTAATGTTTTTCAAAACGTTGTGCAACGTAATTGCTTATACGTGTGGTCCTCTACGAGGATCAGCCCCATCATCGGGATCAAAATTAGTAAAGGACATGGCAGTACGATACATAGCAGCACCTGCAGCGCTAGGCTCAGGCCTTGTAACCATTGCTGAGCAATCGGCACCCCCAGTCCGTAAAGGGCCAGGGGCTACTTCAGCATATTTATCTGCAAAGAAACGCATAACACGTCCCGGAATACTTCCTTCGGGTATGACAGTATTAATACTTTTGTGTAATCGGATAATAAAATTTGGTGTATTGACATATTCTTTGCCGTACATTGTTTCAAGGGTACTCATAAATGAATCAAGGAGGGTTTTTAGGTCTTCATCAGAGATCGTTTTATCATCTATAAAAAGTTGTGCGGGAATAGCGCAAATTAACGTGGCCTTTGCATCCTCAGTTAATTCAGGGGCATCCGAAAATCGAAAGAGACAGTTGGCTAATCTTTGTTTTGGTCTTTTAAAAGCTTCTTGTAAGCGCATGTTTTCAGCCATAGCATCTGTTTTGCTGGTAGAAAAGGTAGAGGCAACAGCAGCTGCAGCTGTTGAGGCCATTGAAGCCATAGAGGATGTCCAGCTTGGTCTTGTTGGGGTAGTAACCGTGGTAGCATCGGATTTAGATTGAGAGCGTCCGGTAGCGGGAGGTGTTCCGGGGGCAGCTAATGGTTTAGGAGTACCTCTTGGATATGTAGCAGCCACAACCTCTGCCAAAGTGACGGGTACTGCTCCAGCATCAAGATCATCAACCGCAGCGGCCATGGCTTCCAGATCTCCTGCATCACTACGGCGAGCCCTGCCATCTCCTGCATCGAGTGCAGCAGCTACAGCATCAGCGGCAGTTGCAAGAGAACGATCTCTGCCATCTCCCGCATCGAGTGCTACTTCTAGGGCATAATCAGGTCCTTTGCTTTCTGTGGCTCCTCCATAAACGGTAGCAGGTTGGGGCACAGGTGCAGCAGCCTCGCCATCTTCTATGCCGCCAGAGATGATTTTATCTACAGCTTCTGTAGCCATTGCCTTGTCGTCTGCCATATCAATATAAGAGGCTTTAAAAGGCGTATAATCAACATGTGAATTTCGGGCGTGTTTCTTAATACATCTTATCCAAGCCAAAAGCATCTCGCTTTGTTTTTCATCAGGTGTATCTTCGTAAATACGGGGTAATACAGTGTGTAGTTCCATTGCAGTTAAATCAACCGGTATAGTTGAATCTGGATCAAATAAATGTAGAGGAATTGTTGCCTGAAGCGCTGTTTTTTCTTCAGGAGTTAAAGGGTGCCCGTCAGAATGGGGAGGAAATGCATCAATAAAAACCTGCAGTGGGTCAACAGTCTCAGCCCCTGCCACCATGGCAGGTGCTTCTGCTTCGGGTACAGCGGGGGTTCCAAAGAGTTGGAGATCTGGCGCTTCTTCCCCAGGAGTTAAAAGTCGTGCTTTTGCGGTTTCTGCAGATCTTTGTAACGAGGTACGAAAAGTGGTAAAATATATTAGCATCTGTTTACAGATAGTGGCATTTGTTGCATACTCCCTGATACTTGTCATAAGAGTGCCAATAAAAGGGGTGGTATTAACAGTATCTTCCCCATAAACTTCTTGTAGCGCTGTTAAAAGGCTTGTGAAGTTGCTAGTTTGCGTATAGTCGGCAAAAAGATTTAAAGGCGTTGCTAAAAGAAGTTTTCTCTTTTGATCATCGTTTAAAGGGCGTGCTCCAGCCAGATTGGGCAAAGAATTAATAAAGGCCTGGCGTTGTTTTAGAGCATTACATAGTGCTTCATGAGAAATTATTTCTTCAATCAGAGCGTTAAAAGCTCCAGTATCAGGGCCAGACAATGTTACTTCATGAAGTTTGAGCTTGCCGCTTTCCTCCTTGATCAGGTCGTCATGTGCAGTAGCCATGGCTTCCATAGCTTGTGCATTACTACGGCGATCTCTGCCAGCTCCACCACCTCCTGTGTTGTCTGAGGTCGCTGCATCCACAGTTGCCGCTGCAACATCGGCTGCTTCAAGAGGAATCACTTGTAATTTAACCATTACCGTCAAGTTTAGTTCTAAATTGTCTCTACCATGTGTACCTAATAAAGAGATTTTGCTAATTTGGCTGTGAAACTTAAGATAAAATATACCTCCTTCTTGAGATAAAATGGTTCTGTCAATGCTTCCTTCATCACTAGGGCTAAGAAATTTGCTTTGCGTTTTATCCTTTTCGAGGGTGAAGCTCTTTAAAAAAAAATATAAACAATTACCATAAACTGTTTGGTCATAATGGCCATAAATAACAGGCATAATTGGGGAAAGGACTGCTGTCAATCCAGTTGTAGTTAAAAAATGAGTGAAGTCACCTTCCAAGCTAGTTGCATCAGTTGATTCCCCCGTCATATAGCTAGTACCTGTTCCCATGGGATAAAATGTACCATTTATTTCTACACCACCATGACCAGGATCATTTGAACGGCGTAGATCTCCTAAAAAATCTACTGAGGGGAGGGTCTTTTTAGGAAAGAATAAGTCTTTATCAATAAGCGGGATAGGCAGAATTTTATTTACAAAAGTCGCAAAAACTCTAAGATCTATTGGTCTTGGGGCGGATTCGGAATCAGTTCGGGAATACATATCCGCATTTCGCCCTGCGCCACCAGCAGCTCCACCCCCACCACCCCCTCCTGTATAAGCCATTTAACACCTCGAGACAAATGCCATTTCATTTTAAAGTATATCAAAATTAATATTTTATGTAAATATCAGATATATTTTTATTAATTAAATTATCGTTCAAAAGCGATATGGCTACGCATTAACTCACCACGATTGGTTTGTGCAGCCAGCAAAGACAATTCACCACATAAAACGGTGGCAGCGATAATTTCGGCGAGTTTTTCGCTGCTTTTTCCTGGATGGGCTGCATCAGGTGTACAGCCCATTTTTTGAAGATGTTTAATAATCTCAGGGTGATGTTTGCCATTGCCGACCGTCCCTACAATAATGTTGGGTAGGTTCACCGAAAAATGACAATCGCCTGCAGCGGTAATGGTAACATGAGTGATGCCTTGAGAGCCTTCGACAATGTTGGCGGCATCTTGACCCGTGGCCAGGTAAGTTGCTAAGAGCATATTGGCATAGTGAGCATTGGCCGAACGTACGCCTCCGCTTAAAATTCCTCCCAGCAGGTTTTTATTGACATTCAAATCACGTAGTTGTTCGGGGGTGGTGCGTAAATGCTTTTCACATAGTATGCGCGGAATAAGAATTTCTGCAATCACATGTTTGCCTCGACCCAAAATACCATTGATCGATGAAACTTTTTTATCCACACATAAATTGGCAGAAATAGAACCATAGCTGAGATCGTTAAATTTTTGTAGCAGGGCTGTAATGACAGCATCTGCAGCTTTGGTCGTCATATTGTGTCCGGCTGCATCGCCGGTGAAGCATGATAAGCGGAGATACAGATTTTGCCCCACAATCTCAGCAAATAACTCACGAAATTGACAAAAACGGCTGGTAGAACTTATGGCATTTTTAATCACAAAAAGATCGCTTTTGATCAACGTTAAAATTTCAGCCGCACGACGTGTAGAAGACGTTTGTAATACAATAGAGCGCGTCATGCAATTGCCAAGCAACGTTATGGTAATACCTCCACACAAACGACTGATTTTTGCTCCACGGTTGGTTGATGGCCACAGGGTAGTCTCATAGGTCGCCATGGGTACTTCAATTTCGCCCTCCCAGGTTTGGGCTTTGATAAGAATCGGACCAATCAATTTGGTTGGAACAGGTGTAATCATTTTGCTTTCCGATAAGATATATACTGTGGTGTCCACATTTTAGCGCGGATGGTTTGCGTCAACTCTTCATCAGTCATTGCTTTAGCTAGGCCTTCACGTATAGCTTGCTTTGCCGTAGCAAATCCGACCGCAAAAGAAACTTCACGAATGGAATCTAAAGGCGGCAATAAATTGGCTTGAGCATTTTGCTTGGCAGGAGAACAAGCAGCTAAAGCCTGTGCTGCAGCCATAAACATGCGATCGGTAACCCGTTTGGCTTTAACGGCAATAATACCTAGGCCCATACCAGGAAAAATATAAGCATTATTGGTCTGGTCAATACGCCGGCCATTTACCGCTGGGAAGGGGCTGCCTGTGCCTACCATGGCTTTATGGTTTGTCCATGTCAGAATATCTGTAGGGATGCCTTCAGCTTTGGAAGTGGGATTGGAGAGCGGAAAGATAATTGGATATTCAACATAAGATGCCATGGCTTTGATGAGCTCTTCATTAAAGAGTCCTGCTTGGCCTGAAACACCGACTAGAACGGTGGGGCGAGCTACGTGTATGACATCTAAAGCTGTCGTTTTTGGGAATTTTACCTTACTTTGTGCAAAAGGCTTTCTGAATGAAGGAAGATCGGGGATATCATCGGTAATGAGTCCTTTGTCATCTAATAAAAAGAAGCGAGACCGCGCTTCAGCTTCGGGGAGACCTTCATGTATCATCGTTTGTATCATTAAATCAGCAATGCCACATCCGGCGGAACCTGCGCCCATGATCATCACGCGTTGGTCTTGAAGTTGTTTGTCAGTGGCTTGTACTGCAGCTAATAAGGTTCCTGTTGCAACAGCAGCAGTTCCTTGAATATCATCATTAAAAGTACAAAGCTGATCACGATATTTTGCTAAAATTGGGTTAGCATTAAGCTGGGAAAAATCTTCCCATTGTACGAGGACATGTGGCCAGCGTTTTTTAACAGCGGTAACAAATGCTTCGATAAAGTCCTCATATTCTCGATCACGGATACGCTGATGACGCCACCCCATATATAAAGGATCATTAAGCAATTCTGAGTTATTGGTACCTGTATCAAGTAAAATGGGGAGCGTTGCCGCAGGATGAATACCAGCACAAGCTGAGTAAAGCGCAAGTTTTCCTACAGGGATGCCCATTCCGCCAATGCCTTGATCACCTAAGCCAAGAATGCGCTCACCGTCAGATACAACAATGGCTTCGACTGCATCAAAACGGGGATGAGCAAAAATTTCATCTAAACAGCTTTTATGTTCATATGATAAATATAAACCGCGTGGGCGGCGATAAATATGGCTATAAGCTTGGCATCCTGCGCCTACGGTGGGAGTATAGACGATGGGCATCATTTCAGTAATGTGATCGTACATGAGCCCATAGAATAAAGTTTCGTTGGAATCTTGTAACTCACGTAAGTAAATGTATTTTTCTAGATCAGATGTTTTACTTTGGAACACCTTATAGGAGCGTTGTTTTTGTACTTCCCAGGAACTAACAGCCGTGGGGAGCAATCCCAACAGGGAAAATTCATGACGTTCGGCATTGGAAAAAGCAGAGCCTTTGTTAAGGAGGGGATTACGAATCAAATCAAAATCAGTTTGACTTACTTCGTAATAGGCATTTCCTTGTTCATCATGCTTTAACTTATAATGCATAGTTGTCCCTTTCTATTTTTCGCTTAGCTTATTACACCTTTTTCTTGGGTGCAATACCAATCCATTTGAATTCAGGATGAAGTTCTACTCCACGTTGTTCGCGGACAGTTTCTTGCAAGTGTTGTACCAATGCCAGGGCATCGGTCGCTGTAGCATTAGCAGTATTAATTAAGAAATTTGCATGTTTGGGTGAGACTTCCATGTCACCAATACGATAAGCCTTAAGGCCACAAGACTCAATTAAACGTGCGGCATAATCACCTTCTGGGTTGCGAAAAGTTGAGCCACAAGAAGGCTCTCCAGTGGGCTGCGTTTCCGAGCGGCGCTCAAGAAGAGCCTTAATTTTTTCTAAACCCTGTTGACCATCTCCAGGGGTAAATTGAAAATAACTGGCAACAAACCATTCGCCGGCACCAAGGCCTTTGGTGTAACGATAACCAAATTCAAACTCAGAGGCATCGCGCACTTTAATTTCGCCTTGATGGTTGATGGTCTCCACTTTCACAACCCGCTCCCAGGTTTCACCGCCAAATGCACCCGCGTTCATAAATAAAGCACCACCAACAGTACCAGGAATTCCTGCCAAAAATTCACCGCTTACTAAATTATTTTTAGCCGCAAACCGGGCTACTTGAGCACAAGAAAGCCCTGCTTCTGCACGAATTATATTGTCAGACACAATAGACATTTCTTTTAAGACGCCTTGCGTTACAATGGTGATGCCGGGAATACCTTCATCACTAATTAAAACGTTACTTCCCAAACCAAGAAAAGTGATAGATTCTTGTGGGTCTAATGTTTTTAAAAAATGCGAGAGGTCTTTTAAATCTGTTGGCCAATAAAGTTTTTCAGCCTCACCTCCGATATGCCAAGAGGTAAAAGGCTTCATAGAAACATGGGTGTTGATTTGGCCTTTGATAATATCGCGTTTCATTTTTTCTTAGCTTTTTTGTCAGTGAGTTTAAGTAAATTAACTAAAATCTGGTCTACATCTCCGGCGCCTTGAGTTACAAGAATATCACCATCAGAAATTACATCGGGAATCACTTCAAGCGCTTGGTTAATGTCTTTTAAGTAAATTGGATCAATTTTACCACGTTGGCGAATAGAACGGCTTAAAGCCTTGCTATCGACGTTGGGGATAGGTGTCTCACCAGCGCTATATACTTCAAGCAGGAGCAGCAAATCTACCCTAGAGAGCACATCACAAAAATTATCAAATAGCTCTTGAGTGCGAGTATAACGGTGTGGTTGAAACGCAAGAATTACACGGCGTTGTGGAAATGCTTCTTTGAGGGCTTCATAGGTTACTCGAATTTCTTCAGGATGATGGCCATAATCATCAATGAGCTTAATTGTTTTGCCATGAATGGTCACTTCTCCATATTGTTGGCAGCGGCGCCCCACGCCTGCAAATTTGGCTAAGGCACGTTTGATGCTAGCAACACCGATGCCGCAATCTAAGGCAACAGCAATGGTAGCTAAGGCATTATTAACATTATGAGCACCTGCTAAATTTAGTTTTACTCGGAAAGATTTGTTGTGATTTTTACCATAGAGCACAGTAAAATCAGATTGCAAACCGCTTTGTAAAAAGTTGATGGCTCTAATATCAGCACCCTCATGAAAACCATATGTTACGACAGAGCAGGTAATGTTGGGCAAGATCGAGCGAATTTCTGGGTCATCCATACACATCACGGCTAAACCATAAAAAGGTAGACGCTGAATAAAGCGCAGAAAGGTATTACGTAGCTCAGTGAAATCATTATGATAAGTATGCATATGATCGGCATCGATATTGGTCACCACGGTAATCATGGGCGTTAAATGCAAGAAGGAAGCATCGCTTTCATCCGCTTCGGCGATAAAATATCGGCCTTCTCCCAGGCGTGCATTGGCCCCAGCGCTGTTGACTTTACCGCCTACCACAAAAGTAGGTTTCAAGCCGGCTTCGGCAAAAACGGTAGACAAGAGGCTGGTGGTGGTGGTTTTACCATGGGTGCCGGCAACGGTAATTCCATATTTAAAGCGCATCAACTCGGCAAGCATTTGTGCGCGCGGAATAACGGGAATTCTTTTAGCGTGTGCGGCTTTAACTTCCGGATTTTCTGCAGGAATAGCGGTTGAAATTACCACAACATCAGCGCGGGCGCTATTTTCTTCTTTATGGCCAATGGCAATATGGATGCCTAAATCAATGAGACGTCGGACAACAAGAGAGCGCTTTAAATCTGAGCCCGAAACAATATAACCTAAATTGTGGAGCACTTCAGCAATACCAGACATACCGGCACCGCCGATACCCACAAAATGAATTCTGCGGGTTCGGCGCAAAGTGTGCGGTAAATTTTCAGTCATACTGCTTATGAAACATTGATTTTTGTGCTATTATCGCTGGGTTTTTAAATTTTGTCATCAAACGCATTCATGCAAACAATTTCCAGTAGTAAAATAAATTTTTCGTACAGATCATTGCTATTCTATTGTCTGCTTTTGTTTGGGGTGAGTCGGATTTTGTTTTTTGCGCTAGCCTATTATCTTAATCAGGTCAAAGGATTTGCTATTGCTCCAGACTATCTATTTTCGCAACTGGATTCGGTTTGGTATTTGATGATTGTGAAACACGGATACACTAACCATATGCATCTAGATGTCTTTTTCCCGCTCTTACCTTTGTTGGTGAAAGGATTGGTGAGTTGTACGCATCTGACAATTCATATTGCAGGGCAGGTTGTGGTGAATTTGGCTTTTTTGTTCGCCTCTTTTTTATTTTATTATTGGTTGGCAAAAGAATGCGGAGTGAAAACGGCAAGAATTGGAGTTGCCTTGCTTAATTTTACGCCTTATAGCATTTACTTTATGGCATTTTATACTGAAAGTGTGTTCTTGTTTTTGTCGTTGGGTTTTTGGGTAGCGGCCAGAAATAAGCAATGGCTGATCATGAGTGTATTTGGAGCTTTACTCAGCGCCTGTCATCCCAATGGCGTATTGGTTCTTTTGTTCGCTTTCTGTTTCATGACATGGGATTATATTAAGCCTAGCACGCCTATATGGAAAATTTTTTGTTTCTGTTTTCTGATTTTAATTCCATCTGGCTTATTGGCGTACATGTATTATTTGCAAGTTCATTTTGGTAATTCTTTAAACTTTGTGGCGGATCAACATTATTGGTCGCGTGCATTAGGGTGGCCCAGTCACGATGTAAAATTGGCAGTTGTGAACGCGATCTATGCGCAGCCTTACAATTTTGCGGTCTATATCGCAGGGCTGATTTTATCATTGTATTTGCTTATGCGAGGCTATTATCTCGAAGCCTTATTCATTCCGGTGATGACAGCGATGGCAGTGGCATCGGGAAGTTTTGTAGCTTTGGCGCGCTATACGGCGACGTTATTTCCAATGTATCTTGCTGGAGCCTTGCTGCTTGGAAGTTTTGGGACGATTGTGGCAACATTATTGACCATCATAGCTGTTATTGTGGAAATTTATTTTGCGTATGATTTCATTTATTTATGGTTGAGTCATGCGTCCATGGTTTATTAGGAAAAAATGATGCATAAAACAGTGTTGTTAGATGAAGCCGTTGAGGGTTTGAATATCAAACCAGATGGGGTTTATATTGATGCGACTTTTGGGCGAGGAGGGCATTCAGCCTTGATTGTTGCTGAGTTAAAACCTGAAGGAAGATTAATTGTGTGTGACCAGGATATCACTGCAATTGAACTTGCGAAAGAAAGATTTTGTGATGATGCGCGGGTTACGGTTATTCATGATAATTTTGGTGGACTAGGGCAGCATTTGCGAGATTTAGAGTTGTGGGGAAAAGTTGACGGTATTCTTTTTGATTTAGGGGTATCTTCGCCACAATTGGATGAAGCACATCGGGGTTTTAGTTTTTTAAAAGATGGGCCACTTGATATGCGTATGGATCAAACACGGGGTATACCATTATCTGAGAAATTAAAAACGGTTGAATTAAAAGAATTGATTCGTGTTTTACGAGACTATGGAGAAGAAAAATTTTCTCCTAAAATTGCAGAAGCCATCATCAAAAAAATGCCGCAAACTACAAAAGAGCTTGCTGATTTAGTATCTCTTGCCATTCCTAAAAAATTCCATGAAATACATAAGCACCCGGCAACGCGAACTTTTCAAGCTTTACGTATTTGGCTTAATGGCGAGCTGACAGCATTAGAGCGGGTATTGCAGTTTTTTCCGGATATTTTAAAATGTGGGGGGCGTGCTGTGTTCATTAGTTTTCATTCTTTAGAAGATCGTCTGGTAAAAGAGCGCATGCGGGAGTTAACCAGCCTGCCATCGTATCCACGAGGATTGCCTATTCAACATACACTCGCTGATTCCCCTCCGATGCAAATATGTATTAAAATGCATAAACCAAGTGATGTAGAAATTCAACAAAATCCTCGAGCGCGAAGTGCGGTGTTAAGAGTGATGGAAAGAGTAAAATGAAATTTAAGTGGAAATTTTGGAAAAAAAAAGTGGAGCACGCTCGGGAAAATTGGTTTCCAGATGATCCTATTTCTTTAAAAGACGTATTGTACGAAACTTTTTGGGTGGAAACCTCTAGGCCTGTTGTTCGTTTAGTAATTGCCATTTTTATTTCTGCGGTGCTTTTGGTTTTGGTTAAAAATGCGTATCATCAAGCGTTTATGAAACTGCAGGCCTTGAAAGTAGAGCAATCTGAATTGCATACAGAATGGATGCAACTCCTGATCGAGGAGGGCACTTGGGGGAATTATGATCGTATTAATCAAATTGCGATTAATCAAATGGGCATGAGTGTACCCACTCCTTTTAACACCCAAATTTTGGTAGTGCCGACGGGGCCTTCTGATGAGTTAAAGAGTTTGGTGGCGCATTCCACTTTAGATGAACAGTTTTTCGATGGTAGTGGATATTTACCCGCGACTCTCAGTGAGACTGCATCTTAAGATAGACTTTTTTACCAGGCTTTGATATCATTCCCCCCTTTCGCATTTTAGGGGCCCGGCATGTTTGATCACGATCAATTTGATGAATTATCCCAACTACGTGAGTTAATTGCCTTAGGCAAAGAACAAGGCTATCTGACCTTTGCTGACATTAATGATCACCTGCCCTCAGAGATGAGTGACCCTGAGCAGATCGATAATGTCATGAATGTGCTTCATGATATGGGCATTCAGGTGTTTCAGTCTGCTGAAGATGTTGATCCATTTCTGTTGGAAAATGCAACGGCCTCAACAGCGGAAGAGGAGGGTGCGGAAGGGACTCCTGTTGTCGCTAACTTAGATGATGAATTGGGCCGAACCAATGATCCAGTACGTATGTATATGCGAGAAATGGGGACGGTTGATTTGCTTACGCGCCAAGGTGAGATTCAAATTGCTAAGCGCATTGAAGAAGGGACATTGCAGGTACTAGATACCTTGTCAGATTACCCAATTATTGTTGAGCAGTTTTTAAAGTCTTATTATCAATCGCAAAGTGAAGAAAGGCCTCTGTCGAATATCATCGTTGGATTTACCGATGAAGAGGATACCACACCACCATTAGAAATTGCTGATATTGATGAGAACGCTGAAGAAGAGATTATCATTGCAGATGCTCCAGAAACTGAGGAAGAATCTGAAGAGAGTGAGGGTGGCGCAGCCGATATAGAAACGGACTTGGGCCCGGATCCTGAAAAAGCAGCGGCACGGTTTGCGGAATTAAAAACAATTTTTGATAACTACAAGGTGGCTTTAAAACAGCATGGCAAGAGCGCTGCTGCTACCAAAGCCATTCAGGCGGAGCTTAAAAAGAATTTCTTGCTGTTTAAGTTGGCGAGTCCGGAGTTTAATCGCTTAACGCATCGTTTGCGACAAACATTAGATACGGTAAGAGAACAAGAGCGTTTTATTTCACGTATTTGTGTGGAAAAATGCCGAATGCCCCGTAAAGAGTTTTTAACAAAATTCCAAGGCAATGAAAGCAATCCCCAATGGGTGAATGAGCTCGCAGAGACTAACCCTCCGTATAAAGAGCGTTTGGTGAGCTTCCGCCCAGAAATTATGGAAGCGCAGCGTAAAATTAAAGCGGCTGCAGATACTTATGGTTTAGTCGTGAGTGAAATTCGTGAAGCCAACCGTAGAATGTCAATCGGTGAGGCGAAAACCCGTCGGGCGAAAAAAGAAATGATCGAAGCAAACTTACGTCTCGTTATTTCTATTGCCAAGAAATATACCAACCGCGGGATGCAGTTCTTGGACTTGATTCAAGAAGGTAATATTGGCTTGATGAAAGCGGTCGATAAATTTGAATATCGGCGCGGTTATAAATTTTCAACCTATGCGACCTGGTGGATTCGCCAAGCCATTACTCGCTCCATTGCCGACCAAGCGCGTACCATTCGTATTCCAGTGCATATGATTGAAACTATTAACAAGCTCAATCGTATTGCGCGGCAAATGCAACAAGAAATGGGGCGTGAGCCAACACCAGAGGAACTCAGTGTCAAGATGGACTTATCAGAAGATAAAATCCGCAAAGTGCTCAAAATTTCTAAAGAGCCTATCTCGATGGAAACGCCTATTGGGGATGATGAAGATTCGCATTTGGGAGATTTTATTGAAGATGCATCGATGGCATCTCCCGTTGATTCTGCAACCAACGAAAATTTGCGTGAAATGACGCGTGAAATTCTTGATTCTTTAACTGAACGTGAGTCAAAGGTATTACGCATGCGTTTTGGCATTGATATGAATACTGATCATACGCTAGAGGAAGTGGGTAAACAGTTTGACGTGACCCGTGAGCGGATTCGTCAAATCGAAGCCAAAGCTTTACGCAAGCTCCGTCATCCTTCACGTGCAGAAATTTTAAAAAGTTTCTTAGATGATCTAGAAGACAAATAAAAATTGTGCAATAATACGCCCATTTTTAATGGGTGTATTATATACAAAATGCTTTCTAAACGCGAAGTGGGGCAATCTTTTGAAGATCAGGCCAAATCCTTTTTGGAAGTGCAGGGTCTTACTTGTGTAGCGCGTAACTTCTTATGTAAAGTGGGGGAGCTTGATTTAATTATGTTAGATCAGTCAATTTTGGTTTTTGTGGAGGTACGATTTCGCAGTTCGAAAAGTTTTGGTGGTAGTGAAGCATCAGTATCCTATGGCAAACAGCAGCGACTGATTCGTGCTGCGCAATTTTATTTAAAGAAAATGTATGGCGCTCGTCCGCCCATGTGTCGGTTTGACGTGGTGGCGATCAACGGTGATAATATCAATTGGATCAAAAACGCATTTTACGCCCATTTTTAAGGCGATACTCGGCGTTGCTTGCTCTATGCGCGTCTTCATTTACTTATACGTAAACTCCGGGCGCTCGGTAGAACAAGCGCCTAGATTATCTTGGTTTAAAATGAGCGGCTAATTATTTAAGGGGATAGAATTGATTAATGTGATTGAGCAACATTTTAGAGATAGCATCGCTACAAAAGAACAAGGGGCATTGGTACTTCCGCCAAAGATTGATGCTGCTGCAAAAATGATGATTACGGCACTTTTAGATAATAAGAAAATTTTGAGTTGTGGCAATGGCGGTTCTGCGGGAGATGCACAGCATTTTTCTTCCGAATTACTCAACCGCTATGAGCGTGAGCGCCCTTCTTTACCGGGGATTGCCCTATCGACAGATACTTCAACACTGACTTCAATTGCTAATGATTATAGCTATGAGGAGATTTTCTCTAAACAAATTAAGGCTTTGGGGCAGCCTGGAGATGTTTTATTGGCAATTTCTACCAGTGGTAATTCCGCTAATGTGATGGAAGCGATTCATGCAGCACATGAACGTGGGATGAGTGTTGTTGCGTTAACTGGCAAAGATGGGGGTAAAATGGCCCCGTTATTATATAGCAATGATGTTGAAATTCGTGTACCTGCCAATAAAACCAATCGTATTCAAGAAACCCATCTACTGGTGATTCACTGTTTATGTGATCTGATTGATCAAGGTCTGTTTGGAGATATCAAATGAAATTAATGTTAATGGCAGGGTCGATGCGTAAAGATTCAGTAAATAAAAAGCTAGTTGCTTTAGCTGCAGCTTATCTTCGAGAGTTAGGTATAGATGCTGAAATTAAGGAATTTGCCGATTATGATCACCCACTATATCATGGGGATATCGAAACTGAAAAAGGCTTGCCAGTGAATGTGCAACAATTTATCCATGATATGAGAGAATTTGATGGATTTATATTTGCCGTTCCAGAGTATAATTTTTCAGTGGCCGGAAGTTTTAAAAACTTTTTCGATTGGGTTTCTCGTGCTAAACCAATGCCTTGGATGCGCACCAAAGTTTTGTTGCTTTCGGCCTCTCCTGCATTGCCGGGTGGAATAAGAGGCTTGTGGCAATTGCGCGTGCCTTTTGAAGGCTGCGGTGCTTTTGTATTCCCAGATATGTTTGCGTTAGGAAACGCTTATAATGCATTTGACCCCAAAGGCCATTTGATTGATAAAGGCCTTGAGGAACGTTTAGAAGCTCTCCTCAAGGAATTTGTGAGTTTTGTAGAAAAGTTTTAAACGCGCTCAATCTTTTCTTTGTGTTTAATGATTTGACGGTCAAGCTTATCAACCAGTAAATCAATGGCGGCATACATATTCTTTTCTTTGGCTTGCGCAAAAAGGTCTGCATGGCCAGCAGCGTGGACGGTTGCCTCTGCTTTATGGTCTTTCTTTTCGACTTCTAAAATCACATGAACGTTGGTGATATGGTCAAAATGGCGTTCAATTCTTTCAAATTTATCAACAACATAATCACGAATAGCTTGAGTCACCTCAACATGGCGACCGGTAATTTGGATATTGGTCATTATTCTTCTCCTTACTAAAAAACACTTCCATGTATTTAGTCTATCACAAAGTGTATTTTTACGCCAACGTCAGTACTTGCAAATTACAGTGAGTTTAGAGAAAATACCTTCCCCGTGGAGAGATGCCGGAGTGGTTAAACGGCCCTGACTCGAAATCAGTGGGATGCGTCAGCGTCACTAGGGTTCGAATCCCTATCTCTCCGCCAGTTCAAAGCTATTTATTGGGTCTCCCCCAAAAGCAGGGGCACTTTAATCAGCTGCATAATACTTTAACTCTTAAACGATAATTTTGGGTCTCCCCCAAAAGCAGGGGCACTTTAATCAGCTGCATAATACTTTAACTCTTAAAC
>JACCDN010124467.1_pt1 | contig 16071 bp, 12 predicted proteins | sample 7441691 | NCBI WGS metagenome assembly JACCDN01 (sample SAMN15323439, study PRJNA562643) | freshwater metagenome | isolation source: river surface water | place: USA:Blue River Watershed | collected 2017-08-16
AAGTATTTTTCAATTTGCTTTTCAACAATACCAATTACTGGTGTTAAAAGCAATGCCATACTAAATTTGTACATATAATTTACGATACATACTGCTATTACAAAAGACCAGGTCCAATTGTTTCCAATTTTAAAAGCAATCACTAATACTACAAAACTATCTACTAATTGAGATACTACTGTAGAACCAGTTGCACGAAGCCATCCCCACTTCTCCCCTGTTCTTTCTTTGATTTTATGAAAGATATATACATCCACTAACTGGCTCACAAAAAAAGCAACCAAGCTTCCTATAATGATCCACATACCCTGTCCAAAAATAGCTTCAAAAGCACCTTGCATGCTTGGCACTCCATCTGCTTGTTTGGAGCTTACCCAAAAACTAGCTGGTGCAATATGCATCGCCAAATAAAACATCAAGAATGCATAAATAATCAAACTCACAGCCGTTAAACTAATTCGTCTAACAGCTTTGGGTCCATAATATTCATTGACAATATCCGTAATCACAAATTCCAAAGGCCATAACAAAACACCACAGGTTAAATTAAATGATAGGCCCGACTCTCCCAAAATGGTCAAATTAGCTGGAGCCAAACCTAATACTCCTTCTAAAGAAAATATTTTTCCTCCAATACATTCAGCAATCAAAGCATTGGCAACAAAGAATGCAGTAATGCCTAAAAATAATTTGGTGGGTTTGTCTTTAAGGATATTTGATATCATAATGCATTAGGCAAATAAGGTAATTAATTGTATCAATAACATCCCTATATTGAAAAAGGTTTGCCATTTGCGTAAATTGATCTCAATTTTTTTAATAACAACAATAATCATTAAGACGCCTAAAATTAAATTAATAAATGGCGCCATCTCCAAACCCAATACCCCAAAGAAATTAGCTAAAAAATTAGGCATAGTCCACCCAGGGATATACATAATAGCCATATCTATCATAAAACAAATATTACAAAGCACGGCTAATCTTGAAAGAAAGGGAACATAGGCTTTATAGTTCATAGAAACTCGAGGTTTTTAACATGTTAGAAGGCAATAAAATTACTAAAAAAGCCTTTTTAGTTGTAGGTTTGTTGCACTAATTTAATACATTATGTTGAAGAACTTTCTTAAATCTGCTTTACCTCATTTAATTGCAGTTTTGATATTTGCTATTGTAGCGATTGTTTATTGCAAACCTGCATTAGAAGGCAAGGTATTACAACAATCAGATATTACTCAGTTTAAAGGCATGGCACAGGATGCGCTTCAATATAGAGAGCAATATGGTCATACCCCTTTATGGACTAATAGTATGTTTGGAGGTATGCCCACCTATCAAATTACAGGTGTAGTGGGTTATGCATATTCAATAGGTGTATTAGATAGATTATTCAGCTTATACTTACCCGAACCAATTAGTTTGTTTTTCTTGGCATGTTTAGGGTTTTATTTCTTAGCACAAGTATTAGGCTTTAATAGTATCATTAGTATTGTTGGCGCATTGGCTTATAGTTATGCAACCTACAACCCAATTATTGTAATAGTTGGGCATATAACAAAGATGCATGCTATCGCCTATCTGCCATTCTTTATTGGTTCTTTATTTATCCTATTCAGAAAACAATATCTGTGGGGTATTTTATTGACTAGTATATCAACTGCCTTATTCGTACAAGCCAATCACTTACAGATCACTTACTATGGAATTATCATAGCAGTGTTTATGTCTTTGTACTATTTAATTACTTGGATCAAAGCAAAAAACTTCAAAGCCATCTATACCACATTGGGAGCTGGATTAATTGCTGCATTATTAGGCCTAGCAGTGAACGCTCCTATTTTGGTAAGCACTTATGAATATGGCAAAGCATCTATCAGAGGTGGAAGTGCATTGGTGACCAAAGAAAGTAAAACCAATTCTACTGGTTTAAATAGCGACTATGCTTTAAGCTATAGCATGTATGCATCAGAGCCCTTGGTTTTGATGTTCCCTAATATTTATGGTGGTGGTGCAGACCCAAATGCAGTAATGGATATTACTCAATCAAAAGCGGTAGAGACCCTTCAACAAATGCAACCTGAATTAGGTCAACAATTACAAGGCTTTCTAAATTTTTATTGGGGTGGAATTGGATTTACTGCCGGCCCTCCATACATTGGTATTGTTATTTGCTTATTGGCACTGATAGGCTTCTCTGTAAAATCTAATCCTCATAGAATCTGGATTGCGGCAACCATTGTATTGGCTTGTTTATTAGCTGCAGGTTCTTATCTAAAAGGATTCAACGAATTTATTTTAGAACATGTGCCTTTCTATAATAAGTTCCGTGCACCAAGTATGATCATGGTTATTCCAACATTGTTATTAGGCATTATGGCTATGTATGGTGCGGATGCATTAAGTAAAGAAAATTCTTTAAAGGATTTTATTCAAAAATATAAAACAGGATTAGCATTAATTGTTTTGAGCTTTGTTGCAGTATTGGCAATTTATTTCACTACTGATTTCAAAAACGAAGAAGACAAACAAAAATTAGCACAGTGGAGTCAAATGGTTAGTTCACAAGTAAAAGATCCAACAGCTGCCGCTGCATATATCACCCCTGCCAATGATTTATTCAATGGATTAGTAGCAGATAGAAAATCTTTGATGGAATCTGATATCACTAAGGCATTATTGTATTTGATATTAATTGCTGCACTGGTATTCTTAAGTATTAAAAAAATCATCAATCAAACTATTTTCTTTATTGGATTGGGTGTTTTTGCCATGATTGATTTATTTAGTTTAAATACCAAATATTTAAAACCTGAGAGTTTTATTGAAGCAACAGAAAATGAAGCAGCTTTTAATTTAACCCCATTAGATATTGCACTTAAAAAAGATACTAGCACTTATAGAGTTTTAGACATTCGAAATGGTATACAAAATGCATTTAATGGCGGCGCATTGATTGCCTATCATCATAAAACTGTGGGCGGATATAACCCAGCTAAACTAAGCATCTATCAAGACCTCATAGAAAACCAATGGTATAAGTTCCCTAATTGTATGCCAACATTGAATATGTTGAATACCAAATATGTGATTTCAGGCAATATGGCCACTGATACTATTCCAAATAGAGAAGCTTTGGGTAATGTGTGGTTTGTAAAAGGCATACAATACCAAAAAGATGCAGCAAGTGTAATGAAGGCTTTAGATACTTTTAATCCTAAAGACACTGCTATTGTAGAAGAGAAAGATAAAATTGCTGACTTAAACAATCTTGAAGTAGATAGTGCAGCAAGTATTCAATTAGTGAAGAATAACAATGATGATATTTTATATACAGCGAATACATCCAAAAAACAATTAGCTGTATTTAGTGAGATTTATTACAACTTGGGATGGAAAGCTTATATAGATAATCAAGAAGCTCCTATTGTAAAAGTAAACTATGTATTAAGAGGATTAGTAGTACCTGCAGGTAAACATGAAATTAAATTCGAGTTCAGACCAAGCTCTATTGATATTTCTAAAAAAGCTTCCGGTATTGCTTCTATACTTTTATGGGGATTCATCATCTTTGTAGGATATAAGGCACTTAAACAAAAAGAAGCATAGATGTCGAAGATTTCTATTATTATTTGCAGTTATAATAGAGCCAATTATATTGGTGCGGCATTGGATGCCCTATACCTTCAATCTTCTGGATTAGAAAACTTTGAAGCCATCATAGTGGATAATAACTCTACCGATGGAACTCCTGAAGTATTTGCAACATGGAGAACCCATCATCCAGAAGGATCTTTTTATTACACTACGGAAACCAAACAAGGGGCTAGTTTTGCTAGAAACACTGGAGCAGAAATAGCTAAATTCGATTGGCTCTGTTTTATTGACGATGACGCAATCGCACATAAAGATTTTGTTCAAAATATTATCAGACATATTAACGACCAACCTTTCGTTCATGGTTTTGGAGGCAGAATCATTCCTAGATATATACCTACCGAACCCAAATGGATGAGTTATTATGTTTCAAGTATGGTGGGCAATTTTGACTACGCTCCAGTTGCTTGCGCATTTAAAAATGGGAAATATCCATTGGAATCCAATATGATTGTTTCTAAAAAAATATTTGAACAAATAGGTGGATTCAACACACAACTTCCAGGTGTAGTTGGAACTGTAAGAATTGGAGGAGAAGGAAAAGATTTGTTTTATAAGATAATGAATCTAGGACATACCATTTATTATGATCCTACTATCATTGTTGAACATGTTGTAGAAACAAAGAAGCTTACAAAGGAGTATATGTACCGAGTGGCTAGTGGCATGGGTAGAGGTGAAAGAGCTAGAACAAAAGCAATTAGCCAAAAAGCATTTGTATATAAGATAGTAGAATACCTATTTAAATTAGGTGCAGCTATCATACTAGGGATAAAATATGCGCTTCAGGGAACCCCTGCCAAAACGGGACCAATCATTCAATTCAGAATTGATACCTTAAAGGGATTATTGGGTTATTAAAAGCACTTATAGAAATAAGGCTTTCTTGTAATCATAGGATAACTATAGCTCCAAAGCCTAGATACATTCTTTGCAAATCCGAATAATTTATTGAATTCAGTGAAAGGATTTTTTCCATGAACCAAGTGCAATAAAAAACTTATCAGAAAAGCATAAACAATGGCCCATGTAAAATTAAGTAATTGAATCAAGTACCAAAGAACACCATATTGCTTTCTAATTCTAAGGTGATTGGATACCATTAATTGCAATCCTTTTTTATCAGACAGATTGGTATAACTATTGTCTTCTGAACCAGTAGCTGACTGGATAGAACTTCCAATTAAATGTACTATTTCAATATCTCCATATAAACACATTGAACCCAACTTACCCAATCTACTGCACCACTCTACTTCTTCTGCATATAAAAAGAATTCCTCGTCCATCAAACCCGCTTTTTCGATTGCCCATTTCTTAACCATTAAATATGCACCACTAATCCAATCTACTTTTTGTTCTTTACTGGCTTTAATAACGGAAGGCTTATTGGTTTTAAAAATAGAAGCTATCGCTTTTAAACTTGCCCCCCAATAAGGCAAGTCCATTAAATGATTCAAGCCACCTTTCACAAATCTACTTCCCGAAAATTGAGGCACACCATCGGCATGTATTAACTGAACCCCACAGGCAATATGATTTGATTGAACCAATCTTTCTACACATTTTTCAATTGCTCCTGGTTTAATTAAAGTATCTGGATTTAACAATAAAACCTGATCTCCCTTGGCAATTTTAATTCCAGCATTATTTGCTCTTGCAAAACCTGCATTGTACCCCATTTGGATATATTGAATAAAGGGAAATGCGTTTGTTAATATCTTCTCACTATCATCTCTAGAATCATTGTCCACAATAATCCATTCAATCTCTTTATTTTCTATCAAAGATTTACCAGCAGAGTTCAAGCAATTTTGAATATCTGCAGTAGATCGGTAATTGACAATAATTATAGAGAGTAACATGCTCCCAAGATACTAAATCTTTTATATTTGTATCCAATACAATGAGTACAAGCACATCACCCATTAGAAATGCCAATAATTTTGATATCATTAGAATCATCTTTGCATGGTTGGTGATTGTCTCTCACTCTTATGTACTATTGGGTAATAAAGGCTGTGACCCTTTATGCGAATTCACCAATCATTATATTAACCTCTCCTATTTTGGTGTAAAGGGATTCATTACTATTAGTGGCTTTTTGATTTTTAAAAGCTTAGAGAGAAGTCCTAATGTACTGGATTATTTATGGAAAAGAATTTTGAGAATCTATCCTGGATTAATTGTTGTTTTATTATTGTCCGTTGGCATGGCCTATTTAATTTACGAACCTAAACAACCCTATTTTAAATTTTCAAAAGAAGCCACTGAATATATTTTAAACAACCTTAGTTTATATCATAACCAATGGAGAATACATGGTGTTTTTGATAGTAACTCCAATACAGCCATCAATGGTTCACTTTGGACAATGGGCTTTGAATTTTTCTTTTATTTAGTATTATTATTGCTTTTCCCTTTTAGAAAATTCAAGTGGTTGATAATTACTTTATTGATTATTACAGTCGCAGGATTGTTGTATAGCAATCTGTTTCATATAGAATCGCTAAAGCATGTAAATTTTAAGTTAAGAGTAGACTTTATTGTTGAATTAGGATTCTTCTTCTTAATTGGATCTTTTTGGGCAGCAGTTGAATGGAAGAAAATTCCATATAGAACCTTTTTAGCATCTATAGCATTTGTGTCAAGTATATTGATTATTTATTTCAAATTAAATCCTATTTGGCTCGGATTTAGCTGGCCTTATTTGGTATTGTATATTGGGCAAGGGAGATCTAGATTGGCCGATTGGATTCACCATCATATAGAAGACCCTTCCTACGGAATTTATTTATATGCATTCCCCGTACAACAGTTGATTATTTATTTTGCGCAGCCCTCTGTAATGTTCTTATTATGGTCAAGCACCATCATTTCTTTTATTTTAGGAATTGCTTCTTGGAAATTAATTGAAAAGAAAATGCTAAGATTCAAAAACCTATTTGTTTTTGGGACGCGCTAAATAACAAGAGAACATCAATAATTTGGAGATAGGGCCAATCTTTAAAATAGATAGTGGAAATTTCATTTGAACATTCAACATTTTTCTGATTACCCATAAAATTTTAGGATTCTCTACCCCCATCGCGTTTAAATCTGCAATGGATCTTATTTTATAGTTTCTGAGTAATCTCCAGTAATAATCATAGATCAACACATCATTGAAAGCCGTATTACCTAATTTATGCGCAAACCATATATTTTCTTTGACAATAACATCTTCATTATTTCTACAAAACACAGTGGTTTGATCTTCATGGAGCCCAATACTCACCAAGTGCTGATCTAAATAATGATATTGATATCCTTTGGTCAATAATTGAACATAATAATCTACATCTACTAGCCAGATATAAGATTCATCATATCTAATCGATATCTCTTTTCTCAACATCGTATTACTTGGTGGACCAATCACATTGGCTCTTAAAATATGATGGGGCCTTTTGGACATATCTTTCAATAATGACTTGATGGCCTGTAAAGTAATTACTTGTCCATCTGGTTGAATCGCAGTGTTTTTACAAAAAACAAATCCAACAGAAGGATTGTCAGAAAAAGCTTTCAAAAAAGTGGATAATGCCTTTTCAGATTCCAACCAATCATCTTGATGCAGCAGCATATAAAAATCGCCCGTTGCCTTGTCTAAAGCATTATTCCAGTTGATTGGACTCTTTAATGCTGGCTGATTGTGATAATATTTGATATCCAACTCAGAAATATAAGGCTGAATTGCTAATTTTAGGTCTGAACTAGGAGAATCGTCCGAAAGAATGATTTCTACATTTTTGTGATCCTGTTTTGCAATAGACTGAATAGCCCTAATAACATATTCAGGTTTTTGGTAAACTGGTATACAAATAGAAATTTTAGGTTCAGACATGAAAAATAACCATTAATGATTATTACAAATATACTAAAGGGGATTAGAAAAAGATGGATTCAGCGCGCCGAAAAACCAAGATTCAAAAAAGTATCCTGGTTCGCCACTCGTCTTTTGAAAAACCAAGATGATACCCAACTAAAAACAAGGCATTTCGACTCTTTCTCGCTTCATTATATTCGACCTTATGAAGTACTCAAAACATACCAAGAAATATTTGTAGAAGAGATATATAAATTTGAAACCAATAAAACACATCCAGTCATTTTAGATTGCGGAGCTAATATTGGCATTAGTACCATTTATTTTAAAACAATCTACCCCAATGCAATCGTGCACGCATTTGAGCCAGATGCCAATTTATTTGAAATACTTTCCAAGAACATACATACGAATGGCTTTAAACAAGTAGAGTTACACCAAGCAGCTATTTGGACCGAGCATACTACCCTTTCATTTGACAACAAGGGATCAGAAGCAAGTCATATAGATAATACGGGACAATCAGCTAATAAAGTAGAAGCCATAAAATTATCAACCATCCTTTCTAATTTGGATGCGGTTGATTTTTTAAAAATGGATATAGAAGGCGCTGAATATGAAGTAGTGAAAGATTGTGCTCCCTACTTACATAAAATTGAAAATTTCTTTTTAGAATATCATGGAAAAGCTTCAGATACTCATAAACTCAATGAGTTATTGAAATTAGTTGAAAATGCTGGCTTTAAAGTGTACATCAAAATGGCAGCAGATAATTTAAAGCATCCATTTGCTCAAAAAGAAACAGGCACTATTTACGATGTTCAATTAAATATTTTCTGCTACAAGTAATTTTACATTATGCAAGATCAAATAAGCGTCATCATTCCTTGTTATAACGACGGGAAATATATTCAAGAAACCATTGATAGATTGAAACAGCAAACATTGGCTGCTTCTGAAATAATTGTGGTAAACGATGGCTCGACAGATGAATACACTTTAACAGTATTGGAAAATATTGATAATGACCCTTTAGTAAAAGTGTTGCATAAAGAAAATGGCAGAATGAGTGCAGCAAGAAATTATGGCGTAAATCATGCTACCGGAAATATTATTGTAACATTAGACGCTGACGATTATTTTGATAAAAGTTTCTTTCAAAAAGGTGTAGATATACTACATAGCGAACCCACTACTGGCGTAGTGACCAGTTATATTCAATACTTTGGCAACAAAACCGACAAGTCTAGACCTAGAGGAGGCAATGCATTTAATTTTTTGTTCTCCAATCAATGTTCTGCTTGTGCCATGATTAGAAGAGAAGCATGGGATCAAGTAGGTGGATACGATGAATCAATGACACTAGGATATGAGGATTGGGAATTTTATATTAGAATCACTAAAGCCAATTGGCAGGTGCATCTAATTCCAGAATATTTATTATTTTATAGACAAACTGATAAATCCACATTAAAGAACCAAACACACCCTAATAGACAAAAGATCATTGCCTATATATTAGAAAAACATAAGGATTGGTATGCCACTTGTTTAACTGAATTAATTGATCAAAAACAGGTAATCTATACTGAAAGTCGTATTTCTTACCAAACCATATGGAAGCTATTGAAGAATAGGCTTATAGGTAAGTATAAATAATAATATATTTGTACTATGGGCATCATTCAAAAACAAGGTATTAAGTCTTCCTATTATATTTTTTTAGGATTCTTGATTGGTGCCGTTAATTTATTGGTTTTATTTCCAATGTTTTTTAATAAAAACGACCAGGGATTAGTAAGAGCCATGATTGATATTGGTGCTACCCTATCTATTTTTTGCACCTTGGGCACTTTACCTGTGGTATATAAATTCTTCCCCTTTTACAATCACTATCTAGGAAAAGAAAAAAATGAATTGCCTTTCTTAACCTTAATGATAAACCTAATTGGTTTTGGCATTTTATTAATGATAGGCTGGAGCAATAAAGATTTTATCATTCGCAAATTGGGAAAATCCCCAAGCTTGGCGAATTATTTTTCTTATATCTACCCATATACATTTTTCTTATTACTTTTTTACTGGCTGGAAGCATTTGCATGGGGCTTGCATAAAGGAGTTTTGACTAATTTTTTAAGAGAGACTAGTATAAGAATCTTAACCACTATATTGATTCTTCTTTTTGGATTTCATGTGATTAATTTGGACCAGTTTATTGTATTGTTTAGCGGGATTTATTTAATCCCTATGTTATACTTATTGTATACACTCATCAAAACAAAAGAATGGTCTTTTAGAACTTTTCAAATAAGCAGTGTTACTAAAAGATTAAAAGGCAGGATGATTAGTTTCGCCTTATTTGTTTTTGCGGGACAGTTTTTTAATTTATTGGCAAGAACCAATGACACTTTTATGATTGTTGGTTTAAAAGGCCTAAGTGATGCAAGCATTTTTGCTATCGCTACCTATGTTTCTGCCATATTAGAAATCCCACAAAGAAGTTTAACAGCTATAAGCATACCAATTTTAGCTAAATCTTGGAAAGACAAAGACTTTGCCAATATCAAGCATATCTACCACAAGAGCGTATCCAATTTATTGGCAGTGGGATTGTTGTTATTTGGTTTAATCTGGTTGAATATTGGAAACCTAGTAGCTTTCTTGAATTGGATCAGTCACAAGCAAGGTGGCGGATATGACGCCCTAATAAACCTAGCTTTTATCATGGGCTTGGCTAAACTAATTGATTTAGCTACGGGAGTGAATGCACAAATTATTGGCACATCTAATTTCTGGAAATTCGATTTTTTAACCAATGTATTTTTTGTAGTGATCTCCATTCCATTAAACTATTATTTAATTCAGCATTACGATTTAACAGGATTAGCTTTTTCTAATTTGATCGCTTATACTTTATACAATAGTGTGCGTTTTGGATTTTTGTATTTTAAGTTCAACTTGCAACCCTATACATGGAAGCACGGCATCTTCTTATTATTAAGTATTGGATTAATGTTATTAGTACATCAAATTCCTGCTCCTGCTAATTTTATGTTGAATATAGCTGTGCAGTCAAGCGTTTATGGCGTAGGATTTTATATACTAGCTAAATGGATCAATCCAGCCCCAGAGATATTTAATTATTTCAATAATTTCTTAACCAAGAAATTACCTTCTATTTTTAAGAAGCATTAAGGCCTAGCAAGTAATTTTAAAAACAAGTCCAACCCTTTTTTCTTTTCTTCTGTAAATGTATAACTGATATTTTCGGTATAGTACTTCTTTAAATCATAGATCATTTCTTCTTGACCAATACCCGCAATCACTTCATCTAAGTGGTTCAAGCCAAATGCATTGGCGGCATCGAACTGTTTTTTAAAATCTTCTGGAATGGGCTTATTAGCCACCCAGGTAGCGAAAACAAATGGCAAGCCAGTATATTTTTTCCATGCAGTCGCTAAATCATACATGTAAGCAAATCTATTTTGAGCAGCTAATGCACGATCACCAATGATCACACCAGCAGTTGTGCCCCCAATTTTTTCTATATAGTCAGGATCTGCTTCTATCCACTCCACTTCTTTTTCCCAATACAATTTCATCATCAATCTAGCCAACTGAATAGAAGTTCTACTCTGGTGATCTAAATACACTTTTTCTATTTGATCCATTGGCACATCACTAAAAATAGCCACTGATGCTACTTCCTGCTCCGCACCAATACAAAAATCAGATATAAAATAAGGTTCTTTTAGCAATGGAATAATAGCAACTGGCACCAGACCAATATCTATGGTGTCGTCTATCAAAGATTGGGCTAACTGAGAAGGATAGGCCTTCACCAGATCAATCTGCTCGATAAGGCCAGATTGCTCTATTCCTAGTAAAAAAGGGCGTGTATTTAAATAACTTACAGCCCCTATGCGCCATCTCTTGCTCAATTGAATTAACTTTGCGCAAAGAAAACCATTTTTTTTGATATGTCACAACTTACCTCTATCTCTCCTATTGATGGTCGTTACCATAAACAAACAGCTAGCTTAGGCGCTTATTTCTCTGAATATGCATTGATCAAATACCGTGTATTGGTAGAAGTGCATTATTTCTTGTTTTTAGCCGATAAGAAATTCTTTAAAGTAAGTCCTTCTTTGAAAAAAGCTTTGTTAGGAGTGGTTGATAATTTTTCTGAGGAAGATGCTTTAAAAATTAAAAACATCGAGGCAACTACCAATCACGATGTAAAAGCGGTAGAGTATTTTTTAAAAGAAGTGTTAGACGCAAATAAAGCTAGTGAGTTAAAAGAATGGATACATTTTGGATTAACTTCTCAAGATGTTAATAATACAGCTATCCCGTTAAGTTGGAAAGAAGCAATGGAGCACCAAATTCTTCCAGCTTATATCAACTTACAAAATAAATTATACCAATTAGCTAAACAATGGAAGAAAGTTCCTTTGTTGGCTAGAACACATGGACAAGCAGCATCCCCTACTAGCTTGGGTAAAGAGATCATGGTATTTGTAGAAAGACTACATCATCAAATTGAATTATTCGTATCCATCCCTTATGCTGCAAAGTTTGGAGGTGCTACTGGTAATTTCAATGCGCATCATATTGCCTATCCAAAAAAAGACTGGGTTGCTTTAGGAAATGAGTTTGTAGAAGATGTATTGGGATTACAAAGAATGCAATTCACTACACAAATTGAACACTATGATCATTTTGCAGCACATTGCGATAATCTAAAAAGAATCAATAATATCTTAATTGATTTCTCTAGAGATGTATGGACATACATTAGCATGGACTACTTCAAACAACAAACTAAGAAAGGCGAAGTAGGTTCTAGCGCTATGCCACATAAAGTAAACCCAATCGATTTTGAAAATGCAGAAGGAAATTTAGGCATGGCCAATGCGGTGTTAGAGCATTTAGCTGCAAAGCTTCCAATTTCAAGATTACAAAGAGACTTGACAGATTCTACTGTACTTAGAAATATTGGCGTTCCTGTGGGGCATATTGCCATTGCCATTAATTCTTTGGAGAAAGGTTTGGGTAAATTAATTTTAAACGAAGTAAAAATTAACGAAGACCTTGAAAACAATTGGGCAGTAGTTGCGGAAGCCATTCAAACCATCCTTCGTCGTGAGAAATATCCAAATCCATACGAGGCATTAAAAGACTTGACTAGAGGAAATAGCAAGATTGATAAAAAATCCATGCATAAATTTATTGACGGATTAAAAGTGTCTGCTACATTGAAAAAAGAATTGAAAAAAATTACCCCTCAAAATTACATAGGTATTACAGCAGATTATTAATCTTCTGAACTTTTTTTATCTGAAGCCTCTTCTGAACTTTGTTTAGAGGAGGCTTTCTTTTTATAGGGCTCTTTTTTTGCAAGTAAACTATGAATAGGATTCATGCCTTGTTTTTCAATAGCCATAGTTAACACTTCAGCAGTTGCTTGTGCATCTCCCCAAGCCCTATGTCTTCCTTCAATACGAATACCTAAATCTCTGGTCAAAGAACCCAATCCATATTTAGCTAATCCTGGAAACACTTTTCTACTCAATTTAATGGTACAAAGTTTTGGAGCACTCCATTTAAATCCTGCCCTATCCATATGAAAGTGTACAAAAGAATAATCAAAACTTACATTATGCGCCACAAAAACTCTTCCATTTAATAAGTTGTAAATCTGAGGTGCCACTTCTTCAAACAGAGGGGCTGTAGCTACCATTTCATCACTGATACCTGTCATGCCTACAATAAAAGGCGGTATTTTCTGCATTGGATTCACCAATGTGCTGTATTTCCCAGTTACTTCAATGCCATTATGTATCACAATAGCAATCTCTGTAATACCATGGGTACTTGGCATTCCACCTGTGGTTTCTATATCTACAATGGCAAACTCCATAAAGGACCAAGTTCGTATTTTTTAGTCAAAAATAGCTTGTAGGTTTTCCTTATTTTTGCAACTAATTATAGGTAAAGCATTTAAGCATGGAATTAAGCAAAAATTTTAACCCAGCAGAAGTAGATAGCAAATGGTATCAACATTGGGTAGATCGTGGATATTTTCACAGTGAACCAAATGATAAACCAGCTTATACTGTGGTCATCCCTCCTCCCAATGTGACCGGAGTCTTGCATATGGGACATTGCTTAAATAATACCATTCAAGATATTTTGGTTCGTCGCGCTAGAATGCAAGGAATGAATCCTTGTTGGGTGCCCGGAACGGACCATGCTTCTATCGCTACTGAAGCAAAAGTAGTGGCCATGCTAAGAGAAAGAGGTATTGCAAAATCTTCCTTAACTAGAGATGAATTTTTAGGATATGCATGGGAATGGAAAGAGAAATACGGTGGCATCATCTTGCAACAATTAAGAAAGATGGGTTGTAGTTTGGATTGGGATAGAACAAGTTTCACCATGGATCCTGCATACTACGAATCTGTTATTAAAGTATTTGTTGACTTATACGAAAAGGGCAAGATTTATCGTGGCAAAAGAATGATCAATTGGGATGTTCGTGCCAAAACAGCTTTGAGTGATGAAGAAGTAATTCATAAAGAAGTAAATGGCAAAATGTATCATATCCGATACAAACTAGATATACCTGGAGAAGAATATATCACGATTGCTACGGTAAGACCTGAAACTATTTTTGGAGACACTGCTATTTGTGTGCATCCTAAAGATGATCGATACAAACATTTGGTGGGAAAATTTGCCTTTGTTCCAATGATCAATCGTCGCATTCCTATTATTGCAGATGATTATATTGATATTGAATTTGGAACAGGTGCTTTAAAAGTTACACCAGCTCATGATATCAATGACTTTAATCTTGGACAAAAACACGGATTAGAAGTAATTGAGACATTGAATGAGGATGGAACTATGAACGAAGCTGCTCCAATGTATATAGGAAAAGATCGTTTAGAGGTAAGAAAAATTATTGCTGCAGATTTAGAAGCGAGTGGCAATTTAGTGAAGTTGGAAGACTATGTAAATCAAGTTGGCTTTAGTGAAAGAACAGATGCTGTAGTGGAACCAAGATTGAGTTTGCAATGGTGGGTGGATATGAAGAAGTTAGCAGCTCCTGCTTTAGAAGCTGTAATGAGTGATGAGATACAATTTCATCCTGCTAAGTTTAAAAATGTATACCGTCATTGGATGGAGGGTATCAAAGATTGGTGTATTAGTAGACAATTATGGTGGGGTCATAGAATACCTGCATGGTATGACGAAGAAGGCAATGTGTATGTTGCTAAAAACGAAGAAGAAGTAAGAATTAAATTTCCTGCTACTAAGGGTAAAACCTTAACGCAAGACGCAGACTGTTTAGATACATGGTTTAGTAGTTGGTTATGGCCTATTGAAGTATTCAAAGGCATGTCTAATCCTAACAATGCTGAAATCAATTACTACTATCCTACCAGCACATTGGTAACTGCTCCAGAAATTATTTTCTTCTGGGTAGCTAGAATGATTATGGCGGGTGAAGAGTACATGGGAAAAATTCCTTTCAAAGATGTATACTTTACAGGGATTGTGCGTGACAAACAAGGAAGAAAAATGAGTAAGAGTTTGGGGAATTCTCCAGACTTATTAGGACTAATAGATCAATATGGTGCGGATGCGGTGAGATTTGGTATTATGATTGCTTCTCCTGCAGGCAATGATTTATTATTTGATGAATCTACATTAGAGCAAGGTAGAAATTTCAACAGTAAATTATGGAATGCTGCCAAGTTGTTAAAAATGTGGGAGCCAAGAATAAGTAATGAAGGTTCGGTTCCTGAAGATGCTGCTTTTGCGATGGATTGGTTCCAAGCAAAACTAAGTGCTACTCAAATTGAAGTAGATAGCATGTTAAAAGAGTTCCGATTAAGTGAAGCTTTAAAAACAATCTACGGTTTAATCTGGGATGATTATTGTAGTTGGTATTTAGAATGGATCAAACCAGGCTTTGAGCAAAATATTCATGCAGATGTATACAATAGATGTATTGATTTTTATGATACCTTATTGCAATTACTACATCCATTCATGCCTTTTATTACAGAAGAGTTGCACCATGCATTAAAAACGCAAACAGAAGATTTATGTGTGAAAGAATATGAGTCAATTAGCAAGGTTGATGAAGCTGTATTAAATGCTGGAGCACTTTTGAAAAATGTAATTTCTTCTTTAAGAGATGCAAGAAATAAAAATCAAATCAAACCTAAAGAAGCGATTGATTTACATATTCAATCTGCACAGAATGATACTTACAAAGCCATTCAAAATATTTTAGCAAAGCAAATCAATGCAAAATCAATTTCTTTTACTGATAGTGCTATTGCTTCAAGTATTGTAGTAGCATACGAAAAAGATAAATTTTACTTAGTAGCAGAACAAGCTATCAATACTGAAAGCTTGAAAGAAAATTTATTGAAAGATTTAGCACACCAAGAAGGCTTCTTAGCATCTGTAGAGAAAAAATTAAGCAATGAGAAATTTGTTCAAAACGCTAAGCCAGAAGTATTAGCGGT
>JACCDN011201832.1_pt1 | contig 16062 bp, 13 predicted proteins | sample 7441691 | NCBI WGS metagenome assembly JACCDN01 (sample SAMN15323439, study PRJNA562643) | freshwater metagenome | isolation source: river surface water | place: USA:Blue River Watershed | collected 2017-08-16
CGAAGGCCGTCCTTGTGATCGAAGCGCCGAAAAAATCCGGCGCGATGATCACGGCCCGCTTAGCGTTGGAAATGGGGCGCGAAGTGTGGGCCGTGCCGGGCCCGATCACGCATCCGAACGCCGAAGGTCCAAATACGCTGATTCGAGATGGTGCCGTGCCGATCACGAGCATCGACGATATCGCGGCGACGCTCGGTTTCGTACCGCGGCAAGCGACACTACCGACTCTTGAAATCTTTTCGCCGGAAGAGCGCGCCCTGTTGGAAAAAATACGCGCTGGAGTCGATACAGCCGATGCCCTCTCGCGCACCTTGGGACGTCCTATTACGTCCGTTTCGGTGATGCTGACCGGCCTCGAACTTCGCAACGCGGTGCGCGCGGTTGGCTGCGGGCGCTATACCTTCTATACTTGACACTACGACCTTACCCCTGCTACGTTCCGCCCCGACTATGGCTAAAGCTGCAACCGGCATAAAACTCATCATCGTCGAGTCGCCTACCAAGGCGAAGACGATTTCGAAATTCCTGGGGAAGGGCTACAAGGTCCTTTCTTCTTTCGGCCACGTGCGCGACCTGCCCACTTCGACCATGGGCATCGACATCGAGCACGAATTCGCCCCCAAGTACGTCATCCCGAAGAAAGCCACGAAAGTCGTGGCGGAACTCCGTGCGGCCGCCAAAGCCGCCGACGAAATCTACTTCGCGACGGATGAAGACCGCGAAGGCGAGGCGATTTCCTGGCACCTGCGCGAACTTTTGAAAACGAAGCCCGGGAAGGTCAAGCGCATCACTTTCCACGAAATCACGAAGAGCGCCATCGAGCACGCCCTCGCCAATCCGCGCGATCTCGACATGCGCATGGTCGACGCCCAGCAGGCCCGCCGCGTCCTCGACCGCCTGGTCGGTTACGAACTGTCACCGTTCCTCTGGCGCAAGGTGGCCCGCGGCCTGTCCGCCGGCCGCGTCCAATCGGTCGCCGTCCGCCTGATCGTCGAGCGCGAGCGCGAGATCCAGGCCTTCAAAGCCGAAGAATACTGGTCGATCGAAGGCGAGTTCGCTAAGCACGGCGCGCCCGAAATTTTCGACGCGAAGCTCCACAGCAAAGACGGCGAAACGCTCGACAAGATGGCGATCACGAACGAAGCCGAAGCTAAGACCATTCTTAAGGCTTTGGACAAGGCTTCGTATTCCGTCGAAGCCGTCGACAAGAAGACGACGCACCGCTCCCCGTCCGCGCCGTTCACCACCTCGACGCTCCAGCAGGACGCCAACAACAAGCTCGGCTATTCCGCCAAGCAGACGATGATGATCGCCCAGCAGCTTTACGAAGGTGTCGAACTCGGTAACGAAGGCTCCGTCGGTCTTATCACCTACATGCGTACGGACTCGGTCAACCTGGCCCAGAAGTTCCGGGACGATGCGGCCGAATTCATCAAGGCGAAATTTCCGGATGCCATCTCGACGGAACCGCGCGTCTACAAGACGAAAGCCAAGGGCGCACAGGAAGCACACGAAGCCATCCGTCCGACCGAAGCTTCGCGCACGCCGGAATCCTTGAGCGCACACCTCGACGATCGCCAGCTCAAGCTCTACGAGCTGATCTGGCGCCGCGCCGTCGCGTCGCAAATGAAGGACGCCGAGATCGAAACGACCGCCGCGACCATCGCGACCGGCACGCCGTATCGCTTCCGCGCGACCGGCTCGATCGTCGTCGCCCCGGGCTTCATGAGCGTCTACCAGACGGAAATGAAGGAGAACCTTTTGCCGCCCTTGGAGGAAAAGGACGCGCTTGAAGCGAAATCCATCGAGTCCAAGCAGCACTTCACCGAGCCGCCGGCCCGCTACTCCGAAGCCGCCATCGTCAAAGCGCTTGAAGAACACGGCATCGGCCGCCCATCGACCTACGCGCCGACGATCTCGACCGTCATCGAGCGCGGTTACGTCGAAAAGGACGAGCGCCGCCTCAAGCCGACCGATCTCGCCTTCCTCGTCACCGATCTCTTGATCGAACACTTCGCGAAGATCGTCGACCTCGACTTCACGGCCAACATGGAAAACTCGCTCGACGACGTCGCCGAGGGCACGCGCGAATGGGTGCCGGTCATCCGAGATTTCTACGGCCCTTTCCATGAAAACCTGGAAGTGAAGGACAAGGAGCTCTCGAAAAAAGAGATCACCGAAACCGCGACCGACGAGAAATGCGAGAAGTGCGGCAAGCCGATGATCATCAAATTCGGACGCTTCGGAAAGTTCTACGCCTGTTCCGGCTATCCGGAATGCAAGACGACCAAGCCGTACGAGGAAAAAGACAAGGCCGCGCAAGACGCCGCTCAGGAACAAGCCGCCGGACACGTCTGCGAAACCTGCGGCGCGCCCATGATGGTCAAGCGCGGGCGCTTCGGCACGTTCCTCTCCTGCTCGAAGTATCCAGAGTGCAAATTCACGAAGCAGATTCAGAAGAAGACGGGCGCCAAGTGTCCGAAGTGCAAGGAAGGCGACATTATCGAAAAGCGTTCGCGCAAAGGACGCAACTTCTACGCTTGCTCGCGCTATCCGGATTGCGACTTCGCGATGTGGTCGAAACCGACCGGCGAAGCCTGCCCAACCTGCGGCAATCTCCTGGTCTTCGCCAAGGACCATAAGATCGCCTGCTCCGACAAGGAATGCGGCTTCTCAAAAGAGGCGCCGATGAAGGAATGAACCGAAACCGCCCTTCCATGAGGGGCGGTTTTGTTTTAGGCTGGATTCCATGAGCTTGTTGAGATTGCTCGAAGCCGTCAAAGACTATTCGCCGAAAACCGATCTCGATACGGTCGAATTGGCATACGGCTTCGCGGCCAAGGCGCACGAGGGGCAAAAGCGCGCGTCGGGCGAACCGTACATCAACCATTCGGTCGAAACCGCGATCACCCTCGCGAAGTTGCGGCTGCCGGAGAACATGATCGTCGCCGGCCTCCTGCACGACGTACCGGAAGACACGAGCGTCACGCTGGAAGACATCGAAAAGAATTTTGGCGAAGACGTCGCCTCGATGGTCGCGGGCATCACCAAGCTCGGCAAGATCAAGTACCGCGGCATGGACCGCTACGTCGAGAACCTCCGCAAGATGTTCGTGGCGATGGCCTCCGACATCCGCGTGATCCTGATCAAGTTCGCCGACCGCTTGCACAATCTTTCGACACTCGACGCGCTGCCGCCCAGGAAGCGCCTGCGCATCGCACTCGAGTCGCTCGAGATTTACGCGCCCATCGCCAACCGCCTGGGGGTCGGTTTCATTCAAGGCAAGCTCGAGGATTCTTCCTTCAAGTATGTGAACCCGAAGGAATACGCCTGGGTTTCGGGTCTGGTCAAGGACCGCTACCGGGCCAAAGAGCGTTACCTCAAGAAAGCCGGGCAGAAGATCGTCGACGAGCTCAGAAAAAACAAGATTGAAATCCTGGACATCCACGGGCGCACCAAGCATCTCTACAGCCTCTTCAAGAAGCTGCAGAAATACGATCGCAATCTCGACAAGATCTACGACACGGTCGCGCTGCGCGTGATCGTGCCGACCGTCGCCGACTGCTACGCAACGCTCGGCATCATCCATCAGATGTGGAAGCCGCTCAAAGGCCGCATCAAGGATTACATCGCCCAACCAAAGCCGAACGGCTATCAATCCTTGCATACGACGGTCTTCTGCGATGGTGGAGAAATCGTCGAGATCCAGATCCGCACCGAGCAGATGCATCAGGAATCCGAGTACGGCATCGCCGCGCACTGGCAATACTCCGAAGCCGGCAAGGAATCGACGGCCGCCGCCAAGGTGCAGATCGCCTGGGTCAAGGACCTGATCAAGCTGCAACAGGAAACGCTCAACGATTCCAACAAGCTGATGGAGTCGTTCGAGAACCTGAAGATCGACGTCTTCCAGAAGAGGATTTTTGTCTTCACGCCGAAAGGCGACGTCATCGACCTGCCGGAAGACGCGACGCCCGTCGACTTCGCCTACGCGATCCATTCGGATATCGGCGACAAGTGCACGGCCGCGCGGATTAACAACGAAATCGCGGCGCTCGAAGCCCGGCTCTATTCCGGCGACATGTGCGAGATCGTCGTCGACAAGAATCGGAAGGGTCCGAATCCGGACTGGCTGAAGTTTGTGAAGACGAACCACGCCAAGGAGCGGATCAAGTCGTACGCCAAGAAAAAGCGCCTGCATTGAGCAGGCGCTTTTCGTTCAAGCCCTCAGCCGGTTGATCAGGCCTTTGAACTCCTCGTCCGAATAGAACTCGATGGTGATGCGCCCGTTCGGGCCTTTTTTCTGGACGGCAACCTTCGTGCCGAGCACGCGGCGGAGTTCCTCTTCGACCGCCAGGAGATTCGCGTCGCGCAGCGAGCTTTTCGGCGCAGACGCGCCGCTTTTGCGCTCGCGGGAAAGCGCTTCGGCTTCGCGCACATTGAACGCGCCTTCGAGCATGCGGTCGAACATGGCTTTGCGCTCCTTCACGTCGTCCATGCCGCAGAGAACGCGCGCCATGCTCATCGAGATGCGCCCATCGGCCAAGGCCATCTGCATCTCGGCCGGCAGGTTCAAGAGGCGCAGGGTGTTCGCCACGACGGAACGGCTCTTGCCGACGCGCTGAGCGACCAGCTCCTGCGTCAAATGGAATTCTTCCATCAACTTCGCGTAGGCATGGGCTTCTTCGATCGCCGAAAGGTCCGCACGCTGGATGTTTTCGATGAGGGCTAATTCCAGTTTTTCCTGCTCGGTGGCCGTGCGCACGATGACCGGAACTTTTTTGAGGCCCGCCTCGCGGGCGGAACGCAGGCGGCGCTCGCCGGCGATCAGCTCGAACATCCCGTTCGCCTTTTCGGTGACGACGAGTGGCTGCATGATGCCGAACTCCTTTACGGAAGCGATCAGCTCTTCCAATTCTTCCGGATGGAACTCGCGGCGGGGCTGGAACGGGTTCGGCACGATATCGGAAACGGAGACGTGCAAAATCCGGTCGCCGACGGGAACGACTTCGACGGCAGCCTTCGGCAATTCTTGCGGAGAAGCGCTCGGCGTCGCTTTCGGCACGGCGGCAACGGGCGCAGCCTCAGCCTCGGCCGGCTTGCTCGGAATTAACGAAGAAAGACCCCTTCCCAATCCTCCCTTCATAATGCAGGTGCTTCCACGCCTTCGACGGCGGCGATGATTTCTTCAGCCAGGCGCTCGTAAGCCTTGGCGCCTTTCGAGCCCGGATCGTAATCGGCGATGACTTTTCCGTACGACGGCGCTTCCGCCAGGCGGACGTTGCGCGGCACGGCTGAACGGAAGATCTTGTTGGGGAAAAACTTGTAGAGCTCGGCCATGACTTCATTCGAAAGCTTGTTGCGGCTGTCGAACATCGTGATGACGGCGCCGAGGACGCCGAGATCAGGCTTCACATGCTGCTTGACGAGGTCGATCGTCTGCATGAGTGCACCCAAGCCTTCGAGCGCGAAATATTCCGCCTGCACGGGAATCAGGACCTGATCGGCGGCGATGAGGCCGTTGATAGTGAGGAGTCCGAGCGACGGCGGCGAGTCGATGATGATGAAGTCGTAGTCATGACGCACGCTGGTCAAGGCGTCCGCGAGCTTGAACTCGCGGCGTTCGGCGTTCACAAGCTCGACGCCCGCGCCCGCCAGGTTTGGCGTGGCCGGAGCGACGCGATACCCTTCGACTGGCGTCGGCAAGATGATGTCCCGGAAATCCACGCCGCCGATGATCGCTTCATAGACGCCCTTTTCGAGCGTGCGGTGATCGTGCCCGAGGTTCGATGTCGCGTTGCACTGCGGATCGAGGTCGACCAACAGCACGAACTTGCCCTGGCGTGCGAGATACGCGCCGAGGTTGACTGCCGTGGTGGTCTTACCGACTCCCCCTTTCTGATTGACGACCGAAAGAATGAGGGCCATACGTCTCCAGTTTATAGGACCCTCACCTGCACGGCAAGGCTCGATTGACAAGGGGTTTCGCCGGGCATACCATAAGGCTTGCAACCGCGCGCCGCAGAAAGCGGCTTCACCGCCAAGCGGCAAGCCACGGTGGCGAAATGGCAGACGCAGGGGACTCAAAATCCCCCGAGGGAAACCTCATGAGGGTTCAAGTCCCTCCCGTGGCACCACGTAAAAACACCGGCTCGACCGGTGTTTTTACGTGCCATGCGACCGTCACCTCAGCCGATAACGGCGATCTTGACGAGCACGATCGCGGCCAGGACCTGGTAGGCGACGCCCCATTTGAAGGGAATGTCTTTGCCATGGCGGAACTTGCCGATCCAAGCGTGATGGTTCTTGTGATGAAAAGCGGTGAATCGACGGAAAAACGGCTGGACCTTTGTCAGTTCGTAGACGCCGACCAGGAGGTCGGGCAGGACGCTGCCGATCAAACCCCATTTCATGGCGCTGTGCATGTGGACGGGCGCGTTCGAGAGGATGAGCAGCGTCACGTACATGGCGACGATCGCGTCGATCGTGACGTAAGCGATCGCGCGGCGGACTTTTTCTCCGGACTTGTAGCCGTCAAGCATGTGCTCGTCGCCGTGCGGAATGCGGTCGACGAGAAAATGCGAGAGAAATCCGAGACCGAACGCCAGGTACGGATTCGGCACGGCGGCTCCGACCAGCGCGCCAAGAGCGGCGTGAGTGGTGACAAACATATTTATTCAATCATAGCATCCGGACCCGGCTTTGACAAGATAAAGGACTTGGGATGAGATGGATGCAGGCCTCGATTTGCTCTACGTTGAGAGCAGTATTCCAGGCCGTGGGAGGGCCATCATGCGCAAGACGACCGTTTTCGTGCTTCTGATCGGCGGTGTTCTTGGAATGCTCTGCGGGGCGTGCGGGCCTGGAGCCCGCGAGGATGAAACGGATGGAGGCAGCCCGTGCGGGATGGAAACTTACTGCGGAACCGATCCGCAAGGCGTTCCCATCTGCGCCGACCTGCAGAAGGATCCCATGAACTGCGGATCCTGCAACACGGACTGCCGCGCGCCCGAAGCGAACGCCTGCATCGACGGTCTCTGCGCCTGCGCGGATCCGAACCAGGCGAACGTGTCCGACACTTGCGCTGATCCGAGCGTCTGCGCGACGCAAACCGGCCAGTGCATCGTGCCTGACCTCATGGGCGATGCATGCGATCCGGTCGACAGCGTGCCGTGCCCGGACGGACAGAGGCTCTGCCTCGATCGTCACTGCACCTTGCCGGATTGCGATCATCCGGAAATCTGCGATGGGCGTGACAACGATTGCGACGGACACACCGACGCGCTCGGTCCCCATCCCGGGCAAGCTATCCCGTTGCAACGCGAGTGCTACACCGGGGATCCTTCCTGGAACGGAGTTGGGCTCTGCCATCAGGGCGAGCAAATCTGCCAGAGCGGCGCTTGGAACCCGTGCGCCGGCGAAGTATTGCCGGTGATCGAGGAAGGAGCGCTGGCCTGTGACGAACTCGACAACGACTGCAATGGTTGCATCGACGACCGCATCGACGCAGATGGCGCGCAGGAATGCGGGCCAATCGAAGCGAAGAAGTTCGACGTCATCTTCATCATCGATCTGTCTGGTTCGATGGGAAGCGTGCTTCCGGCCGTTGTCGTCGCCGCCCAAAGCTGGGCGATGCACATCGGGACGAATCCGAATGTGCGCCTCGCACTGGTCAATCCCACGGACGTGGACGATGGCGAAAATCACGGCGTCCGCGTTACCCTGCCGCTCTCCAACATGGCCGCGTTCAACGCCGTCATGGCCAACGTGACGATCAGCAACAGCAGCTTCGAACCGATGCACTACGCAACGCAGATGGTGCTGGACGGCTCCTTCGACGCTCAGCTCCATGCCGATCCCGCCGCAAGACGCATCGTGATCGCAGTTCATGACGAGCGAACGGGCATGGAAAACGCCGTCGCGGGCTACGACGAAGCGAGCGTCTGTGCATGGGTCGCGCCGCATACGAGCGCACTCCTGGCGATCATCGCTCCGCCGTTCCGGTATGAAGAGTGGGACGCCTGCACGTCGAGCGAGGACATGCCGCCGACGGCCATCCCCCTCTCGGGCGACGCAGGCACGATGCTCGCGCACCTGCGACAGATCCTCGATGAAGTGCCTCTGTGCCAATGACCGTCCGCTCCTCCAGGGGCGGTTTTTTAGGCCAACAAAAAATCCCCGTCCCGAAGGATGGGGATTTTTTGGTAGCGGGAGAGGGGGTCGAACCCTCGACCTTGGGCTTATGAGTCCCACGCTCTAACCAACTGAGCTACCCCGCCAGGGCATCGCTTGGAGCGAGATCGAACACGGAAAATGCTAGCAAAAACCGTCGAGGTTGGCAAGCTTGACCGACCTTCCATAAATTGATAGGAAGATATTGGATCATTCCATACCAACCTGCAGAAAGGAAGAGACCCATGCCCCGCAAAACGCTCAAGACTCGCCAGCCAACCGCAGGCCGCGTCGCTCGCGTGAAGCGGGCGCAGAAGAAAACGGGTCTGCTGAAGACCAAGACGCCAAACGAAAAAAAGCCGACCCATCGGCTTGCGGGTGCCAACGATCCCCTCAGCCAGTACTTCAGGGACCTTGGACGCGCTCCGGGGCTGCTCATGCCCGAAGAAGAGCTGCACGCGGGCAAAGAGGTTCGAGAAGCGACGACAGCCGCCGCCAAGGCGCTGTGCACGAAACTTCGAGAAGACGCTCGGCTGCTCGCCGGCATTTCTCGTCCATGCGTCGCGGAGGCGGAACTCGAAAGGCTCCACCAAGAAGCCTCGCGGCGCCGGCGGCGTTTCAATCCCCTCGGTCTCGATGGCAGGGCCTTGGACGGCCACATCCTCGAAATCGCGGGGACGAACGAGGCGCTCGATCTCATCAAGACGTATGGGCCGCCCGGCAGCAGCGCCGTGACCGACGGGTTTATCGAGGCGAATCTCCGACTGGTCGTGAACGTCGCCCGGAGATTCCATCGGGAAGGCGGCCACCTGCAGCTCAACGACCTGATCCAGGAAGGCAACCTGGGCCTGATCCTCGGCGCGTTGCGCTACGACTACACGCGCGGACTGCGCTTCTCTACCTACGCGAGTTGGTGGATCCGGCACGCGATCAGCCGCGCGCTTTTCGACAAGGCGCGCGAAATCCGGATTCCGGTCCACCTGCAAGAGATGATTCAAACCGCGGAAAAGGCGAGTAGAGATCTGACCGCGACGCTGGGGCGCAAAGCGACGATCGAAGAGATCGCGCGTAAAATCCTGCGAGACGGCAGAGGATTGCAGCGTCTCGGCAAGAGCGAGGAGGCTCCGAGCAGGAAGGAAGCCGAGCTGATCAAGAAGCTCTATAAATGCGAGGTGTACATGCTCGCAGCCGTCTCCTTCAACGCGCCGACGAATCGTGATCCCGACAGCCAGGAACTTGGGGAAACGATCCTCGTCGAAGAAGAGGAGGCGCCGCCGTGGAAAGCCGTCGATGGTCCACTCTTGCGGAACGCCATGCGGAACCTGTCGCCCATCGAACAGGACGTGCTCCGCCAACGCTTTGGCTTCGGCGATGACGAGGAGCGAACGTTCAAGCAGGTCGCTGAAAAGTATGGGTTGAGCCGCGAACGGATCCGCCAGGTCCAGAATGCGGCGCTCGACAAGATCAAGAAACAGCTCGAAAGGCACGTACGCGCCGCCACCTGAAGCATCGGGGGCGGTTTTTTCTTTTTTTGCAACAAAAACACCCCACTTGCATGGGGTGTTTTTGGTTGCGGGAGCGGGACTCGAACCCGCGACCTGCGGGTTATGGGCCCGCCGAGCTGCCAACTGCTCTATCCCGCGTCGGGGATAGGCGTACCCTATCCCAGCGCAAGCGTAGTGTCAAGCCGCGCGGGCCGCAGCCTCGTAGACTTCAAGTGTCTCCCCTGCCGCCCTGTCCCACCTGAATTCCGTCGAACGCTCCAAGCCGCGCCGCCCCTGCTCGACGCGTTTCGTCTCGCTCTCGAGAAGATGCTTCATGGCTAACGCGAGTTCCGCATGACTCTTCGGATCGACCAGCAAGGCCGCGCCGCGTCCGGCGATTTCCGGCAGCGCCGAAACGTTCGAAGTGATGACGGGCACGCCGACATTCATGGCTTCAATGACCGGCAGGCCGAAGCCTTCGTAGCGGCTGGGAAAAACGAAGATCGAAGCTTGCGCCATGAGCGCCGGCTTGTCGGCCTCCGAAACGTACCCCAGGACGCGAATGCGCGTCTTGCCGAAGGCGCGGTTGGCCTTGTCGATCTCCGCGAAGACGCCGTCCGATTTCCAGCCGCGCGCGCCGGCGATGACGAGCTCCGTCTCGCCGACCACGTCCGGCATGTGCGTCGCGAGCGCAGCATACGCGCGGACCAAGCCTTCGACGTTTTTTCGAGGCTCGACCGTGCCGAGATACAGCACGTACGGTTTCTCCACCAGGCGCAGCCGTTCCCAGGCGTCGGGCGGCGGCGGTTCGACGCCCTCGTGGATGACGGCGATTTTTTCCGACGGAACGGCGAACAAAGCTTGGGCGTCGCGTTTCGTGGCCTGCGAGACGGCGATGATTTTTTCCGCGCGCCGGACGCTGGCCGGGACGACGAAACGCCTCGAAAAAAACTGCCCGCCCGGGAACCACTCAGGATGCGCGTAAATCGCGAGGTCGTGGATGGTGATGACGCTCCGTCCTCGGTAGCCCATCGGCAGGCTTCCGGTCGTACCGTGATACACATCGGCGCCGCAGCGCGCGATCGCGGACGCGACGAAACGATGCGAATACGCGTACGGAAAAAATCTCTTGAAACGCGAAAGGGGCAGCATCTTCGCCTCGACGTTGCGATGACCGTCCAAGATCTCGAGCACGGTGCTTCTCGTGGCGCGATCGTCGAAAAACAAGACGTACCGGTTCTCCTCGTCCAGGCGCAACAAATGGCGCACGAGCGCGTGCGTATACCGGCCGATACCGGTCATCTCTCCTTTTTCCGGACTGACGATGGGGCGACAGTCGATGGCGATGCGCATAACGCTTGTAGTATAACATGCGCCCGATCATCGCATCCCGGCGCAAGCCGGAATCTAAGATCCCGGCTTGCGCCGGGATGCATATCTACCATTCAAATGTTTTGAATCCCCAGAAAAGCAGGGATTTTCCGTCTTGAAAGCGGTCGTCGGAACTCGCGCTGCCGAGCATGACGGCGATCACGTCCGCATCGCCTTTCTTGGCGCGCAGGACGAGCGTGTATCCGGCTTCTTCGGTATAGCCGGTCTTGCCGCCGATAATCGTATAGTCTCCTTGATTCAAAAAGCTCTGCAGGAGCTCGTCCGTCGCGGGCACGCGGCGTTCCTGTCCAGCGGACGTCTTGACGACAAGTTCCGTCCGCGTCAGCGCTTCCCGGATTTCCGGATGATTGAAGGCGGCGGCGGCCAAGCGCGCGACATCCAATGCTGTGGAACGGTTTTCCGGCTTGTAGCCGGTCGGATCAACGAAGGTCGTGTGGACAAGGTTGAGTTCGCGCGCCTTGGAATTCATCTTGTCGACGAACGTTTCTCGACTCACGCCCAGCGAGCGCGAGAGGGCCATCGCCGCGTTGTTCGCGGAACCGACCAGCATGACGCGAAATATATCCTGCGCCGAAAGACGATCCCCGGTCTTGAGATACTGGATGCCTTCAAGCGCATTGTCTCCGGGTTCGATCACGATCTGCGCGTTCCACTTCGGCTTGAGGTCGAGAATGACCATCGCCGACATCAGCTTCGTGATCGAAGCGATCGGGACGACGCGATCGTCGCCCTGCGAAAAAAGCACTTCGCCGCTTTTCGTATCGATGAGCGCCGCGGTCGGCGCAGTCAGCTTCACGCCGAGGCTGGCTTCATCGATTTTACGAGGCGCCTCGGGCTTTTTCGCTAACTCCCCGGGCGCAGGCGCCGCTTCGGCGGGCAAAATAATCGCCGGAGGACGCAGAAGATCCGTCCGCGACGTCACGCCGGTGAAGACCGTCTTAAGCAGGAGATGGAGCAAGAACTGGACCATACTTATTCGGCAACGGGCGGCGGAGGCGCGGCGGCGGAGGCCTCGAGCAGCTTCCGCAGGTTCTCATCCGAACTGAGCGTCTCGAAATCAGGCAAATCGTTCGCCTTCGCGATGCCGAGATAGCGAAGGAAATCGAAGGTCACGCGATAGGTGGCCGGCGCCGCCGGATCGTCCGTCTTACCGCCTTCCGTCTCGACCAAGCCGCGAATCATCAGGTTGCGGAGGATCAAACTGCAGTTCACGCCGCGGATCTGCTCGAGCTCCGCCTTGGTCAGCGGGCCGCGATACCCGACGATCGTAAGCGTTTCGAGTGCCGGCCGCGTGAGCTCGCCGAAGGTTTCGTCTTTCAAAAAATTCTTGACCATCTCGGCGTGATCCGGGCTAGTGGCGAGCTGTACCTCGTCGCCGTTGCGGAGGACGATGAAACCCGACTCGCCGCGCGCGTCGTATTCGGCCAAGAGCGCGTCAAGCGCTTCCTGGACTTCCTTTTTGTCGCGGCCGGTCGCCTCCGCCAATCGCTTGACCGAGAGTGGTCGGCTGGAGACGAAGAGCAAGCTTTCGATTTCTGATGCGGCACTCATACGGTTTTTTCAAGATGGATCTCGCTGAAGCTACGTTCTTGTGTGACGTTGACATGACGCTGCTTGACCAATTCGAGGAGCGCGAGGAAGGAGACGATGATTTCGCCGCGCGTCTCGGCGTTCTTCAGAAGATGAGAGAAGCTGACGCTGGTGTGCCTGGCGATCAGATCCTGAATGTGGCGGATCTTCTCATGAATCGAAACCGTCTTTTCAATGACACCTTCGGGCGGCTTCACGATCGGCACGAGGCGGCGCAGGATGTCTCGGAAGAGCTCGGCCATCTTTTCGCCCGTGAAATCCTTGGGTGGAGCGAATCCAAGCGCAGACACCGGCGGCTTTTCGCGGACGTAGGTGTGCCGCTTCGCGGAGAGCATCGTTTGGACCTTCTTGGCCGCTTCGACGTATTCCTTGTACATGCGAAGGCGGCGCTCCAGATCCCCCGTCTCCTCGTCCTCGTCCCAATGCAGGAGGGGAAGGAGCATCTTCGATTTGATGTAGAGGAGCTTGGCGGCCGTGACCAGGAAATCGGCGAGCTCCTCGGCGGAGACTTCCGGCAGTTTTCTGAGCTGTTCGATGTATTGGTCGGCGACTCTCGCGAGCGAAACATCGGTGATATCAAGCTCTTCCCGCTCGATCAGCTTGAGCAGGAGGTCGAGCGGCCCTTCAAATTTCTCGATCTTGATATCGTACATGCCCGCGTCTTGTCATTTCGTCCAATTTTTTGTCGTCTTGAGCGAAGCGCAGCGAAGTCGAAAGATCTTTTTCCGGAAAATGGATCCCTCGACAGCGCTCGGGATGACAAAAAAAGTTACGCTTTCTTTTTCTTCAGAACTTTTTTCGCCGCTTTGACGGCGCGCGTGGCCTGCGTCTTCGCTTTCTTTACGACCTTCTGCAGCTTGATCTTGGCCTTGTCGCTGAATTGGCCGAGTGTCGCACCTTCTTTGGCGTGCAGGTCTTTCACTTTCACGCGCAGCGCTTCCGTGTGCGCGCCGGCGGAAACCAAGGTCTTCTGCATTTTCAAGAGCGACTTGTCGAGAAGGATTTCAAGCTTGTGGTAGCCGCCGAAAGGCGTGATCGCGCCGGGATTGAGCTTCATTTTTTTCAGCGTCTTCTCGACGGCCATCTCGACCTTCTTGGCCTTGAGATGCGTCTTGATCTTCTGAAAATTGGCGCGATACGAAGCCGGGATCACCAGGATATAATGTTTCCCTTTCTTATCGACCTTCGGCAGCTCAACCTTGACGAGCAGGGTCTTGGCGATGCCGTCCAATTTCTCTCCGAGCGTCTGGGCCAGGTCGTACGCGGTGTAGACCTTCTTATGCGGGACGATCTCGTATTTGATATCGGCCTTGTCGAGATACTTGAGAAGAGGCTTGGCGACGGCCATAGGGAGAAGGAAAACGAGAAGTTAAATGCCAAAAGTACCCGTAGTCTACTTCTTTTTCTCGGCAATCGCCAGAATATGCGCTTCGGCCAGCTGCGGCTCGGGGAGCGTCGAAGGCGCGCCCATCATCGGATCGCGAGCGTCGCCGGTCTTAGGGAAGGTGATGACTTCGCGGATGTTCGGTTCCCCTGCCAGGAGCATGACGATGCGATCGATGCCTGGCGCGATGCCGCCATGCGGAGGCGCGCCGTATTCGAAGGCTTCGAGCATGTGGCCGAAACGCTCGACGATTTCATCGTCCGCCAAACCGAGGATCTGGAAGATCTTGTTCTGCGTTTCGCGATCGTGGATGCGGATCGAGCCGCCTCCGATCTCGTAGCCGTTCAAAACGATGTCGTAGGCTTTGGCGATGACCTTCTCCGGCGCGGTAGCGAGCATTTCCTTCTGATCGTCGCGCGGCGCGGTGAACGGATGATGCGCCGAGACGAGACGGCCTTCGGATTCGGATTTCTCGAAGAGCGGGAAATCGACAACCCAGCAGAACGCGAGCTCGTTCGGATCCTCCTTATTGACGCGCAGGTCCGGCTTGTCGTTGCCGTACTTCTCCATTGCTTCGGCGTAAGACAGGCGCGGGAAAGGCTTCTGCAAAATTTTCTTTTCCGGAGAAACCGTTTCAACGAGCTTGATCAGCATTTCTTCGACGAGCGAAATGACATCCTCTTCCTCGACGAAGGACATCTCCATATCGAGCTGCGTGAACTCGGGCTGGCGGTCGCCGCGCTGGTCTTCGTCTCGGAAGCAGCGGGCCACTTGGAAATAGCGTTCCATGCCGGCGACCATGAGTAGCTGCTTGAACTGCTGGGGCGATTGCGGAAGGACGTAGAACTTGCCGGCGTGCAGGCGCGACGGCACAAGGTATTCGCGCGAGCCTTCGGGCGTGCCTTTCGTGAGAATCGGCGTTTCGATCTCGAAGAACCCTTTCTGTTCGAGGAAATCTCGGAAGAACTTGGTGATCTTGAAGCGCAGCTCGGTGTTCTTGCGCATGCGCTCGGAACGCAGGTCGAGATAGCGATATTTCAAGCGCAATTCTTCATCGACCAAACGCGTATCGGCGTTCAGTTCGAACGGCGTCGTCTTGGCGGCGTTGAGCACCGTGAGCTCGAGCGCTTCGAATTCGACCGCGCCGAGGGGCTGGTTCGCTTGCACCTGCTTCTCCGGCCGCGCGTTCACTTTGCCCCGGATGGCGACGACGTACTCCGAACGCAAATCCCCCGCGGCCGCGAGCGCCTCGGGATTGCCCGGGTGGAAGACGACTTGAATGATGCCTGTGCGGTCGCGCAGCTCGATGAAGATCATCTTGCCCATGTTGCGGCGCACGTGGACCCAGCCTTTCAGCAGGACTTCTTCCCCGATCCGGTTCAGCGTTTCCAAAACAAAAATGCGGTTCATGAGGGTGATTTCATTCGAACTGTATCATGCGTTTCACGCTTTCGCAACACGCGGCACGGTATAAAAAAATGGCTAATGAAAGCCATAATATGTCGATCTTCAGCACATTTCGTCCCGCTTGATCTTTTCAACCAACGACTCGGCTTCGAGCCGGACCTTGAAATCCGCGCCAGCTTTCGCGTCGTAAGTCGTGTGATGCGGACGCGCGACCTTCTCAAACACAACGCCGCGTGCCGTCAGGAAAGCGGCCAGTTGTTCGACAGGCCCAGAGTCCGGAAAGATCTCGACGTGATCGAAGCCGCTTGCCTGGCTGCCGTCAGGCTTTTGATCCGACAGCTCGAGAAACGAGATCGGGCCGAGAACCGTCGGCAACGGCAGATCGAACTTGATGACCGCGATGCGCCGCCCGGAGATCCAGGACTGATACAGGTAGCCTGCCGGGCCTTCGAACATCGCCCGCGCCTGCTCGAACTCCGCCGCGTCGACGCACTTGTAGCAGATATGATCAGCCGTCGCGGGCGGAGCGAGCGGCGCCGCCCACGCATCGAAAACCTCTACGGCTCGCCGCGCACCCCGCATGAATGTTTCCAATGTATGCCGCATGACGTTCCTTTCGTAAAAGCCTTCGCC
>JACCDN010759299.1_pt1 | contig 16060 bp, 13 predicted proteins | sample 7441691 | NCBI WGS metagenome assembly JACCDN01 (sample SAMN15323439, study PRJNA562643) | freshwater metagenome | isolation source: river surface water | place: USA:Blue River Watershed | collected 2017-08-16
AAAGGTTTTGGTGTCGTACTTTTTAAAGGCCGATATCAGAACCTTGTTTGGCTTGGTAGCTCAGTTGGTACGAGCGAACGACTGAAAATCGTTAGGTCGCCGGTTCGATCCCGGCCCAAGCCACAAACTTTCCATATGAATACTTCGGAAATTCATCCGAAGGGCAATTGAGGACTCAAACTACGGAGTTAAGTAAGATCCATTCATGCTGTCGGTAATATTTAATCCCAAGCCAAAAAAGCTTTGGCCAGGATTCAAAATAGAAACTTTTGAGCAGCGTCTAAATTACCTAACAAAAAATTTACCAAAAACTACTTTGATTCAAGTAGAGTCAAAAGAAGTGAGTGAATTTCAGGTAACAAGTCGACCTTTTAAGCAAATTTACGGTCGTGTACGTGGATTACTCTTTTCGGTTTTGTTCGTTGATGCCGCGATAAGAGACAATTTAAGTGAAAGTACTCGTATCGGAAACAAATTGAATTTAATTAGATTTGCCTCCAACATTTTCTTTTTCTCCATGGTGATAGTTTTTAGTGGTGGAGCAACTTCCGAAACGAACACCTCAATAATATTGCAGTTATTTGGCGCGTGGACAATTTTTGAATTGTCATTTAATCAAGGCATTTCGGCTCTTTATCGGTATCAAAAATTGTCCTCGACATTTGGAATCGGTGGGCGAACCATCGTGTTAGCTATATTCTTTTCCAAGTGGCGTGAAATTACTTTTCTCTTATTTCTTGTGAATCTCTGGTCTTTATACAAGTACAACAACTTGGCTGATCCTAAAACATATTTCCAAATTTCTAGCACATTAGTGCTTCTATATGTTGTTGGCTACCCTCTGTCTTTTATCGTTTCGCACCTATCAAGAACGCAGATAGATGCAAGATTCTTGAGTCCAATTATTTTTCGATTCTTGATTTTGACTACTCCTATATTTGAATCCTTCCACAATAATTTCAACTTTATGTCAACAATTCTTTCATATTCACCACTAAACTTATGTTTTTTCCCATACTTCCCCAACTTAGGCTCGCATCCTAAATCTATTACATCCTATTTTCTTTTTTTAACCTTTGAGCTCTTGGTATTTGTTTCAATACGAGAAAAAATAGCGCCATGTTCTTGGAAATTCGTGAAGGGTTAAACAAGCGTGGAGATAAGGAAACTTTCATTCATATACTCATGGATTCCAAAGAAACGCAGGAAGAAAATTCTTGACATCATTTACGGGGTTAAACATTCAGATGATTCAAAAGGAGTAAAATTTCTTTTGACTTGCTCCAAAACTCTACGCTTGCGAAGTTCACTGGTGAATTTACTTGGTTTTTATTCTTTTCTTGCTATTTTGCTTGGAAAAAAACAAGCACTGAGCGATGCGAGTCAAGAAATGCTCTTAATTACAGGAAAAGATTATTCGGTAGGGGGGCTCAATTTCAACGGTTCGACAAAAGACACTCAATCACTCATAGAGGACCTGACATTGCTTGATACTCCATTGAAACTAGTGTGTGTCAGTAGAAAAACATTACATGCCTGGATAGACCTGAAACCACAGATAATGAGTGGTAGCAAAAGACACCATTTTTCACACATTCTTATTTCCATACCGGGACCATCAGGTTTCTTGTTACTAGGATTAAGAGTTTTGGGTTATAGAAATATTCACTTTAGAAGTCATAATGCGGAAGCGTTTCATAGATTAGATTGGCTAAGAGCGGAAGTTGGTTTTGCAAGAAGACTAAGAATTCTGAAAAGGCTGTTTTTGGGGACAATAAGCGACTTTTTAGTGGCTTTTCTTGCTTCAACTGTGCTTGTGATTTCCAAGGTTGAAGTTAGTGAGTACTGGAATAAACTTTTTGCGCTTCGGAGAAAGAGATTTATCTTTTTCCCTTACAAACCTCCATCTCATATTGCCGAAATGAGGAGCGATCAGAAGAAAAACGGGAAGTTCGTTCTTATTGTTGGAGCATACCGTTCTGGAACAAGGATAAGTGATGCTGATAATGAGTTCCTTCAGAATGGAGAAATGATTCATCATTATTTCAATAATCACGGTTGGGAACTTCACTCGGTAGGCAATGGTGTTTTTTATGATTTTTGTGATGTTAATTGGGGATATGTCGAAGATCTAGATGAACTTATGAGATCTGCCGATTTTGTTCTAGTACCAACTTCAAAAGGCTGGGGATTCAAAACCAAAATTTTGGATGCGCTCTTCAATAATATCGGAGTGATCCTTACAGAAAGTCTTGCTAAAAGATCAAAGCCTTACTTGAATTTCTACAGCACTGTCTCGTCCTGGTCTGCGATTGAAGATATCCATTTGTTTATTCCCTCGGAGGAAGCATTTGAGGAATTACGCATTAGTTTGACTTCTCAACGTTCGGTGTTTTATTCAAGCCTTTATTAATAAAGTCAGTATAGTTGACCGATCTATCTGCGAATAAAGGAGTGGCATGTTCGGATTGAGAAAACGCTTACAGTTTGGCACGGGATATGCTGATTTGCCTCGATTAAAGGTGCTCAGGGACAAGAAAGAATCCTTAGAAGCAGGCTTAAAACTTCAAGAAATTAAATTGAAGGGTCATCATGATATTCAAAAAAATTGGGATTTGCTCCTTTCAGTCGAATCAGCATTTGCATTCGGCAAGCAAGCCCGAATTCTAGACGCCGGTTCTGGCTCAAAGGCTGTATTTGCCAAGTCTATGTCGGACCTTGGGCTTAAGAATGTTTATGCGTGTGATTTCCAGAAAGCTGACATTAAGGGTGTGGAGTGTTCGATCCAAGATATTTCGGTAACAAACTATCAGGATGAATTCTTCGATTTTGTGGGATGCCACTCAGTCATTGAGCATGGTGTGGATCTCCGTAGATTTCTGACAGAAATGTTCCGCATCACAAAGAATGGTGGCGCGCTTGCACTTTCAACAGATTTTTGGCCAACGGAGGAAGATCATTCCGATAAATATCCCTACGGACTAGACCAACCACCAATGAAACTTTTCAACAATGTAAGTTTTGCTGATCTTCTGTTATTGGCATCCTCAATTGGTTGGAGTGTTCCACACTTTGATGGCATTGAAGAGTTTGCACCGAGACCAGTTGAGTGGCCAAGAATGAATTCTGAATACACTTTCATTTGGACGGTTTTTAGAAAACCCATTTAAGAACTGGATCTCCAAAAAGTTTTTAGATTCGCGGCAATAAGTCTGGGTTTTTAGAGATGATAGTCTCAAGTGCGAGAATGTCATCCGGATAATTGATGTCGAATCCCTCGTAATCTGGGAGCTTGTAGCCAATAATCCTGTTACCTGAAATAGTTTTGTACTTTCGAACCGAACCTACCTTTGCAATTTCTAAACTTGCATCTTGGATCCATAACGTCTCTAAAGTCTGGAATGGGGAGCTGTGACCGGGTGCACCACTAATGGGGTTTATCGAGTCATCAAAAGGGTAGATTTGCTGATTTGGCAACCCCCGCCACATTTTCGCTGGATGTTCCTTGACTTCACGAATCGCACGCAGCGAATCGAAATCTGGTTTCGAATCAAAAACATTTAAGGCGTCTATAATGGTTGATACAGATCGCATTGGGTTTGTTGGGCGCAGAATTGTAATTTGATCGCTATCTTTCAGCTCGAGCCAGTCATTAATTGCTAATTGTACCCATTCAATATCTGGACTTTGAGTGGTCGCAATTTGTTTGGGCCGTAACATTGGTACGGTTGCCCCATAATAAAGAGCTATTCTTGCAATTTCCGGACTGTCCGTTGAAACTACAACCTTTTGAAACTTATTGCCGATTAATGCAGATTTGATTGAGTATGCAATTAGTGGATGTCCATAGAGATCAACAATATTTTTATTGGGGAACCTTTCACTGCCTGCCCGCGCAGGAATCAGGGCAAATTTACCGCTCATTTTGGGTGAAGCTCACTACTTTTTCAAACGAATACTCGGTGAGGCAATTCATTCCTACTTCCTTTGCACCGTTGCCTGAGTTTTTTTGTCCTCCAAAAGGAATTTGAAATTCAGCACCGTGAGTTGGTCCATTTATGTTGACAAGGCCGGCCTTCACATAACTTGAGAAATAGAGTCCTTCATCGATTTCTTCGGTCCAAATAGATGCTGTAAGTGCAAATTGTGAATCATTGGCTCGAATTAGGGCATCATCGATATTCTCGAATTCTTCGGCAATCAAAATTGGCGAGAATATCTCATCACCTATATCAGGGCGACTCTCGCGGGGAAAAGTTACGAGTGCTGCTCCTACATGTGCCCCCTCTGGCTTATGGTTTTGAGTAGTAAACAACTGAACCTCCGCGCCGGACCTCTGAAAATTCTCGATCAGTTCGGTGTGAATCACTCTCGCTCTTTCATCGACAAGAATGCCTGAGAATGAACTACTGGAATCGCCTGCCGTAAACTCCCTAGAAACCACTCTGATGTTTTCAAGTAATTCGGACTTAATCTCGCTGTGCATGATTAGTCGTCGGCCTGAAGCACACCTTTGTCCAGAGTTACTAAAGGCTGATTCAACAATTGCACGCGCTGCCTTTTCCAGATTAGCGGATTTACACACAACAATCGGATTAGAGCCACCCATCTCCAAAATCAATTTAGGGGCATAGTGCTTCGTTAGATTCTTAATTGTTAAACCTGTTTTAAATGAACCTGTGAAACTAACCAACTCTGGTTGTTTTGCAAGTAGAGTATTTACTGTCTGAGGACCACCGTGAATCAAATTGATCATAAATTCAGGTGCGCCACACTCAAGAAAACTTTCAACGAATCTCTGTGCACTTAGCGAAGTCAATTCGGAAGGTTTTAAAATTGAACTATTTAGTGAAAGAAATGACGGAGCAAGTTTCCAGGCATAGTTTGGAAGTGGTGTGTTGTGTGAGGTAATTAAAGCAGCAGTTCCATAAGGCTGAAGCCTTGAGTAAATAATTTTTCTTGGGTTGATACTAGGAATCACTTGGCCATTGCGGAACTGTGCCAATCCCGCAAGGCCAATCATAAAGTTGACTGCAGTTTCGAATTCGCCTTCGATTAGACTCTGGGGTTTGCCTGTTTCTAAATAAACGGCCTCATTTATATAGTCTTTCCTTTGTTGTAATTTATTACAAACAGAGATCAGAATCCGAGCTGCATTTACTACGCCTAAATCTTGAAATTTACTTCCTTGAGAGGAGATATTGGCAAATAGCAAGTCGACATCGGATTGGCCAGATAGCGGTGTCTCAAATACTTTTAAACCATTTACGGGAGATAATCGATCCAATTTTTCTGTTGGGGTAGTTGTCCCTATGTTAAGCAACTTGTTAGAGAATTTAGAAGTTACCATATGTTATACCCACCATTGACTTCAATATTTTGACCCGTCATGTAGGAATTTTCCTTGTCTAGAAGGAACTTCAAGGCCGATTTCAATTCCCGAGAATCAGCAAGTCTCGCCATTGGGGTTCTCTCTGAAAATTTAGTTAAGAATTCGGAGTCTTGGCTTCCCTTGACTCCTCCGGGACTCAGCATGTTCAGTCTGACACCCTCTTTAGCCAAAGTTGCAGAATATTGCTCAACAATCGACTTTAGCGCTGCTTTGGAAGCACCGTATCCAGGATGCTTTAACAGTCCTTTGTTTTCATTAAAGTGGGAATAAAGGTGGAAATTCGGACTTAGAGTTGCATACATTGATCCAACGACGATGACATTCGAAACTTTTGACGTATGCTTCAGAATAGCGTTCATAACTTTGATGAAACCAAAAAGGTTTACTTCGAAAATTTTCTGCCAGGAATTTAACTCAAACTCTTGAATCTTTGAGCATCCACTGCCTGGTGGTGAATCGATTCCCGAATTAAAAATAACCGCGCCCGGTTCAAACTTTGTGAGTAGCTCGATGAGCATCGCCTCATCGAAATTGATTAAATCAAAAGTATGAAATTCAAATTCGGCCTCTGCTGTTCCGCTATCCGTTGAAGCGAGACCTAATCCCACTACATTCCACCCAGATTCACGTGCAGCTTCACTCCAGATTGGTCCTAGGTTGCCATTTGGGCCAAACAAAAAGACGGTATTGGGAGTGCTCATCTAGAAATCTTCAAGTGTCAATTTTGTGCCTATTTTGACATCGCGCTTTATAGGTTTTCCTATGAATTTAGTGGCCTCATATGGCGGGACACCATCCCCCGGGCTCCTGAAGTCGATATCTTCCGACCCTAATTCAGTTCCCTTTGCGAGCGATCTTGTGAAGAATATTGACTTACCCATTTTCTTCAATGGCGCGACCTCGGATGGATAGGTTCCCTTCTTCCCGTCCCCTAAGGCTAGCTGTGCTCTTTCAACATCTCTTACTAACTTTTGCATGCCCTGAGGTTCGAGACTAAATGCGTGATCAGTGCCCTTCATCGCACGGTTTAGAGTGAAATGTTTCTCGATCACGCGAGCACCGAGTATGTAAGCGACAAGTCCCATCGCAATTCCACTATCGTGTCCGGAGTAACCAACTGTTGCTTCGGGATATCTACTACGGAATGTTTCGATGACCCGCAGGTTGAGTTCTGGATACTCTGGAGGATATCCGGCGGTACATTGTAATAAAGCTAAGTTTTTATTATGTTTTAGTACAGCATTAACCGCCCTATCGATATCTTCAATCGTCCCGCCGCCAGTGGACAAGATTATTGGTTTTCCAATTTTTGCTACATACTCAATTAAAGGAATTGTCTTTAAGTCTCCACTTGCAATTTTGTAGGCGGGCATTTCAAGTTCAGCTAAGAAATCAGCACTTTCGAAGTCAAAGGCAGTTGCAAAGAAATCAATTTGGCATCTCTTTGCCTCACTGATGCACTCTTTATATTCGTCTTGACCAAATTCTAGTGCCTCGCGATGGAGACCGTAGGTGGCACCGAAAGAATTCTCACCAGTGTATGGAGCATCATAAGCCTCTTGCGAAAACAATGATTTATTTGATCTCTTTTGAAATTTTACTGCAGATGCTCCGGCGTGAGATGCTGCCCGAATTAGTTTAAGTGCGGTCTCTAAATTTCCCTGGTGATTATGGCCAACTTCGGCAATAATGAAAGGTGTAGTTTCATCCGAATATTTCTTATCGTTTACCGTAAATTGTCGCATAACTGCATCGGCTCCTAAAACGAGGTTTCAAGCCGCAAAGTTATCACTTTCTATATCAAACAGCCCCAATAAAGGCGATTAACTCCCTATAAAAAATGGAAAAACTTAAGGTGTCCGCGGTGCTGTCTGAATAGTCGGTTGAATTCCGCATCTCATAAACACAAATTTCGGCATTTGTAAGGGCTTCCAAAAAGGACTCGCGATCTCCAATTCTAAAGGTAAACGCTCTCGGATAGTTCTCAACTTGTTCCACCAAGCCATCAATTCTTGAAACAATCATAACTTTGTTGAGATGTATAGCTGCCGGGATTATTCCCGATTGGGATGCCTCAATATATGGAAAGATTAGTACATCTGCATCAGCAAAGAGTCTAGACATTTCAGATTCGCTCAACCAGTTATTATGAACCTCGAAATCATTGAGACCACCTGGAAGATTACCTTCACCCGCAATTACTAAATGAAATTTATCTTGGATTAAATCTTTGAATGTGACTAGCTGATTTAATCCCTTGTATTTTCTTATTCTTCCGATAAAGAGCAACGACGGTAAAGATTTATCTGCGCTCTTGATTGTTGCCGTGTTTTTACTAAACTTGGTTAAGGATTTAAAGGGTGGGTGAGGGAGTATTACCCAATTATTTTTGCTGAGTTTTTCTTCGACCTGACGTCGAACGAATTCGCTGAGAAATACGATGCCATCTGCTTTCTTTACACGCCATTCAATTGATTTTCTCCACGGCCACAACTCACCAGGGTGTGGTGTTGAGTCATGAATAAAGAATATGCTTTTTTCACCTCTTAACCTTAGAAATCTGTGAAATATTACGTCCTGAGGCGATGGCATGAGAAAGATGTTAATTGTTTTTGATTTGGATTTACTCAGTCTAAAACAGATAAAAACGAATTTAAAAAAAAGCCAGGGTCTGTGTAAAATCGTCCGAGTTCCTGGAACAACATAATCAACGCTAGATAGTGCAGGCTCATCTTCACTTCGAACATACATATCAGAACAGACATATTCAATTGAGTTTTGCTCAGACCCAAAAGACAAGTTGCGCAATTCTCTAAAAAACTCTGCACCACCACCCTTTGTGCCCAGATAGATCAGACGAAGTTTCATGTCTGAATCCTATTTCCTTTGTTTAAGGAAGGCTCAAAGGAGTAAACTCGTTCTGTGCTAAAAATTCAAACCGAGGTGTTGGCCTCAGGCCTAGAGCTATATTTTGTGCCTTCGAGATTCCTTTCCAAGTTGGACCCAAAGAATTCAAAAGCTGACTTCGAGACTCTTGGAATCGCATGCAGACTAAATGCCTTGTCTATGATTAAGGCTGCGGGAAGTGGCCACATAGGTAGCAGTTTCAGTGCGATTGACTTAATCATTGCTGCGAGAGTTTTTGGCCAAGTAAGTTCCACAGATGTGTTCTTCAGCTCAAAGGGCCATGATGCACCTGGACTTTATTCAGTCATGAATGCCATGGGCGAAATACCCGATGAGATGATGCTTAAGTTGAGAAGAATGGATGGCTTGCCTGGACATCCCGAGGTTGGCTTGTATGGGATACCTACAAGCACAGGCTCACTTGGTATGGGAATTTCTAAAGCAAAGGGGTTTTGGTACGCCAAGGAAAATGTCAATACAAAAATTTCAGTTCTATTGGGTGATGGAGAACTCCAAGAAGGACAAATTTGGGAATCTTTGCCTGGCGCAAGTAGAGACGAAATGGTTGGCTTGATCGCGATAGTAGATGGCAACAAGATCCAGTCTGATACATGGGTCGAGAAGACATTGCCTTTAGGAGATTTACAAAAAAGAGTTGAGGGATGTGGGTGGAGATATATTGAATGCGATGGACACGAATACTCCTCCCTGAAAAAGGCATTCGACGAAATAGACTGGGAGACTAGTAAGCCCGTTTTTCTCTACGCGCACACAAAGAAATCTTCTGGGGTTTCGTTTATGGAGGATTTCGATTCTGAAGGACTATTTTATAAGTATCACTCAGGCTCTCCAAGTGATGAAGAATATGTTAAGGCTGCCACAGAGCTTATTCTCGACTTGAATGTGGGACTGCCAGCAAATTTGATACCGAAGTCACCAATTGTTGAATATACAGATATCCGTCCTTCAAACGATTTCCTACCAAAGGACAGAAATCGATCACTCATACAAAGTTGGGCTGAGATTCTGGAAGAGATTTTTTCCTCAGATCTAAGGTTCATGGCACTTGATGCTGACTTAAGCTATGACACAGGGACCTACAAAGTTGCCGAGAGTTTCAAGAATCGCTATATCCAGTGTGGAATCGCCGAACAAGATATGGTTTCAGTGGCAGGTGCTTTAGCGCTAAGTGGAAAGGTGCCAATCGTTCACAGTTTTGCAAGCTTCCTGACAACGCGCGCGGCTGAGCAAATTTTCAATAATTTGTCGGAGAACTCAAAGATTATTTATTGTGGCTTCTTGGCTGGGATCCTTCCGTCTGCACCTGGACATTCACATCAAGCTGTTAGTGATTTTGGGATCATTTCCTCACTTCCAAACATTGAGATATTCGAGCCAGCGTGTGAAACTGAGTTACGTTTGATGAAAACATTTATCCACGAAACTGACAAGAGTATTTATCTCCGTATGGGTTCTGTTGACCTGCCGCAACCCGCTCCTTTTGAATCGGTTGGTGTCGGAAAACTGACTCCAAGAAAAATTGGAAGTAAGTTTGCCATAATTACATCTGGACCAAGCATGACGAAAGTTGCATTAGAGGCAGCGGAGCTAGTGGGGAGTAGTTTGGTTTCAGTCTTCACTTATTCGACTCCGGGTCGCCAACTCGAAGATAGTGATTTATCCACACTTTCCAAGTATAAGAAGATAGTCGTGTTAGAAAACCATTTGCCAGCACTTGGGATTTTCCAGAATCTTTCCAAATTAATCACATCTAATAATCCATCGATAATTCGAATTGGGGTAAGCGAGCTACCTAGAAATGGTCGCACGGATGAAGTATTGAATTTCCATGGAATGGATGCTGATTCGATTAAAGACGAATTTATAGCTAGATGAAACAAAAAGTTGCATTACTTTGGGATATTGATGGAACTTTGCTCACTACTAAAGGTCTGGGTCAAGCCCCTTTGAAAGAGGCAATTCAGTCTTCAACTGGCTTTAAAGGTGACTATGACTTAGTAGCAAGTTTTGGGCTGACAGATCACCAAATAGTAAAAAATGTAATTGAGTCCTTTGGGATTTCAACGCAGAATCGACATGAATTAATTGATGAAATTCTCGAAGCTTACTGCGTGCGCTACGAATCGTTGTTGCAAAACAATAGGCTCACTATTCTGAATGGCATCGACGGTATTTTACAGGTATTGAGCAATCATGAGAATGTCGTGAACATGGTTTGTACAGGCAATATCATTAAAGGCGCCAAAATAAAGCTGAAAAACGTTGGTCTTGATAAATTCTTTGCTGGTCATAATTTCTTTTGCTCTGAAAACCTTGGAAATAGATCAGAAATAGTCGGTCGTGCCAAGCGGGTTGCAATTGATCAAGGTTATGAGCCTATTGTCATCGGGGACACAATTCACGACATTGAGGCAGCCAAGATAAATGGGATTAAATGCATTGCGCTCGAGAGTAAGCCCTACTCGGTTGACTTACTTAATGATGCCTCTCCGCATGCTGTTTTGCGTTTGGGGTGGCAGCTCAAGCATCTCGAGAATGCGATTTATCATGTTTAATTACCAACTCATATTCTCAACGCCAGTCTTTCTCAAAGTCAGAAAGACTATCGAATTAAGAAAATGGCGAAGAGGATTGACATTAGATCTTCCGACTCATGTGGGAGTTGCTAAACCCAAATCTATTTTGATTGCTACTAACATAGGTGGAAATCTGAATACCATGGCATTTGACGCAGTCTTAGGAATCGCATTAAGAAGTCGCGGACACCATGTCTATTTCACATTATGTGATAGCGCCCTTACGGCATGTATGTATTGTGAGCTGAACAAATTTAAAACTCTAGAAGAATTCAAATCTAGAAAAGCTCAAAAATTGTGTAGGAGCTGTACTAAGACCGGAGAACATATTTTGAATCTTGCCGGATTTAAAGCTCTCCTGATAAAACCTGATGGTAAAAGCTCCTATGAAAGTTGGGATCTAGAAATTGCAGATTCCGGAACAAAGCGATTTCTTGCAAAAGGCAAAATAGATGACCAAGAAGAATACCGGACGGTTTTTGAAGAATATTTAAAGTCCAGCCAAATAGTTAATGGCGAAGCCAGAGATATATTTTCTAAGAATCAAATTGATCTCATGATCGCTCATCATGGAATTTATGTTCCTCAAGGAAACATGGTGGCCGTAGCAAAAGAATTTGATGTTCCAGTTGTGACTTGGGTGCAAGGTTATAGGAAGCAATCGTTTCTTCTAGGTATTGGTGATACTTACCACAAATCCCTACTCTCAGAATCCTATGATTTGGCTGATTTAGAGCCGAATGAAAAGAAAGAAATAATTGAGTATCTAGAGTCTCGCGATATTGGGGAAAGAGACTGGATAAGATTTTCTAGTGTCAGTAGAAATGATTCAACAAATGTTGATCTGGGTCAAAACAAAACAAAGGTATTGCTACTTACAAACGTGTCATGGGATGCCCAGTTGCACTATTCGTCGAGAGTATTTTCAGATATGCACGCATGGATTGACGAAACTATTCAGTGGTTCACTAGTAATTCACATCTGGATCTAATTGTTCGAATTCACCCAGCTGAAGTATCAGGAAAGATTAAGGCTAGGGATCCTATTCTGAGGTACATTCAAGAAAAATTCCCGAAACTTCCCGGTAACGTCAAGGTTATTGGACCAGAAGATAAAGTTTCTACTTACAAATTAATGGACGATTGTGACCTCGGATTAATTTTTGCCACCAAGGCAGGCATTGAGTTGGCCGTACTTGGAAAACCACTAATCGTGGCGGGGGAATCTTGGATTAGAGGCAGGGGACTCTCGGTAGATCCGTCTACAAAACAGGAATATTTCGCTGCATTGGAGAAATTCTCAAAGAACTCAAAGTCTTTGCCGACTAACGTAGAGTCGGCACTTAAATTTGCACATTACTTTTTCTTTCGAAAAACCCAAAAAGTTAATTCAATAAAAGCATTATCCCACTACCCTTACATAAGGCCAAATATAAAGCGAGATTGGGTGTTTAGAGATCCAGGATTGCTGAATTTGATACACACTATTGAAAATCTTTAATCTAACGTACATCGCATATGCCTGCTTTCTCCCCAAAATAGTATCTAGCATCTTTAAACTCACCTGAACTTTGAAGAGATGCTTGATGCAATTTGTTTACGGGCGGATTCAATTATGCGGATCTTCCCGATGTCTTTCTGCAATCTGATCGGTGATCAATTAAAGCCGATTGTGCGATCTTGACTAATCCAGTACTACAGATCCCGCCGGCGTCGTCAGTTGCACAGCAACAATTCCATATTCACCATCGTTTGTTGCTGGATCAATAAACTCAACATCTGCCCCGTTTAATCCACCGAGGATCTCTGACTTAAACCAAGAATCCGCAAGATGATCAGTGTCGGCAATCGTAATCTTCTCAATTGAAGCTACTGCTTTTCCATCTTGTGATGGATGATCAGCTGTTAACCATTGGATAAAAAATGGTAGTTCGCGGGAATCGGTGATCTCATTTACTCCGATTTGCTTCCACTTTAGATCGCTTCCATCTGGGCGTGTGCGGTGACCTTCGATTGCGCTGCGTCCAAACTTCTCTTCAACCTTTGAAATATCTTCAGTTGCAAAAACCCAAGTTAGCCAGCCTCCGCCTTCTTGTGCTTTCTTGCTAACAGCTTTGCCCCAAGGGGTCTGCTCTGTTGCTGGGTGATCAAGTGGGCAGACAACTTCGATGTACTGGCCGTTTTGAAGAGGCATTGTGAAGTTGCGAGTGCCAAAGCGTGGGTGGACTCCGCCATCAACAAAGGTGCTGCCCAAGCGAGCGCCAAGGCGTTGAACGGTGTCGGCGAGCTGATCGTGGGAGGTTACATATGAGACATGGTCTAAGTGCATGGGGAAATCTTGCCCTATGAAAGGGGGTCGTGGTTACCATTTCGAACCCATTTCTTTAGTTCTAAACCTTCAAAATAGTGATTTTGCTAGAAGGGTGGCTATGATTTACTAATCAGCATTCGATTTTAGGTCTAACGGTGGCTTTCTAGACGCAGTCACGTTAAGACAATTGTGGCCTAGTTCTCATACTCATTTTCAATAGTTGTTGGTTAGGTAGTTGAAACCATTGTTGGAACTAGTTATTCACTTTTCTTGAAATTAAGCTAATTTGAATAGCTGTCAAAACTAAAAGGAAAGTGAGGAAGAAACTTGTCAGGTAGTACGCGCGATCGAGATCAGACGAATAATATGAAACCCTAATTTTGTGAGGAAAATTTGAGGGTATAGCAATTACAGTTAACCCGCCAGCATTTGATAATTCTAAATCTCGATCAGCGCGAAGTGTAGGCTCAAAAGCTATTGGCAAAACAATCTTCCTGTCGAATGAACTTTGATTGAACTCTAAACACCATCCTTTCAGTTTGGAATCATATTTACAAAATGGACCCATGTCATCTTTAACCGCGATGGAATCAAATGCTTTAGTTAATTCTCCATTACAATATACATCAAAAAGTCCACAGTCACTGGAGTTTAGAATTTCGGCTAGAGTCCTAGTAGTAAAATTAACATTCAGCACATGTAACACTTTCGAGTTTCCCCTGAATAGAATCGCTTTGTTGTTTTCCCAAACTCTTTCAAAGTCTAAACCTTCGACAATCTGTATACAGGATGTGAGATCTTTCCCCAACAATATTGCAGTAGGAGCGAAGAAATTGACCGTTAAGAGGTTACAGTCTTCTATGAAAGCACGGTTCTCATACATTTTTTCGCTTCTGATCAACAGTGAAGCATCGCGCATTTTACTCCAATTGCTAAGAGTAGTTATCCCAACAGAAGTGACATCGTTATAGCTAATTAATCCTGTAATTCCCTCACCCCTATTGCGAATAAAAGATGAAGGCGCAACCAGTAACCGATCTCCAGGAACTAGAAGTTCTTTCTCCAACAGGAATTGGTATTGGGTATTCTTGGAAACACCTTGTTTACTCCAAGAATTTAGATTTGAGAAACTACTCGAATTTCCTATTGCAACAAACGAAGTTATATAGATAAAACACACAATCGAGTAGGCAGACAGTAAAGTCAATCTATTTGTATTCTTTTTGTGTGAGACCACCTCGACTAATGATAAGTAAAGTAGAAGATTTACCCAAAAGAAATCCCGTATAAACCATTCACTTGAAGGTGCCAGCATTCCAAATGAACTAGAATTCCATGCTAACAAGAGAATACTCGCCATCAAAGTGATTTCAAGCTTTAGTTTCGGAATTCCGAAAAACTTGATCACAATGATTGAAATTACAAAAATTAACAAATGTGGTTGACGAAAATCAAGAAAATCAACACTTATACCCAACGCTTGCGAATCTCTGAATTGATTATTTTTCGATTTTTCGGACAACAAGATCTCGATAAGATTCGTCGCTGCATAAACGAATGTTAGAACTGCAAAAGCTACAAGCAGCTTTTTCCGTTTGATTGTGATATACATTAATTGCTTGAAGATCTTATAGTAAATTGCAAAATGTGCCAGAAGAATAATGATCACTATTGGAAAATAGCCGGTTTGTCCAAAATAAAGCATGGTAATTCCAAGAATTGCTCGACTTCCAAGTAAAGAGTCTTGATGTGGTAAGAAATTTTTCTGAAAACGTATTGAGAAGAGTGTGCTGATAAGAACGAGTACGGCCGAATAACTTATTGCGACATCAGGCCAGTCGTTTATCAAAGAATATGTTATGAATGGATATGTTGCCAGATAAGAAAGAATCAACTTTTTATAAATTGAAATCTCTATCAATTGAGATATAGTTGAAAGAAAGGTTAGAATTCCAACATACAAGAATGACGAAAGAAGTAATGCCGTAAACAAATTTTCCGATAAATTAACCCAAGATGTGAAAACATTTGAACGGCTCAATCCTGACGTAAGAGGTAGATTTGTTCCCAATCCGAGCGAATAATCAAAAATTGGTAGACCAAGGAAAGTTTCTAAGTTTCTAAAGGAACCACCAGGAGAAAATTCTGTTTTCTTTGCCATGGAGTAGACTGCAGTAAGTCTATTTTCTAGATCTATAGGTCCTACATAAACATAAACGAGTGAATATGACAGAGAAACCAGTAGAGAGATGAATTGATTACCTGAAAATGGAAACTTCTTCATCGGAATCTTCCCAGCACACACATAAGCGCTTCAACCGTCAGCAATGGGGCTGCGTTGTGGCTCAGATTGGTGCGGGCATCCATGATGGCGTTGATCTTTTTGATGGTGGATTGTGGCTTGGTTTTTTCAGCCAGGGTTCGGATCTCGGTTTCAAGCTCTTTATTGATTAGCGCATCGTTGGCACCTGCTTGAACCATCATGACATCGCGGTAGAAGGTTGCGATATCAAGCAGTGCTGCATCTAAGCCATCGCGGATCATTCGGGTTTGACGAGTCTTTTGTTCTTTCTCTAAATCTTTAATCGCTTTGCTGCCACCAGTTGCCATTCCGCGACCCGTTGTACCTTTGCCATAGGCCAGAGCGAGGTCATCTGTTTCTTTTTCATTTCTTAATTCGGCAGCTTCAGTTGCTTGTTGTGTTGCAAGATCTACAAGAGTTTGTGCTGCGGCAAATGCAGATGAGATTCCTTGAAGGGTTAATGGCAACTTCATGATTGTGTTTCGGGTGTTGCGAACTGCTTCATTGTTCGCAAGGTATCGGGCTCGACCGATGTGGCCTTGTGAAACTCG
>JACCDN010662596.1_pt1 | contig 16051 bp, 5 predicted proteins | sample 7441691 | NCBI WGS metagenome assembly JACCDN01 (sample SAMN15323439, study PRJNA562643) | freshwater metagenome | isolation source: river surface water | place: USA:Blue River Watershed | collected 2017-08-16
GTGCGCAGTGCAGAGGCCGCACGACTCCAGCGTCAGAACTACATGACCCAGGCCGCATTGCAAGATGTTTCTGCCAGCAACCTGTCGGCATCCGCAAGCACGATCAGCCCAGGCATGGCCGCAACGACCAGCCTGCTTGGAAGCGCCGGTTCCGTTGCCACCGCCTGGTACCAAGACCGCAAACTTGCGGCAATGGCCGCAAAACTCGGCCTCGAATACTGATAAGGACGCACCATGGCAACAGTACCCGTTTACGATTTACCGACTCAAGAAGCAGGCGTAGCAAATATGCCCGCACTTCAGGCTCCTGGCGTGGAGCCGATGCGCAATTTCAGTGGCGAACAGATTGCCAAAGGTGGCCAGGCAATGCAGTCGTTTGGCACAACTGTGATGAAGATCGCCGACCGCCTGCAAGGCGAACTCGATGACGCGGCAAGCAAGTCAATGTACAACCAGTTCGCAGAGCAAGCAGATCGAATTGAAACTCAATATCTGACACTCAAAGGCAAAGACGCAGTCAATGCCGCGATGAAGACTCGCACAGACATCGATGCGGCCATGACTGACATCATGGGTAAAGCAGAAAATGATGTCCAAAGAATTTTGTTTAAGAACGCCGCAAGCGTTCGTATGCGCAGTTCGAACAGCGCAATCATCAAGCACTCGCTCGTCGAGCAACGCGAGTACGACATCAAAGAAACTGGCGCAAAGGTTGACACCTTGGCCAATGATGCAGTGCGCTACTCTGCCGGATTCCGCAATCCGCAGGGCGACTTTGCGATCTATTACAACGCCGCCAAGAAAGAGGCTGGCGTGCTTGCTGACAAACTTGGCTATGAGCCTGACAGCGCACAGCGCCAGCAATTGATTCTCAAAGCCACAAACACGATTCACGGCCAAGCAATTCAGGCCGCGATTGATGGCCAGAACTTTGATAACGCACGCGACTACCTTCAACGCTATGGCAATGAGATGACGCCAGAGACTTACCAGCGTGCAAAGAAGGCGCTGGAGATCGGTGCATCAGACGCCAAAGAGCAAAGCATTGCTGACAGTATTTGGGCTGAAAGCAAGGGTGATATTGGCGTCGCATTGCAAAAAGCACGCACGACTTTGTCCGGTAAAGAAGAGGACCAGGTTGTTCAACGCCTGAAGATCTTCGAAACCGAACGCACAGGCATCATTCGTCAAGCGCAGAACGACGCAAAGGACAAAGCCTGGCGCGTGTACGCCGAGACTGGCGACATCAAAAAAGTGCCGCCCACCATTTTGGCTGGCATGGATGGCGCAGATCTGGCTGGCTTGCAACGCACTGCAAAAGCGGATCTTGAAGCGCGATCTAAGGGAGTCGAAGTCAAAACCGACTCGAACACCTATTACATGCTGACGCAAGAAGCGATCAAAAATCCGGACTTCAAAGATCCGAGCAAGTTCGACCTGCGCAAGTATTTCGATCGTTTGTCTCCTGGTGACCGCAATCACTTCATCAACCTGCAACGCACGATGGGCACCAAGAACGAGGCGCCAGAGGCAGTGACAACGCAACAACAAATCAGCGCAACGATTAAACAGTTGGGCCTGAAGACTGAAGCGGCAGGCACTTTCACCTCCGAAGCAAACAAAGCATTGTTTGCCGCTCAAACTCAGAAAGGCGGCAAGTTGAACCAGGCAGAGCGCCAGACTGTGATCGACGGCTTGATTCTTGAGGGCGAGGTATTGACAGGCTCCTGGTACAGGCCAGATCCAAACATGCGCCGATTTGAAGCACGCGCCCGTGGCGAAGAAAACAAGTTCAAGCCACAGTTTACTGAAGCACAGCGTGCTCGCGCTCGAGAGGCTCTTATTCGTCAAGATGTTAAGAACCCGACCAAACAACAAATTGATGATGTGCTGTACGGCATATACGGTATTGATAAGAAGTAATAGGACACCACGACATGATGCAAGTACCTGAAGACGAATTTGATGCCGCCGCCGCTAAAGTCGCTGGCAGAGCAAAAACGCCTGATATTGATGCCGCCGCCGCAAATGTGGTTGATGGACAGCGTGTGCAATTGCGCACTAGCCTGTATCAGTCGCTCAACACAAACCCTGATGAGGCGGCTCGCGCAAGAAATTTGTCAAACAAGTCTGGCATTCCTGTTGATGTAGTGCAACGCAACTTTGCACAAGTAAACCGCAATGTTCAACTTAATGAGTTCGACGAATATCTCAAGCGATCTCCATTGCTTGGCCAATGGTTGAGCAATCCGAACAACGCAAAGGTATCGCACGACGACGCTCCAAATCTGTCTGGCATCGAGCGCGAGTTCGGCACCATCAAGCCAATCGAGCGTTCGTTTTTGGATGAAATAACTGAGCCTTTCCAGCGCGGATACGCAAGAGCAAAGAAAAACATTTCGCTGTTTTTAGAAGACACCGCGATGATGAAGGGTTTGCGCTCGCGGCAACAAGCGGCGGCTCAAGCCAATGGTGTTTCGTTCGATCCAAAAATTCAGCAAAAAGTAAATCTTGAAAGTTATCAGCGCAATATCGAAAAATTTCCGATACCTGATGACATTCAAAGAGGAATTACAGAACTCTCTGATGCTGAAACTGTAGGCGAATTTGCGTCTGCTGTGATGCGCAATCCAATGGCACTTAAAGAAGTTGCGTTGGAATCTCTTGGTGTTGCGGCGCCAGGCCTTGCAGTAACTGCCGCCGTTACTGCGGCAGGACCAGTTGGTCCATCTACTTTAGTTCCGTTTTTGTCTCAACAAGCAATTCGTCGAGCAACGGCAATTTTTGGCACCTCGTATTTCAACGAGTATTTTTCTACGATTGACGAAGTCATAACTTCAAAAGCCGAAAAGTTAAATTCAACTGATGCGCTTTACAAGGTGCTAACAGATGAACAGGCGATGAAGGAGGCAAGAGACAAAGCGGTCGGTCGTGGCGTTCCTATTGCTTTTTTTGATGCAATGACGGCTGGTCTTGCGGGAAAACTTTTGGCTGGAGCAAAACCGACTGTTGGCAGTGTTGCTACAAGACTTGCTGGTGAAACTGTATTGCAAGCAGGTGGTGGCGCCGCAGGCGAAGCAACGGCTCAAATTGTTACAGAAGGAAAAATAAAACTTGGTGAAGTGTTGCTTGAGGCTGTGCTCGAACTTCCTACCGCTTTGATTGAAGTGCCTGGCAATTACAAAAGCACCATGTTGCAGGCCGAGTCTGCCGAACGCAGTGCCAAAGCATTTGAGAAGGTTCAAGAGTTTTCACGCGCCAGCAAGGTACGCGCACGCAGTGCTGAAACCTTTGGCGAGTGGATCGAACAAGTAAGCCAGGAGGCTGATGTCACCACTGTTTACATCAGCGGCGAAACACTCAAGCAATCTGGGTTGGCAGAGCGCGTGGCAGAAGTATCGCCATCCGTGCGCGATCAACTCGACACCGCAATTGCCACTGGTGGCGACATCGCCATCCCTGTGACTGAGTACCAAACCAACATTGCTCCGACCGAGTTCAGCACCGCTTTGATCGATGACCTGCGCATTGAAGGCGAGATGATGACTCGCCGTGAGGCCCGCGAGTTCATCGACAACCAGGCCGAGATCATGAAGACGGAGATGGAGGCCAATGCCAAAGTCGAGATGACCAACAAGGAATTCGCGAAGTCGGCCCGCCAGGTCGAAAGCACGATGTTCCAGCAACTAAAGGCGACCAAGCAATACACCGACAACGCCGCACGCATTAACGCACAACTTGTGCGTGACTTCGTGGTGACGCAGGCCGCGTCGCTCAAGATCATGCCGACCGAGACTTACGACCGCTACATGTACCGCGTTGAGCGTGCTGCTGGGCCGGCTGGTGCCATGGCGCTATTCAACCAGGACCAGACTGTCAACACGACCAGCGGCGCATTCCGCAACTGGATCGGCGCATCGATGTTCCAGGACCAACAAGGCCGTCCGCAAACGCTGTACCACGGCACTGCCGACGATGTGACCGCATTTGATCCTGACCACCCGAACCGCAAGGACACAGGCTGGCTAGGCACTGGCGTATATCTGACAGACAGCATAGACATGGCCGATGTTTATGCAGATCAGAAAGCAAGAAAATTTGGGCCTGCTGGCCAAAACATAATGCCGCTGTACGCTCGTCTCGAGAACCCGTACATGGCCACCATGGAGGACAAGGCTCGCATCCGTGCTGGTGGACGCGAAGCCGCAGACGCATTCACTGCTGAACTACAAGCCCAGGGCTACGACGGCGTGATCCTTGAGGTCGCGCCCGACGCACGCGAGATCGTTGTGTTCGATCCTGCCGCAGTCAAGTCGCCGTTTAACGACGGCACCTGGTCGCGTGAGAATGCAGACATCCTGCGCCAGGGCGAGATGCCCCCTGCACAGCAAACCGAATCGCTGACCGATTCCGACACGATCAACGCGGCAGAAGATGCCGAGGCCGATGATGTGGCCGCAATCGATGCGCAAGCCGAGATCCCTGAGACTGTCGACGATCAGGCTGAACTGAAGAACGCCCTCGAGGTTGCCAAGAGTCAGGTGTGGAACAAGGGCCGCGACTTGAAGTTGGCCATCCAGAAGGCAGTGCAAGAGGCCGCTGGCGCCGCTGGCGTCGATGTCTCTGTGCCTTCGCCTCAGACCACTGATTACCTGGTGCGCGTGGGCCTCAAGGACGCGCTGTTTGCGCTCGAGCAAAACCCGAATGCGATCGGCTGGTACGACGAGAAAACCCGCCAGGCGCTGGCCGTCATGGCACTGGTCCACCCCGAGATCGCGACCAACGAAGACGCACGCTTTGCATTCACCTGGGCGCTGGCCGTCACATCCAACGGCTTGAAGGTCGACAAGAACTTTGAACTGGCGGAGAAGGCCTACCGCTACTACAAAGAAAACAAGGTCATGCCCACCAACATCAAAGGTGGACAGGCTCAAAACGCAATCAATGATTCGCTGGCGTTGTTCAATAAATTGGTCGATGAATGGGGCATGAAAAATCTGCGCCAGTTCATGCAGACCAACTTTACCGTGGGTGAAATCAGTGCGATCAATAAAGAACTAAAGCCTGGCGGTGAGCACGCAGACACCGTGGTCAAAGGCTCGGCCATCATTGGTCCAAAGATCGGCAACGGCTTCTTCTCGAACCTGTACGGTGATTTCAGTTCGCTGACTATGGATCGCTGGCTGATCCGCACCTGGGGCCGCTGGACCGGCACTCTGATCAAGAGCCAGCAAAACAACATTCAAAAGGCTACCGAGCGCCTGGACGCTGTGTTGCGCAGTGCAACCCCAGAACAAGCCAAGAGTCTGTCCGCCGTCATTGGCATGGACATAGCCAACACCGAGATCAATCGCCTGGCTGACGCCATTCAGAAGGCCTCCATGGACCCAAAACTGCGCGAGCAGATGAACGAGTCCAAGGTCGGCGAGGAGATCCGCAAGGCAGGCAACAGCCTGGCCAAGTACAACGATGGCCAGAAGGAAGCCCCGGCTGGCCCGCACGAGCGCACCTACATCCGCTCCGTCTTCGCCCAGATCCTGGCCGAGTTGCAGGCCGATCCGGCCTATGCCGACCTGACCATGGCCGATTTGCAGGCCGTGCTTTGGTATGCAGAAAAACGACTGTACGAGTCGGCCAAAGACAATAATGTTGACCAAGAGTCAACAGATGGGTATAGTGATGAAGATGCCCCAGACTACGCCAATGCCGCCGCAGGTGTTGCGCGTGACTTGGGTATTTCCGATCGAAAGATCAACAACGCATTGAAGAAGGAGTCCAAAGATGAACGCGCAAGACGAGCACGACTACAAGATGAGCAAGCGCAGATCGCTGGAGGGGAGCAGGCCGAAACTGGAGGCTTTACTCAAAGAGAAAAGCGCCTCTTCGCAGGGGCAGTTGCAACCCGAATTGCAAGATCCAATCGAAGCGGCGATCAAAAACAATCCTGGTCTTACACGGCAAAAAGCAGTGGAGATGGCGGAAAAGTTCGGGTTCTAAAAAAACTCCTGGTCACCTACTCGCAGGAATGGAAAGCAGGCGCAGGCCTGGCCCGTGTGTACCGCAACAATGGCATCACGGTGCCAAAGTTCTACGAGTTGGAGCAAGGCAACGCACAGAATGCGCAACGATTCGCTGAAGCCATCACTGCCAGCAAGCAAGCCAGTGGCGACATGGGCGCCGCTGTGTTCGTCTACCCGGTCGAGGACTACCAGGGCATGCGCCTGTTCCTCGCTGAAGACGGCCTGTCTGGCGTGGCAGTCAAGCCCGACGGAGACATCGTCTCGGTGTTTTCCCAGGGTGGCGCTGGCCGCTCTGTCATGGAGTTGGCCGTGGCCGCTGGCGGCACAAAACTCGACGCATTCGAGACGATCCTGCCGGAGTTCTACGCGGCCCATGGATTTGTCGCGTCTTCGCGTTTACCCTGGGATGACACCCAGGCGCCCGATGGCTGGAACAAAGAAGCGTTCGCCGACTTCAACAAGGGCGAGCCGAATGTCGTCTTCATGGCCCTGGACCAGTCGTACTACGGCTGGCACAAGATCACGGACGGCAAGAAGGCCAAGACCTACGACGATGCTGTTGCAGAACAAAACCGCGCTGTAAAGCGCAACAAGAAACGAAAGGAAGATCATGGAAAACCCGCAGTCTTTGCCCAATCAGGAGCCGGAGGTGGCGGCGTTCAACGCCTACGAGCAAGCGATCTCGATGTTGCCCAACGATATGGGACAGCCAGGGATGGAGCAACTTCAGTCCTTGGCATCCACTATTCAAAAAACCCTCGATCAAGTCTCGCCGGATTCGCCTACGGAACAGGCTTAAAAGGCGCGGAGGCTGGCCGTCTGGCTGGCGCTGATCCTCGCCTGGCCAACCGCATCCACTTCTATGTGGACACCGGCAATGGCATTCGCCCCGAAGCGGGCGTCGGCGGCAATGTGCATGCCGTCTACCTGGACAACCTGTACGACGCGGCGGCTGACCCGCTGGGCCTGCGTGCCCAGGCCTCGGCCATGGGCCGTGACGATCGTGGCCAATGGTTCAACGCGGTCGAGTCCGCAATCATTGACGCCGGGTTCGATGGCGTCTACATCCCCGCCGCCCAAGGCGACCAGGGCGTGGCCGTACTTCTGGGGCCGAAACACACTGGCGTGCCGGTCGAACAGCATGGCATGCACTCGATGCCTGCCGCTGGCGCGTATACGCCCCCTGCAAGCACGCAACGCCGGTATGCAATGCTCTCGTCAGAGATCCGCAAATTCGAGGCCCAGGAGGCTGAAATCAAGGCGGCGGCACCATCGGCTGAACTGCGTGCCGGTACCCTGACATTCGACGATGCTGATGCCGAAGCCGTGGCCAAGTTCTTCCCGCCTGCGGCCAAGTCCCAGATCCTGCGCCAGCCCGAGCGTGGAGGGTTCGATCCGAAACGATTGACCACAATCCTCAACGAGGGGGCGGATATGTCCACCTTCTTGCATGAGACTGCGCACTTCTTTTTGACGGTGTATGCCGACATGGCATCGCGCCCTGACGCAACCGAGCAAAACAAGGAGGACATGCAGACGATCCTTGATTGGTTTGGCGTCAAAGACCTGGCCACCTGGAATGCGCTGTCTCTTGATGAGCAACGCAAATACCATGAGGCGTGGGCCTACAACTACGAGATCTACCTGTTTGAGGGCAAGGCTCCGAGCGAGCGCATGCGTTCAATTTTCCAGAAATTTAGTGACTGGATTAAATCTGTTTACACATCAATTCGCGAAGAACTCAACGAGATCTACCGCAAAGAAAACGGCGAAGACCTGCCGATCCTGACCGGCGAAGTGCGCCAGGTTATGGATCGCATGATTGCCAGCGATGCACAGATCAAGCAATCTGAGGCAGTCAACAGCATGGTGCCCATGTTCCAAACTCAAGAAGAGTCTGGCATGGATGACGCCGAGTGGGCCGCATATCAATCCATGATGGCCGAGGCCACCGAGGCATCGATCACTGAGTTGACCCAGGCCAGCCTGCGCCAATTGAAGTGGCTGGGCAATGCACGCTCGCGTGTGCTCAAGGAGATGCAATCCAAGACAGCAGACATCCGCAAAGGTGTGCGTGAAGAGGTGGCCGCAGAAGTTCAAAATGACAGCGTCTACCGCGCCATGGAATTCCTCAAGCGCGGCACTCTAAAAGATGAGGATGGAAATGACATCGAATCACTCGGTGGCCACAAACTCAAGATTGCCGATGTCAAGGCACTTTATCCTGAGAGCAAAGAAACGCTGACGCCAGCACCTGACCTGGCAAAACTTGGCTATGGCAAGTACGGCATGCTGGCCGAAGAAGGCCTGCCACCTGACCTAGTGGCATCTATGTTTGGCTTTGCATCTGGCGATCAACTTGTTCGCTCACTGCTCGAGGCCAAGCCGATCAAAGAAGAGATCGACAGCCGCACCGACGCACGCATGCTCGATGAGTACGCAGACCTGATGAACCCTGCCGCCATTGAACTCGAGGTGCAAAAGGCATTGCACAACGACGCACGCGCCAGGTTTGTGGCCGTCGAGTTGCGCTACCTTGCCAAGGCCACACAGCCTGCACGCCTGATGATCCAGGCCGCAAAGACTGCGGCCAAGTCACTTATCGGTAACAAGGTGATCAGCGAGATTCGTCCGCGTGACTACACGCTGGCAGAAGCCCGCGCATCCAAGGAAAGCATCAAGGCATCGAAGGCTGGCAAAACGACCGAGGCCGCACGAGCCAAACAGAACCAACTGCTCAACAACCAATTGACGCTTGAGGCAGTCAACGCACGCAGAGAGATCGACAAAGCCATCGACGGTTTTGCAAAGATCTTCAAGGCGGATGCGAAGATGGCCAAGAACCGCAACATCGATCTGGTGAATGCGGCACGCTTCATCCTTGGCCACTACGGCCTTGGCCCGCGTGATGTCGAGCCTGCCAAGTTTGTTGAGCAACTCAAAGCCTACAACCCTGACTTGTTTGCAGACATCGAGCCGATCCTGCTCGAGGCAACTGGTGGCCCGCGCAATTACAAAAAGTTGACGCTCAACGAATTCCGCGAAATGAAGGAAATCGTCGACGCATTGTGGTACCAGTCCAAGCGACAAAATGAGGTCATGATTGAAGGCCAGGCGATGGCTTTGGATTCAATCATCACAGACCTAAACAAGCGCCTAGATGAGATCGGCGTGCCTGAAGAGGTGGCTGGTGAGCGCATGGCGCCAGGCAAAAAAGAGAAGGCTATTCGCGCCCTTTATAACGCCAAGGCACTGACTCGACGCGTCGAACACTGGGCCGACGCAACTGACGGACCTGGTGGTCCTGGACCGTTCACGAACTACATCTGGCGCCCATTGCGTGCCGCGCTAGACCAATACCGAGTCGACCGTAATCGCTATGTGAAAGACTATGTCGACATGATCCAGAAACTGGATCTGCCTGCGCAAAAAATCAACGCGCCAGAACTGAACTACACCTTCGGCAACGAAAACGGCGGCATAGGCAAGGCCGAGGTTCTGGGCGCTCTGATGCACATCGGCAACGACAGCAATATGAAGAAATTGTTGGTCGGTCGAGGCTGGGGAACATTGAACGAGGATGGCACTGTCGACACCTCGCGCTGGAACATGTTCATGAACCGCATGATCGAAGAGGGCGTGCTGACCAAAGCCGACTTCGATTTCGTGCAAGCCGTGTGGGATCTGAATGAAGAACTCAAGCCTATGGCGCAAGAGGCGCACCGCGAGATCTTTGGCTACTACTTCAAAGAAGTCGAGGCCCGCACTGTCGTCACTCCGTTCGGCACTTATCGTGGTGGCTATGTTCCTGCAAAGACTGATCCGTTCATAGTCCGCGACGCACAGCGCCAGGCCAAGATGGAAGAACTTGAGGCCGACTTCCGCAATGCCATGCCAAGCACTGGCGCCGGATTTACTATGGGCCGCGTCGAGTACAACAAGCCTTTGTCTTTAGACATTCGCGTGATGGCCAAGCACATCGACGATGTGATCCGTTTTGCCCGCGTGCAACCGACCATCCGTGACACGCTCAAAATCTTGCGCAAGCGAGACTTTGCAGACACGCTCACTCGCATCGATCCGACTGTGATCGAGGACATGCTGATCCCATGGCTGAACCGATCTGCCCGCCAGATTACGAGCGAGGCTGGCATGAACAGGAGCATCGATACCTTCTGGCGTGCTGTGCGCAACCGCACCGGCATCGGCATCATGTTTGGCAACATCACCAACGCATTGCAACAGGCGACTGGCTTCTTTACTTCACTGATTAAAGTGAAGGGCAAATACTTGAAGACGGCTTTAGTGGATTACATGAAGAGTCCGACTGCGCAAGCCGAGTTTGTTGCTGAGTTGTCGCCGTTCATGGCAGATCGCATGAGCAATCAGATGGTCGAAGTGCAAGACTTGATGAACGATTTGCTGTTGAACCCGACCAAATTTGAAAAGGTGCAGAAGTGGTCCAACAAGCATGGCTACTTCTTGCAACAAGCCTTTCAGAATTTTGTCGACATCGTGACCTGGGTTGGCGCATACAACCAGGCTGTGGCCGAGGCTGGCGTCGATGTCAGCGAAGAAGCCGCAAGCAAAGAAGCCATTAAGCGTGCAGACGCCGCAGTGCGTATGACACAGTCAAGCCTACAGCCTGAAGACTTGTCTGCGTTTGAAGTTGGATCACCGTTTTACAAGACGCTGATTCAATTCTCTGGCTACTTCAATATGATGGCAAACTTGAATGCCACCGAATACATCAAAATCTTCCGCGATCTTGGATGGCGCGGCAACAAGGGCAAGTTGTTCATGCAATACCTGCTTGGCTTTGGTTTGCCAATGCTTGTCGCCGACGCCATTGTTCGGTCGCTTGGCGGTGGCTGGGACGACGAAGACGACGACGGTTACCTCGATGTCTTCATGTCCTGGTTCTTTGGCTCGCAAGTGCGTGGCGCTGTTGCTTTGGTGCCGTTCGGTACTGCGGCCACCGTGCCATTCAACGCATTCAACAACAAGCCGTACGATGACCGCATGACCACCAGCCCGTCTGTCTCAACGCTCGAGGGCGCGACGGTCGGCGTGGTCAAGGCTGGCATCAACATCGCCGACCCGTCCAAAGAGGTCACCGGCAAGAATGTCCGCGACATTCTGACGATGATCAGCCTGGCCACCGGCATCCCAGTCACCGTGCTTGGCCGACCGATCGGATATGCGATCGATGTCGAGCGCGGCAAGATTCAACCAACCTCTGATGTCGACTATGTTCGAGGCCTTGCCACTGGCAAAGCAAGCGAATCGTCGAGACAGTAAGGTACCCGTATCCACAACCAGAATGCTTAGTCTCTTCACAATCGTCCAGGAGTTCCGTCCATGACCATCAGTTCAAATAGCCGGAAAGCCGGTCCGTTTATTGGTAACGGAACAGCCGCGACTTTCCCTTTCACCTTCAAAGTCTTCCAGGCCTCTGACCTGGAGGTGGTCAAACTCACCGTCGCGACGAACATCGAGACGGTTTTGGTGCTGAACACCGACTTCACCGCAGTGGTGAACGAGGACCAAAACTCAAACCCAGGCGGCTCGATCACGCTGACCGCAGGTGCTCTGGCCGCTGGCTACAACCTGGTCATCACCTCGGACATCGAAAACCTTCAGCCGACCGACCTGACCAACCAGGGTGGTTTTTACCCTGAAGTGATCACCGACGCCCTGGACCGTGCAACGATCCAGATCCAGCAGTTGCAGGAAGCCGTCGACCGCTCGGCCAAGTTGCCGATCACCAGCAGTGCTGATGCTGACGCCCTGGTGGCCGACATCGTGCGCCTGGCTGACAGCGCAGACAACATCGACACCGTTGCCAACAACATCGGCAATGTCAACAACACCGGCAACAACATCGCGAATGTGAACACCGTTGCTGGCTCGATCAGCAATGTAAACACCGTGGCCACCAATGTGGCCAGCGTCAACACGACTGCCACGAACATTGCATCGGTAAACACCGTTGCGGCTGACTTGAATGAGCCAGTGTCTGAGATTGAGACTGTCGCAGGCTCGATCACGAATGTAAACAATGTCGGCAACAACATTGCCAATGTCAACACAGTGGCCGGTATCAGCGCCAATGTGACGACCGTCGCTGGCATCTCTGCCAATGTGTCAACCGTGGCAACCAACAGCGCCAGCGTGGTGACTGTGGCCACTGACATTGCCGCAGTGACTACTGTGGCCAACGATCTAAACGAGCCTGTCTCTGAGATCGAAACAGTCGCTGGTAGCATCGCCAATGTGAACACGGTTGGCAACAACATTGCGAGCGTGAACACTGCCGCTGGCAACAATGCAAACATCACGACCGTCGCAACCAACATCGCGAATGTCAACACTGTTGCAACCAACATTGCGAATGTGAACTCGGTCGCAGGCAACTCGACCAACATCAACGCAGTGGCTGGCAACAGTACCAACATCAATGCAGTTGCAACAAACTCGACCAACATTAACACCACCGCGACCAACATCGCCGCGATCACGACTGTTGCCAATGACCTGAACGAACCGACCAGCGAGATTGATGTCGTTGCAAACAACATTGCAAGCGTCAATACCGTCGGCACAAACATCGCTGATGTGAGCACTGTGGCTGGCGTTGCTGGCAATGTGAATACGGTTGCAGGCATTGCACCTAATGTCACGACTGTGGCGGGCATCTCCGCGAATGTGACCACTGTGGCTGGCATCTCAACTGCTGTGTCGGATGTCGCCGCGATCGACACCGATGTCACTGCTGTGGCCGCGATTGATTCTGATGTGACTGCCGTGGCCACTGTGGCCAGCGACATCCCAACGGTCGCAGACAATGTCTCGAACATCCAGGATTACGCCAACACTTACCAGGGCGCCAAGGCCACTGCGCCAACTCTGCGCAACAATGGCGGCGCACTGCAAGAAGGCGACATGTACTTCAACACCACCAGCGACACAATGTTCGTGTACGGCTCTGGTGGTTGGGTGCCTGCTGGCTCAAGCGTCAACGGCACCAGCCAGCGATACAAGTATGTGGCAACCTCTGGCCAAACTTCGTTCTCGGGCATCGACGCCAACGGCAACACGCTAACCTATGACGCGGGATTCATCGATGTGTACTTGAACGGCGTCCACCTGGACCCTACTGACTACACGGCAACGACTGGCACCAGCATCGTTCTGGCTTCTGGCGCGGCGTTAAACGATGAACTCTATGTCGTTGCATTCGGCACATTCAGTGTGGCATCGTTTAATGGTTCTGGACTGATCGACAACACAGTCAACATCAGCAAACTGAATGCAACTGGCACGCGTAGTGCGGCAACCGCTCTTCGTGGCGACAATACTTTTGCAGACATCACGCCGACTGAAATTTCAGATCAAGCCAACGCAAGCACTGGCTACATGATGATGCCGGTCGGCACTACGGCACAGCGCCCTGGAACGCCCGCGTCTGGCATGTATCGAATGAATTCAACAACAGGAAATCCTGAATGGTTTAATCCTGGTTCAAATTCATGGATTCCATTTAGCGATCCATCTACATATACAGTTGAATATCTTGTTGTTGCTGGTGGTGGTGGAGGCGGTGGCGCTGGAGGGCCAAACTCAGCATCTGGTGGAGGTGGCGCTGGAGGTGCGATTGATTTAAATACAACCGTTACTTCTGGATTGGCGTATTCCGTAACCATTGGATCTGGAGGAACAGGCGGAACTGCCGCTAATGATGTTTATACGGCAACATCTGGATCTAATTCTGTTTTTGGTTCTATTGCAACTGCAATAGGTGGCGGCTCTGCTCCAAACAGTAATAATGCTTATAACGGTTCTGGCAGAAATGGTGGTTCAGGTGCTGGTGGTACAGGTAACCCAAGTTCGGCAACCGGATTTCCAGGTACAGGTACTTCTGGACAAGGAAACGCTGGAGGAACATCCGGTTACTCTAATCCAAATTATCCTGGTGGTGGCGGTGGTGGTGCTGGTGGCGCTGGCGGTAATGCTGTGTCAAATACAACAGCAGGGAATGGTGGCGTTGGCATTAACTGGAAATCACTTGGAACTTTTTATGCTGGCGGCGGCGGCGGCGGAATTTACGAAAGCACAAGTTTTTCTTCAGGAGGTAATGGCGGCGGTGGCGCTGGAGGTGGTAATGGCGCAACTCCGGGCGGAAATGGAACTGCAAATCGCGGTGGCGGTGGTGGTGGTACCGGAGGTCGTAATTCTGGTGGCGTTGCTCAAACAGGCGGCAATGGCGGCTCAGGTATTGTTGTTATTCGCTATTTTGGCGATCCTCGCGCAACCGGCGGAACGATCACGCAATCTGGCGGCTACACCTACCACACCTTCACTTCGTCCGGCACATTCACGGCATAAGGAATCGATATGAGCAAAGCACGAAATCTTTCTCAGGTGATTGTCGATGCGGGCGGAGACATCAACTCTGCATCGCTTGACAATGTGACGCCTGCATCAGTCAGCGACAAAACAAACACAAGCACCGGCGCGTTTGATCTGCCTGTTGGCACGACTGCACAGCGACCAGCGTCTCCTCATAGTGGGATGACAAGATTTAATTCAACGCTTGGGTATATTGAATGGTATGACCCTGTAAATGCTGTTTGGGTTCCTACATCTGGAACTGTTTTTTCTGCTGAGTATTTAGTCGTTGCTGGTGGAGGTGGTGGTGCTGGAGCACCTGCTGGTGCTGGTGCTGGTGCTGGTGGAATGTTGACTGGATCATTTACCGCATCAGCGGGCATAAATTTTTCTGTGACTGTTGGTGCTGGTGGTGCTGGTGGCACGCCGTATTCAAACAATAGCGGGCAAGGAAGCAACTCATCTGTTATTGGTGGCGCGGCTAATTTTGTATCTCTTGGTGGTGGTCGCGGTCCATCTCCTTGGACGCCTGGTCAGGCTGGTATTTCTGGAGGAAGTGGTAGCGGAGGTTCTGGATACGACGGAACGCAAGGATCAACTCCAACTGCTGGTGGATCTGGTACAGCGGGGCAAGGTAATAACGGAGGAACTGGTCGCGGGACATCTTCTAACGCTGGTGTTGGTGGTGGCGGTGGCGGCGCTGGCGCTGTTGGCGGCAATGGAACTACAAGTGCGGCTGGCAACGGTGGTGCTGGCGCGGCAAGTTCTATTTCTGGCTCTTCAGTTACTTATGCTGGCGGCGGCGGTGGTAGTGGTTACGGGCCAGGAAATGGAAGCGGCGGCGCTGGCGGAGGTGGATCTGCTGGTTCGTCTGGATCTACAAACACTGGTGGTGGCGGTGGCGCCGGAACAGGTGGCGGCGGTAATGGTGGATCTGGTGGATCTGGAATTGTGATTATTCGCTATCTTGGAATTCAAAAAGCAACTGGCGGAACAATTACACAATCTGGCGGATACACAATCCACACATTTACATCCAGTGGAACATTTAGCGCATAACAGGAGAAACACATGGCACATTTTGCAAAAGTAAACAACGGCATCGTCGAGCAAGTCATCGTCGCCGAACCCGAGTTCTTCGACACCTTTGTCGATTCGAGTCCTGGTCAATGGATTCAGACTTCGTACAACACGCGAGGCGGCGTTCATTACAACCCGGACACCAACGAGCCTTCTGCTGATCAAAGCAAGGCTCTGCGCAAGAACTACGCGGGCATCGGCTATTCGTACGACGCACAGCGCGATGCATTCATCCCGCCCAAACCTTACGCATCCTGGTTGCTCGATGAACAGACCTGCCTGTGGCAAGCGCCTGCGCCGTATCCAAACGACGGTGGCCGCTACACATGGAATGAGGCAACTCAAACCTGGGACGCAGTCCCTGATGCACAGTGAAAGGTGAGCGATGGACCAGACGCTGTTTAACTGGGTGGTAGGCGTTTGCGGATTTCTAGGGGGCTGGGTTTTGAAAGTCATCTGGGACGCGATCAAAGACTTGAAGAAGGACATCCGACAAATTGAGCGTGACCTGCCTGAAGTCTATGTTCGCAAAGACGATTTCAAAGAAGCCGTGCGCGAGA
>JACCDN011143780.1_pt1 | contig 16051 bp, 14 predicted proteins | sample 7441691 | NCBI WGS metagenome assembly JACCDN01 (sample SAMN15323439, study PRJNA562643) | freshwater metagenome | isolation source: river surface water | place: USA:Blue River Watershed | collected 2017-08-16
CTTGTCGGAGTCTACGCCCTACGCCGTCTCATCGACGGAGGCAACCTCCCTCCCCACCCTGGTCATGCCTTGTGCACGCGACCCCATAATCGCTCGAGAGTAGCCCCTACACTCCCGTGACCAGCCAACAAGAAAAAAACATCACTTCTGTGGTGTTTTTTTCTTTATATTATTTTTATACTTCCCCTTACACTTCCACCACATCGCCATACTCAGGCACAAAAGTCTGAATACCAAATTCATCACGAATCTTGTGTGCGAGTGCTGTTGCAGCTTCTGGTTCGCCATGCACACAGTAGACTTTCTTTGGTTTTTGCTTTGTTGCCCCAATCCAACCAAGCAGTTTATTTTGATCGGCATGAGCTGAGAGTGCACCAATCGCTTTGATCTTGCAGTGCACTTCGACTTCTTGTCCAAATATTTTTACTCTTTCAGCTCCTTCATAGAGGCGACGTCCCAGTGTCCCCTGTGCCTGATAGCCAACAATAATCAAAGTAGATTTGGGATCAGAGAGATAGCGAAAAGCATGGTGTACAATGCGACCACCATTCATCATACCAGATCCAGCAATAATAATTTTTGGTCCACGCACGTCATTGATTTTTTTGGATTCATCGCGACTGCGGGTCACATGAAGCTGCGGAAAAGTCAAAAAGTCATCACCATCATGTGTTTCTTGACTCGCTTCTTTGTCATAATATTCTTTGTATCTTTTGTAGACTGCCATCGCATCAATTGCGAGTGGACTATCGAGAAAAATCGGAGCCTTTGGCAAAGTATTGTCATGCAGACTCATGATGTGGAGTTTGTAGAGCAATTCCTGTGTACGTTCCAGAGAAAACGCTGGGATCATAATGGTTCCTCCCCGACTCACACCTTGGGAGATCAGATCAAGCAGCATTTTGTCTCGTTCATCCGCTGATTCATGGACACGATCACCATAGGTGGATTCACAAAGCAGTGCATCCATATCTGGCAGATTTTCTGTATCGCGAATAATTGGCGCATCGAGGTTGCCAATATCTCCTGAGAATACAACGGTTTTTCCATCTCCTCTCACTTCAATAAAGGCAGAACCAAAAATATGTCCAGCATCATGAAACTTGAACTCAATATCTCCTACTTTGTTCCAGACATCATAGTCTACACCTTGGCAACGAGAAAAAGCCACTTCAATATCTTCAGGAAAAAAAAGCATGGGGCGTTGAAATTTTTCATTTTCATATTTCATGATCTGATAGGCATCTTCCCAAATCAGCTTGGCCAGTTCGCGAGTCGCCTTGGTCATAAAAATTGGCCCTGCAAAACCATCTTTGATGAGCTTCGGGATCCGTCCCGTATGATCGAGGTGCGCATGACTCACGAGGAGTGCTTCAATATTTCTGGCATCAAAAGGAAAAGCTTCGTAATTTTTTCCTTCACTAAAGTCACTCCCCTGAAACATCCCACAGTCGAGCAATATCTGACTTTTTTGCGTTTCGATCATGTGACAGGACCCGGTGACCTCATGCGCTGCACCAAAAAAGTGAATTTTCATAAATATCCCCAAGTTAAAAGAAAAAATTCGAACTCATTTTTGTTCCCAATAATAGTAGCATACTTTTGCTATACAACCAAAGGATTCTTTGGTACAATACAGACAATCTATTCACTATTTCTGTCACTAAAAATCTGTTTGCAGCCTTTTCTTTATGTCTGAAAATTTTGACGATCGCATCACCATAGAAGAACCTCCCATCCAAAAAATTACCAAACAACGCTCTTCCTGCTTCAAACGTACCTGCATCAATGGCTGTGGATGTCTCGTTCTCATGCTCATTGGTTCATTGTTTTTCCTCAAATTTCTTGCAGGACCATCTGAAAAACCTATTGAAAAAATTCCAGCCCCACTCAAACAAACAATCGCTCTTTATGATGAAAATCAGATTTCCAGCATTCGTTTTTATGCTGGAGCCGAAAGCCAGCGCAAAAGCGAGGTCTTGGCCTTTTTTCCAAAACTCATTGTTTCACCAGTTGTCATTTATTTTCCTCATCGATTTGGTGACAAAGGACCCTATACGAGCACTTCTACCAAAAAAGAAATTTTTTATGGTTTTATGCGCGAACCAATTGGTGAGGCACGGGATATCTATACCATTGAGTGGAAAAATCTCTCAGCAGAACCTCGTTTTATTGCTGAATATTACCAAACAGAATTGACCAAAAAGAAATTTTCTCTTGACTATGATCAAAAAAATGGCGACACGAGGCAAATACTCTATTCCACTTCATCAACACTCGTAAGCATTTTTATCAAAGACCCTGATCACAGAAGTCATGACACGCAAAGTGTGATCATGACCGTTTCCCAAAATACCACGGCACCGTCTTTATGATACACAATATTTTTTCTTATAAATCCAAAAGTTTGACTGGTGCAGCAATTATTCTCGGGATTGCCTCGCTCCTCAGTCGGCTCGTCGGTGTAGCACGAGATCGAATACTCGCTCATCAGTTTGGGGCTGGAATAGAACTCGATATTTATACAGCGGCTTTTCGTATTCCTGATTTTATCTACAATCTTTTGATTGTCGGAGCACTTTCTGCTGGATTTATACCGATTTTTCTTGAACTGTTTCAAAAAGAAAAAAAACAAGCCTGGGACTTTGTCAGTCGCGTCATCAATGCAACGTTTTTGTTTGTGAGCGCCCTGTCTCTGGTGCTCTATTTTTTTGCACCAACACTGATATCTTTTTTGGTACCAGGATTTAGCCCTGAAGCCCAAAAAGAAACCCTTGCTCTGACCCGTGTGATGCTCCTCTCACCAATCCTGCTTGGAATGAGTGCTATCGTATCTGGAGTATTGCAGTCTCTCAAAGCGTTCTTTATTTTTTCTCTTGCACCAGTGTTGTACAATATTGGAATTATTGCTGGAGCGCTATTTTTTGTTCCATACTTTGGACTGATTGGACTGTCCTATGGTGTGGTGCTTGGTGCTTTTTTGCATTTGCTCATCCAAATTCCAGTATTTCTGCGATCCGGTTTTACCTATTCCCCAAAAACATTTTTCAAAGATAAAAAAATCAGACAACTCGTGCAAGCGTTTATTCCACGCACGATTACTTTGGCTTCAATTCAAATTACGACCCTGATATTGACCTTTTTTGCATCATTTCTTGGTACAGGAAGCATTGCTATTTTCAATTTTGCGAGCAATATTTCTTCTCTGCCAATTGGGATTATTGGTATTTCTTTTGCTCTGGCCGCCTTTCCTACATTGTCAGAATATGTGGCCAAAAAGGATCTCGAAGGGTTCAAAAAACAACTGGCACTCACAACCAGACAAATTCTTTTTTTTATTTTGCCGCTCACGATACTTTTTATTCTTTTGCGAGCACAGATTGTCCGTGTACTGCTCGGAACAGGCCAGTTCAACTGGGAAGATACGATTGTGACCGCCACCACCGTGGGAATGTTTTCACTCTCACTTTTTTCACAATGTTTACTCGCACTCTATAGCCGAGCTTTTTTTGCACTCCATAATGGACGAACTCCTCTGCTGATAGCACTCGTGTCTCTTTTTATTACCGTATCCTTGAGTTTTTATTTCAAAACATATTTTGGAGTGGCTGGGCTGGCGCTTGGTATTTCTGTTGGCAGTATGTTTCAAGCAGCCTTTTTATTTATGGGATTACGCAAAATTCTTGGTGCAAATGATGAAAATAAAATGGTCTTACTCATTGCCAAACTCTCTGTCTGTTGTCTGGGGCTTGGAATCACAATACAATTTCTCAAATACCCAATTTCACTTTTGGTGAATATGGATACTTTTCTAGGAATATTTTTACAAGGATTCATTTGTGGAATTGCAGGATTAATAGTGTATAGTCTTCTCGCTGCACTTTTGAAAGTTCCTGAACTTTCACTTTTGTTCCACAGTTTTCGACGAAAATGGCTGAAATTACGAAATATTCCCGCCGAAACCGATGTCTTGAAATAACCATCCAAAAATGCTAGTATAAATCACTATGAAACAAATAAGGAATTTTTGTATAATTGCGCATATAGATCACGGTAAGTCAACTCTGGCTGACCGTTTTCTTGAAGTTACTGGCACGGTTGAAAAACGCCACATGCGTGAACAAATTCTTGATCAGATGGAACTTGAACAAGAGCGTGGGATTACGATCAAACTCCAGCCCGTACGAATGCAGTACAAAGGCCACATGATGAACCTGATTGATACTCCTGGACACGTGGATTTTACCTACGAAGTATCACGATCACTCGCTGCCGTAGAAGGTGCCATACTTTTGGTTGATGCCAGTCAAGGAGTGCAGGCGCAGACCATTGCCAATCTCTATCTCGCCATTGAACAAAATCTCACAATTATTCCTGTCCTCAACAAGGTTGATTTGCCAAACGCCAATATTGAAAAAGCAACTGCCGAACTCATTCATCTCCTTGGATGCAAACCAGAAGAAATTCTTCATTGTTCAGGCAAGACAGGTGTCGGAGTACCAGAACTCCTCGATGCGGTGATCGAACGAATCCCAGCACCAAAAGAATCCGATGCAGGCCATACGCGTGCACTTATTTTTGATTCTTTCTATGATGATTATCGTGGAATTATTGCTTCTGTCCGCATCATCGATGGAACCATCCGTCAACATGACAAAATCCGCTTCATGAGAACCATGGCAGAAGGAGATATTGTTGATCTTGGCTACTACTCACCAAAGCTGGTCAGCAGCCCAACACTCGAAGCTGGTCAGATTGGATATATTGCCACAGGTGTCAAAGAACTCCGTGAAGTACGTGTCGGTGACACCATTACTCTGCTCAATCATTCGGCAGTGGAACCGCTTGATGGATACCGTGAAGTAAAGCCAATGGTGTTTGCAGGAATTTTTCCAAAAGAAGGAAATGACTATGGAGCTCTGCGTGATGCGATTGACAAGCTCAAACTCAGTGACTCATCTCTTTACTACGAAACCGAACATTCACAGGCCCTTGGGTTTGGTTTTCGTTGTGGTTTCCTTGGCATGCTTCACCTCGATATTTTTCAAGAACGCTTACGCCGTGAGTTTAACCTCGATATTGTCGCAACCGTTCCGAGTGTTGCCTATCATGTGACACGCACCAATGGCGAAAATATCACGGTCAAAAGTCCTCAGGATCTGCCTGATCCGAGTCATATCACACACATTGAAGAGCCTTGGATGATGGTTGATATTATTACTCCCCAAGAATTTATTGGCAATGTGATGGCACTCGTGGCTGAACGCAAAGGAAAATATCTCAATACAGAATATTTGAGTGTCGGAAGCGGTCAACGAGCATTGCTCCATTATGAAATTCCTCTCGCATCACTCATCACAGATTTTTATGACAAACTCAAAAGCGTGACGAGCGGATATGCCTCGATGAATTATGAACTCAAAGAATACCAGGCCACTGATGTAGTACGCCTTGATATTCTCGTGGCCGAAGAACTCTGTGAAGAGCTGGCCATGCTCGTCTGGCGTGATAGCTCTTATAATGTCGGAAAGAAAATTGTTGAGACACTCAAAGACACCATTCCACGTCAACAATTTGTCATCAAAATTCAAGCCACGATTGGTGGCAAAGTCATTGCGAGTGAACGCATCAGTGCTATGCGCAAAGACGTCACAGCCAAACTCTATGGAGGAGATGTCACTCGCCGCATGAAACTGCTCGAAAAACAGAAAAAAGGAAAAAAGAAAATGATGGAAATGGGAAAAGGCCGAGTCGATATTCCGACCGAAGCCTATCTCGCTGTGCTCAAACGATAATAATTTTCTAAAAGATTTTTTATGTTTGGAAGTAAAAAAATAAAAGTTCTCTGGACCATTATCAGTGTGATCGGAATCATTGCTATGATATTTTTTAGCATGCTTCCTGCCTTTCAATATTAAAAGAGCACTTAACTCGAATCAAACGTGTAAGTCCTCTAACAATAAATTATGCAAAAACAGTGGAAAGTGCTTGAAACTCCACCACAATCTTTTTTTGATCAATATCCAGAACTTCCAAGATCAGTGGCCCAGCTTCTCTACCACCGAGGTATTCGAACTCAAAGGCAGATTGATGAATTTCTCAATCCTGATTATTCTGTGGACGTACATTCTCCATTTCTTTTTCGTGACATGAAAAAAGCAGTACAAAGACTTTTTGATGCCATTGAAAAAAAAGAAAAAATTGTGATTCATGGAGATTATGATGCTGACGGTGTTTCTGCTTCAACGATTCTCATGACCACACTCAAGCTCCTCGGAGCAACCGAAATCGATGTCTTTCTCCCCCATCGTGAACTCGATGGCTATGGAATAAATGTACGCACCGTCGAACTTCTCGCAAAAAGTAATACCAAGGTGATTATTACGTGTGATTGCGGAGTCAGTAATACCACAGAAGTAGCCCGTGCCAATGAACTTGGTATTGATGTGATCATCACGGATCATCATACCATTCCTGAAAAGCTCCCTGAGGCATACGCTATCATCCATCCAAAAATAGAAGGTGAAACGTATCCAGACAAAGGCCTCGCTGGTGGTGGTGTCGCCTTCAAACTAGCACAGGGACTCCTCGAAACACACAAACAAACACATGAAACTCTCCCCAATGGCGAACGTCATGAATCTATTGAAAAATGGCTCCTTGATATGGTAGCTATTGCCAGTGTTGCAGACATGGTGCCACTGCTTGGTGAATCACGAACACTGACCAAATACGGTTTGATTGTTTTGAACAAAACCAGACGCATTGGACTGCAAAAACTCTTGCTCGAATCACGCCTGCTCGAAGAAGATGGTACCATGAAACGCGAGCTCACCGCTGATACCATTGGTTTTCAGATTGCTCCACGCATCAACGCAGCTGGGCGCCTTGGACACGCCAATGTTGCATTCCAATTGCTCAATACAGAAAGTCCAATCGAAGCAGTGGATCTGGCCTACCAACTCGATCAAAACAATAAAGATCGGCAGCAGCGTACCGAACAATATGTCAAAGAAGCCATCACACAAGTACAAACCCAAAATCAACTTGAAAATCCAATTCTTTTTGTGATTGACAAAGACTGGTCTACAGGAATTGTTGGACTCATCGCCAGCCGCCTCAAAGAAAAATATGGCAAGCCAACTATTGCTATGGGCTGGAATGACGGAAACATTGTTGGTTCTGGCCGCAGTGTGACTGGATTCAATATGATTGGTTCAATGCAAGAGATTCCAGAATTTTTCTTGAAATTTGGCGGACATCCGATGGCTTGTGGTTTTACGCTTGCTTCGCCCGAATCTCTCGATGGATTCAAAATAGCTTTGATGAAAAAATTTGATGAAAAAACTACCGATCTCGATATGTCACCCAATCTTTTGATTGATAGCGAAGTGACACTCAAGGAAGTGGACTGGGAACTCTTTGATATACTCGACAAATTCAAACCATTTGGAATGCACAATGAAAGACCAAAATATGTGGCCCGAAATCTCAGTGTGACCGCAGTAGAGCCACTCGGGACAGACGGAAAACATATGAAGCTCATGGTACGTGAAACTGCGGGTCCACTGCGAAAAACCGTTGGCTGGCGCATGTGCGGTGAAAATAGCGATACCAATTGGTGCAAGGTTTTGTCTGTTGGTGACAAGATTGATATAGTATTTGAAGTTGATGTCAATGAATGGAACGGAAACCGCGAACTCCAATTGACAATTATTGATCTTAAAAAACTCTAACTTCAGACAGATGGAAACGGGCTCCAGAATATATGGTTTTGATATTCTCAGATCCATGGCAATACTCTTTGTGTTGTATAGCCATGGAGTTTTTATCCTTGCTCCGTTTATAAATACAAATATCTACAATGTTTTTGCCCTCGATGGAGTATCCATGTTTTTTGTTCTCAGTGGTTTTCTGATTGGTGGCATTCTCTTAAAAATTATTTCACAAACATCTTTTTCCACAAAAGATCTTCTACAATTTTGGATTCGTCGTTGGTTTCGTACCCTGCCAACCTACTTTCTTGTTCTTTCTACACTCATCCTCTATTTCTACTTTCAAGGTATTTTTCATCTTTCTGGGCCAGCAACTCTCAAGTACTTTTTCTTCTTACAAAATTTCAATTCTCCTCACCCAAATTTTTTTCCTGAAGTATGGAGTCTTTCTGTTGAAGAATGGTTTTATGTTCTTATCCCTCTTCTCTTGTTTATTTCTTTTCATTTAAAAAAAATATCCAAACAAAAAATTGTTCTATTTTGGGTTATTACCATCATTCTGGGTATAAATATCTTTCGCATCTATACAATGGGGACGACTGATTTTACCAGTTTTCATGATTGGGATATGGAAATAAAAAAACAGGTTCTCATGCGACTCGATAGTCTGATGCTTGGATTTTTTGGAGCCTATGTATATTATTTTCATCCTCAAAAGTGGCTCAAACAAAAAAATGTCTTATTTGTATCCGGGATACTTTTACTCCTCTATCCTCAAATACAAGTGTTCTTTTCAAGTAATATCTGGTATACACAAAATTATTTTTCACTTCTCTTTACGGCAATTGGCACATTATTTCTTCTTCCAAAACTCTCTCAAATACACCAAAGTCAAAGCTGGGTATATGTGTTTTTTACTGGTATCAGTAAAATTTCTTATTCGATGTATTTGCTTCACTTTACCATCATTCAATGGATACTTCTCCCGTTTTTGAGCAAGCAATTTTATATCCTTGAAGGCAGGGACTTGGCAACTGCCCTAGAAAAATATATACTCTACTGTGTACTGACAATCGGACTTTCATTTCTCCTCTATAAATATTTCGAAAAACCAATGACTCAATTACGCGAAAGGTTTTCTTTTACACACAATAACAAACATTAAACTTTATCTAAATTTATAAATAAATTTAGATAAACTTCGTTCGCTCGTGAATAAAAACTTGTTCGGAAAGGTGTGTATAAATACCCCCTTTCTCTCACAATTTTTTACTCTATCACTCACTCGTTTATGAAACTCATTACTTATACCGACGGAGGATCTCGTGGCAATCCAGGCCCAGCAGCCACAGGAATTGTGATAAAAGATACTGAAGGAAAAGTTCTTGCCAATTATGGAGAATACCTCGGAAACCAAACCAACAATGTAGCAGAATATGCTGCGATTATTTCTGCTCTCAAAAAAGCACAGGAGCTCGGTGCTACGGAAATTGAATGTATTGCAGATAGCAAACTTGTGGTCGAGCAACTCTCGGGAAAATGGAAAGTAAAAGAACCGACCTTGCAAAAAATGTGGCTCGAAGCCTGGAACCTCCTGCACTCTTTCAAAAAACATAAACTCTCGCACATTCTTCGAGAAGGAAATACAGAGGCAGATGCAGAAGTAAATAAAATTTTAGATAAAGAAACTGGCTCAAAAAAAAACTTTTTAGAAGAAGAACCAATCCCCGATATTTTTCCAGCCAACGCAAAAAGAGTCTTTAAAGGATTTTTGTTTCAAGTGTATCAATGGGAACAAGAGATGTTTGATGGGACGTTGAAAACATTTGAACGGATCGCACGCAAACCCTCCACAGATATTATTGCTGTGCACAATAGTCAGATCATGGTGCTGATGCAAGAGCAACCAGGCCGAGCACTCTATCCATCTTTGCCAGGAGGCCAGATTGAAAAAAACGAAGAACCTCTTGTAGCAGCCAAGCGAGAATTTCTCGAAGAAACAGGATTTGAAGCCTCAGACTTTGAGCTGTACAAAAGCCAAAATGATAGTGGATCAAAAATATACTTTCCTATTACGACATTTATCACTCGTCATTGCACCAAAGTCCAAGAACCAAACCTCGATGCAGGAGAAAAAATCCAAGTCACCTGGATGAACTTTGACAATTTTCTTCAACTTGCCCGCAATCCAGAGTTTGCTATCCCACAGTTTTTGAGATTTGATATGTACGAAGCACTCCTTGATTCTGACAAAAAAGAAGCGTTCAGAAAAACTCTTTTTGGAGATTAAGAGCCTGTTTAGAATCTTTATTCTCGACTCTAAGCGAAAGTTGACACACACGATTTTTTGACTTATAGTAAATAGTACTATTCTTAACTTTCGACTCTATGAAACGCAAGAATCTAACAGAGAAAGAAATAAAAGAAAAAATGAAAAAACAACGCAAAGATCTTAATCAACTTCTTAAAAATTCGAATCAACGATTAAAACAAATGAAAGTATCTGCTAAAAAGACTTCAACTCTTCATAATGTTGATAAATGGAAAAAAGTAGATAAAATTGAAAAAAATGTAGAAAATCTTACACAAAAAGTAGACAAAATTGAAACAAATGTAGAAAATCTTACACAAAAAGTAGACAAAATTGAAACAAATGTAGAAAATCTCACGCAAAAAGTAGATACGATTGAAAACAACGTAGAAAAATTGACACAACAAGTAGGCAAGATCGAAAAAAACGTAAACACACTCAATCAAAGTAATGATAAAATGGCTTTGGCAATAACCAATCTTCAAACAGATATGGCCGAAGTCAAAGAAACCATGGTTACAAAAGAAGATATGCAAAAAATACATATTACTATGGATAGTATTTTGAAAATTGTGAAAAAAACTGAGGAAGAAGGTACATTTATGTCCTATAGACTTCAAGAGCATGAAAAAGATATAAAAGCACTCAAAAAAGTAACTCACCTGGATTAAATCCAAACAAAAAACCACCCTTCGACTTTGCTCAGGGTGGCTTTTTTATTTCTATTCGATTAAAATGGCAAGGTCAAATTGATCCCAGATCCGCCAGCGACAGCACCACTTGCTCCACCAGCCACCACGACTGGCTCAAAATTCACAGGAATCGGCATCAATTCCCCAGTAAGAGTAGGATAGTAGATCATTTTATTGGCTCGCCCAAAATCATAAAGCTCTTTGGTTACTTTTACATCCTGTTCACAATACTGTTTGATCAGATCGAGCTTTCCTTCTTTGAACCATTCCATAGCCTGCAGCCCATCCGCTGATTTTTCTATCTGCAGAGTCGCTTTGGCAAGATCATTGAGCTTGTAGCGTTTTCCTGTTACTTCCTTTACGACTTTGAGCATATCCAGGCTCGGAAATTTGAGCAAATCTCCTGTGTAGTATCTATTGAGGATAGGGATATCAAAATGTTCACTATTGAATCCAATCAGACGTTCAGCTCGTTCAAAAATAGGCCAAAGACTGCCAAGTTCATGCTCCTCAAAAGAGCGGTATGAATTATTTTCATACTCATATATAGAGACAACCGTGACCTTCATGGTCGACATATCCTGGATATCACCAATGGTTTCAATATCAAATACAACTTCACGTGACATAGAAAAAATGAATTATTTTTTTTGAGTAATATTTGGCGGTGCGTAATAATCAGGCAAAAGATAATTACTTTGATTTTGTTTCAACCGTGCCAGTACCAGACTTTCATCCAAAATTTCTTGGGGCGTAAAACTTGCAATCGGTATTTTGTGCGCAAAGGCAAAACTATTGGCCAAAATCACGGCACTTCTGGTACTCGTAAATCGCCCAAAGCCCAAAACAACAGCAATCCCCTCCAGGTCCGAAGGTGCGATATCATTTTCCTCGAGCATTTCTGTCAAGCAACGTAACAATGAGCCAGCACCATCCCCCTCCTTGAGCTGTACTTTTGGAAAAAAATAAACTGATTCTTTTTGTTTTTCCGATACATCAATCACAGCAATCATACTATTTTCGAAGCAAATCAACCGCCTTAATAATTTTGGATTCAAACAAAGTAAACAAAAACTTGTCCATAATATGCCTGCGATCCAAAAATTCTTGCTCTTTCATAAAGGTATAGCGAAAACTCACCCGATGATCAACTTCATATTGTTCAATAAGAGTCGTAACAGCTTTTTCACGAATATCTCCAACAATGAGCATATCGGTCGGTGCTTTTTCATCATCTGTAAAATGACCACTGAGGATCAACATTTTGAGATCCCCTGCTTTGGCTTTGAGATCCTCAATAAACAAATGCTCAGTCAAAAGTTTTTCTTTGTAAATCAATGCCTGAAGCTCCGGAAAAAGAAGCGAACTTTGACTCAAACGATAATATTTTTTTATAGATTGGGGGTCTTCTCCAGGAATATCCGCAGCTTTCACCTCTTCGACAATCTCAGCTGCCTGCAAAAGCTCCAGTTCTCGCCTGACTGCATTGATTTGAACATCCAAAATTCGTGTAATCTCGCGAACAAAGTACATTTGCTCAGGTTCAGCAAAAAAAAGCCGCAGTAATCGAACCCGGGTCTTCGAACCAAAAAGATGTTCAAGCATATATTCTCATTTTCTATAAAGTATAGTATAATATGGGGGTTCAAAAAAGTCAAAAGAAACTATGAGAGATATTGTAGAAATACATGAATTTTTTGTTCAGGGCACTGATACAGACCAAACCCATGTCCTGCTACACATTTCCGAGCCTTCTGCCGATGAGGAGAACAAAGGCTATTTTTTTGCGTTGTGTGAAATTATCAATCGAGATGAAAAGGTTATCTCCCAAGTACAAAAAATGATTGATGAAGTCGAAGCAAACTACTATGACACAGGCAGTGAAGAGAAAAAAAATGCTTTTGAGCAAAGCATTGAAGCAATCAATCGACGATCTCATCAAGTACTTCAAAATTCTGTAAGCAAAATTCACCTGCTCTTTGGTGTAATTGAAAATAACAAAATTTACTTTGCTTCGCGTGGACCGATTTCCGCACACTTGATTTATCACAAAGGCCAAGAACTCCGTCATGTCAATGTAAACCAGGAAAAAAAGACTCCTCTCGATCAAATCTTTTCTTCACTCGTCGAAGGTGAAATTCGAGTTGATGATTATTTTTTTATTACCACAGATCTGGTCGAAAAATATTTCCCCCTCGATCGAGTACAAAAAATACTCCTCCAAAAAGACACCAAAAGCAGCAGCCTCCACATCCAAAAAACACTTGAACAGGTAAACAGTGATTCTTCACTTTCAGGTATTATCATTCACAGACCAACCGAAGAAAATATTCCTCGATTCAAAAAACTTCCAAAAATTGCACGAAGCAGTCATTCAAAAATCTCAAACGAACAAAATATCTTTGCAAATACACTCAGTGCACTTTCCAAAAAAATCAATGCCCAAAAATCAGAAAATGGCATATTCAACCCACAACCAAAAAAATTCCTTGAACAAGACAAACCAAAAAGTCATATTCTTCCAAAAAATCTTCCTCGACCGCTTATCATTCTCCTCAATGGCCTGAGTATCATAATCGTTGCATTCATCCAAATCTTTCGAGTTTTTTTTACCCAATTATTTCATCTTTTCCGATTTCTATTTATTCTTTGTACCAATAGGCGAGGTGAAAGAGCCTCGGCACTCCATGAGTTTCGTATAGATATACGTGAAAAAATTTACTTTCTCAAGCGCCTCCCATTTTTGAGCAAAATTCTTTTGATACTCTGTACTCTTTCTCTGATTGCATTTTTTATAAGTATTGCACTTTCAAGACACCATGAACAAGAACAAATGATCAAAAGCAATTATGAACAACAAATTTCTGAAATAAAAAATAAAAAAGATTTGGCAGAAAGTAAAATTTTATACCAAGATACTGACAACGCTTTTACCATCTTGCAAGAAGCAAAAAAAATACTCGCTGATCTCCAAAATAATCCCAAAAAAAATGATGCCGAGCTTCAATCTCTTGAAAAAGAAATTGAAACATCACTCTCTGCACTCAGAAAAGAAACAGAAATTCAAACAACACTCAAAGCTGATATAGGAGCAACATTTCTTGATGCACAAACACAGACATTGATTCGTCTTGACAATACACTTGTTGCCTTTAGTCAAAATGATAAATCATACTATTTTATCAATCTCGACACTGGAAATATCATCCAAAAAAATCACGAAACTCTGCCCAATCTTTTCAAAGGAAATGCGCCAAAAGAATATGATAAAATTGTTTTCACAATCGATCAAAATCGTATTGCTGAATATACCGTAACGACAGATTCTCTCTCAACCAAAGACATAGTGTTCCCCTTAGAAGGGGTCAACCTTCAAGATATTTTTGTCTATAACCGTAAACTTTATAGCCTTGATACCAATAACAATCAAATCTACCGACACAATCAAACCCAAACAGGCTATGACAAAGGCACTGCCTGGATCACGGATGCTGGTATTGATATCAAAAATGCCAGTTCTCTTACCATTGATGGGGATGTCTATGTTCTCCAAAACAATGGCGAAATACTCAAATTTTCTGCTGGTAAAAAGCAACCATTTACCATCGCAGCTCTCGATCCTGCGCTCACGAGCCCAACCCAAATCTGGACCTACAATGATGTAAAAAATATTTATATTTTGGAGCCAAAAACAAAACGTGTTGTTGTTCTTGATAAAAATGGCACCCTGATCAAGCAGTATACTTCGAGCAATTGGATAAATCCTACGAGTATGATTGTGGACGAAGCGCGCAGTACCATATATATTCTTGATTCGAACAAGATCTATTCTTTTCCTCTCTAAAAAAGATAAAAAAAACCGGTCACCTGAGGCGACCGGTTTTTACATTCTATATAAAACGCGAAGGAATTATAATCAAGCGAAGCAAGTGAAGTAAATGCAAGCATTTATTTCCGAGCGAGTGCAGATTATATGACCCGTAGGGTCTTACTTCAAGTTTACTTTTCCACCAGCTTCTTCGATTTTTGCTTTCATTGCAGCAGCATCGTCTTTCTTTACACCTTCTTTGATAACTTTTGGAGCTGCATCAACAAGAGCTTTTGCATCAGCGAGTCCAAGACCGGTAAGTTCTTTTACAGCCTTGATTACGTTGATTTTGTTTGCACCAGCGTCAGCGAGTTCAACAGTAAATTCTGTTTTTTCTTCTGCTGCTGGAGCTGCACCTGCTGCTGGAGCTGCCATCATCATTGCTGGAGCTGCTGCAGATACTCCGAATTTGTCTTCAAGAACTTTTACGAGTTCTGAGAGATCAAGAACAGAAAGCTTTTCAATCTGTTCAACGAGTGCTGCAAATTTTGCTGGCACTTCCATTTTTGTTTCTTCTGACATAATAGAATATAAATGATAAATAAATTTAGGCTGCGCCTTTGTCCTTGATTGCGTTCAAAACATTGACAAGACCTCGGAGATTTCCAGCCAGTACATTGACGAATCCAGAAACTGGAGCGTTGATAGTACCAACGAGTTGTCCCAAAAGTTGATGTTTGCTTGGGAGGGCAGAAAGAGCCATTACTTTGCTACTTTCAATAAAGTTCCCTTCGAGCACACCACCAAAGATTTTTACTGCATCATGTTTTTTTGCAAACTGAGCAACAATCTGTGCTGGTGCGACATCATCTTCCGTTCCAAAGGCAATAGACACGGCTCCGTCATAGGCTTTGATAGCGTCTCCATTCATGCCAGCTTGCTCGAGTGCTTTTTGCACCAAAGTTTTTTTGCTCGCAATGTAGACTACTTTACCATCACGACAGAGTTTTCGAAGTTCTTCTGACTCAGTCATTTTGAGACCTTGATAGTTGGCAAATACCATGGATTTTGATCCTTTGATATTGTCTACCAGAGTTTGAAGGGCTTCTGATTTTTGAATTTTGCTTTTTGCCATAATTTTTAAAGGTTCTGTTTCGGGCTCATTGAGATGAGTCAATAAACAAAAAACCGCGTTATCCGCAGTTTATCTTTGATACAAATCGACCTAGGAAATAAGGCTAAAATAAGCAATATTTCTGGTTTGTACCTCGGTAGCACTTACTCCTAGGTTTCCCCAGGAAAGCTACTGTCTGCGGTTTATGTGCATATAATAGAACAAATTTGGCTCTATGTCAAGTAGATTTTTATGAATAATCTGTGGAAAATTTTGGAGTGAACCCAGTATTGACGATACTAAAAAAATCCTATATACTACTCCCATACAAAAAACATGGCGCCATCGTCTAGTGGTTAGGACACCAGGTTTTCATCCTGGGAACAGGGGTTCAATTCCCCTTGGCGCTAC
>JACCDN010477954.1_pt1 | contig 16048 bp, 19 predicted proteins | sample 7441691 | NCBI WGS metagenome assembly JACCDN01 (sample SAMN15323439, study PRJNA562643) | freshwater metagenome | isolation source: river surface water | place: USA:Blue River Watershed | collected 2017-08-16
AAAATAGAGCAACAGCTCCTCTTCAAACAGGACTTGGTGTTACTACTGTTGGTACTACAGCATCTACAATCTTTGACTTAAATACAGTTTATGCTGGTTCTACAGTTGGAGGTGAGACTACTCACGCAGTTCAAAGAAAGTTAATCACTAAATTATCTCACGCTTCTAATTACATTGCAACAGAAGGTCGTGTTGGTCCTGCACAATATGCAGTAACTAATGGAGGTTTAGGTGCAGCTCTTATGGACATCGCTGGTTATACAATTAATCCTTTTAAATCAAAGGTTAATGGACAAGGGCAACTTTATCCAATTGGACAAATCGGTGAAATTTCTATCTATGTTGATCCATTTATGAAATATAATGACAACAGAATCGTTATTGGTAGAAAAAACAATCCAGATCAACCAGGTCTTATCTTTGTACCTTATTTGATGGCACAATCAATCAGTGTTATCTCTGAAAGTACATTCGCACCAAGAATGCTTTTAAGATCACGATATGCAATTGCAGATGTTGGATTCTTCCCACAAAAACAATTCATGACAATCGTTGTTACAGATACTGCTCAACTATTGAACTAATCGTTTAAAAATATTAAATTATTTTATAAATCCTCCCTCAAAAGGAGGATTTATTTTTTATATATAGTATAAATTAACATTTGCTCCATGATAACGGATAGAAAATTAAAAATCGAAGAATTTACTGAGAATAAATCAATTAGATTAAGAGAATCTTATATATCTAAGCATTGTGTGAATATATATAATGAAATTTTAGAATATACTAAAGATATATCAGATATACCTTTTTTACAAAAAATCTGGCATTGGATGAACTATTTGCCTATTTATTATCTATGTGCCTGTGGCAACCGAACAATTTTCACCAATAGTATAAACGAGGGTTATCGAATAGCTTGCTCTGCAAAATGTGCCCAGTCGAATCAAGAAGTTAAAAATAAGAGAAAGAATACAACAATTGAGAAATATGGTGTTGATAATATATCAAAGCTAGAGCAAACTAAAGAAAAAATGTATGCCACCAATTTAGAAAAGTATGGTACTAAGTCTTCCTTTCAAAATCCATTGGTTAGAAAAAAGTGGTCTGATAATATGTTGGAGAAACACGGTGTTGATCATTTTTTCAAAACTGAAGAGTTTAAAATAAGTAGTAAAAAATACTATTTAGAAAAATATGGTGTTGATCATCAATTAAAAATTGATGATGTTAAGGAAAAAATAAAAAATACATGTTTGGAGAGATATGGGGTTGAGACATATCTAAATACTAAACACTCTAGAGATTCTATAAAATCTTATAATAGATCATCTTATGAAGAGGAAATATGCGAATGGTTATCCAGCAATGATGTTGTTTATATTCACTCATCTCGAAATATAGCACCTTTATTATTAGATATTTATATTCCAGGTGCAAACTTAGCAATAGAATTTAATGGTCTTTACTGGCACTCCGAGTTTAAGAAAAGTAAGGATTATCATTTAAATAAAACAATATTATGTAATAATGCTGGTATAGAATTGATACATATATGGCAGGATGATTGGTTAAATAGAAAGAATATATTGAAGTCAATTATATTGAACAGACTATCACTTATTAAAAATAGAATTCCCGCTAGAAAGTGTAAAATTGTTGAGCTTGATAATGAAAGATCTTCTATTTTTTTGAATAATAATCATATACAAGGATATTGTAGATATAATATGAGTATAGGACTTGAATATAAAGGGGAAATAGTTAGCATTATGTCATTTGGTTATAGAAGTATTAATGGGAAAAAAGAATATGAATTAATAAGATTCTGTAATAAGATTGATAATGTGGTCATAGGTTCTGCTTCTAAGCTATTTAAATATTTTACATCAACAAACATTCAAATTGATAGTATTACATCATATTCAGATGTTTCTATTTTTAGCGGTTCGCTTTATAAAATTCTTGGATTTAAAAATATTAGAAGGTCGGATATAAACTACTGGTGGGTCGTAAATGGCATTAGAAAACATCGTTTTAATTATAATAAAAAAAAATTAGTTAAGATGGGATATGATCCTTTAATGACAGAAGTGGAAATAATGCACTCACTTAATAACTATAGAGTTTTTGGATGCGGGCAAGATAAGTGGATATGGTATAGATATTAATTATTTTTTAATATATAAAAAGTGAAATATATAAAACTCTTCGAGCAGATATTGTTAATAAAGTACTAAAAAATATGGAAAGTCCGGAAATGGATTTTTTCATAAAAGTATCATAAATTATTTAATATATAAATAATGATAGATAGTTTTTCTAAGTTTTTCGAATCAAAAAAGGATAAATTTCCAAATATTAAAGAAATTAAAATAGATGATTTTATTGTCTTGATAGGTAGAGATGCTGATTCTAATGATTATCTAACTACAATAATTGCAAAGCCAAATGATATTTGGATGCATGCTAAGGGTGTGCCTGGTAGTCATGTAGTCATAAAAGTTTTTGATAAAATTCCAGATAGTAGAATTATATTACAAGCTGCAACAATAGCTGCTAAAAATTCTAAATCGAAAGGTATATCAACAATTGTTTATTGTAAGTCTAAATTTGTTTCAAAGAAAAAGGATATGAAACCAGGTCAAGTTTCTGTAGATTATAAAAATGCAGAAGAAATCACAATTAATATTTAATATATATAAAAAAGATAAATAGATATGCCAATTCTAAAATTCAGCGATAGATTATATGATATTTTTGATGACATAGATGGTCCTGTTGCAGAAGCGTTGATGAGAGCTAATAATAATAGCGATGTTGTAAATAGCTTTAGTTCTGATCTTGTTGATGTTTCAAGTGTAGATTGGAATTTTTTATTAACTGTTGGTAACAATAAATTTATGGTCAAGGTTGCTAAATTTATAAGATCAATTTTTCCGGGAAAATTTAATGAAAATGAATTATATACTTTTTGTCAAAAGTATAATAAAGCAAAGAACGGAAATTCACCATTTTCTGCTACAAAAAATTTAGCATCTACTTATGCATATAATAAACCAAATAAGCATAGACAAGGTCCTGACTGGAAGTCTGGATCAAGAGGGCAATGGGGTAGTAGTAAATGGGATTACTTTGATGAAAAACCAAAGGAAAATTTAAAATATGATAAAGTAGTTGTTGAGGATTTTAAATTTGATCCATCAAATGTTAAATCTACATTTATATCATTGGTTACAGAAACTTATCCACATGGACATGAGGAAGAAGTTTTAAAATATCTTCCATCTGATTTACATAGAGATGAGTTTGGTAATTATTATAAAATAATTGGAAAATCAACTACTATGTTTACTTGTCACTTAGATACTGCAAGTAGAGAGAAATCAAAAGTTAATCTTTATACAACTAAAAAGGGACCAGATGAATTCATAGTTACAGGTGGTGCGACAATATTGGGTGCTGATGATAAAGCAGGCGTAACTGTTTTATTATATATGATGCATCATAATATACCTGGTGTATATTACTTTTTTATTGGTGAGGAAAGAGGTGGTATTGGCTCACACGCATTAGCAAATGTATATTCTAGCTTTGATCATTTAAAGGGTCTTAAGAGATGTGTATCATTTGATAGAAGAAATTATTATTCAGTTATTACTGAACAATTAAGTAGACAATGTTGTTCGGATGAGTTTGGATTGGCTCTTTGTGCTGAGTTAAATAAAACTGAAGGTATGAAGATGACTATTGATGATACTGGTATATATACAGATTCTGCATCATTTGTAGATGAGATACCTGAGTGTACAAATATTTCAGTTGGTTATTTTAATGAGCATACTGTATCTGAATCACAGAATATTACCTTTTTAGAAATACTTTGTAAATCTGTGTTAAAGGTTAATTGGGAGGGACTGCCTGTCGCAAGAAAAATAGGATTTGATGAATTTTTGATGTATAAGTATAGATATTTTTTATCTGATTTTAAAAAGGCGATATTTGACCAAGAAGTTAAAATAGAAACCTTAGAAGGTAAGACATATATTAAAATGGAAATTTCTGAACCTGATGTAAAAATTGTATATGAAGATATAATAAATATATCAGCTCTATTGATAAGACATAGATTGGATCCAGATGTTGTGTTTAGTGATAATCTTATTAAAATTGAACTTAAGTAATTATGAGAAAAGTATATGAGAAAAAAGATGATGCGTCAGATCCTTTATATAGATATAGTGCTTTAGGGGCTAGAGATTTACATGATGATGATATTCACCGAAATGACTATTCATTTAATTATGATGATTTGAATAGAAAATATGGACCCGATAGTGATGATGATATTCCTGAAATGGGAGATTTAGATATTTCTTTAGATGATGGTATGGTTAATGTATGTGATTTGATCAGAGAACTTTTTAAAAATGTAAAACTTGATGTTGATGTTGAATATGATGAATTAGATATTTCTATTTATGTCTTTCTTCAGAAAAGAGAAAAAATGCGTTCTATTGTTAGAGCATTTGAGGTGATACATAAATTACAGAAAGATGTATTAACACAATATGATTCCGAAGTTGAATTATATGAAAATAAAGAAGGTTTCCCAATTTTAGCATTTCAGTTTTATTCTGAATCTATAGATGATAGAAGTGATGATAAAGGTGCTCCATTTTAATTTTGTATAAAAAACCGGATTTTTTAAAAACAATTTTGTAATTAAATATATAATCGTATATTTGTAAAATAAATATGGGGGCGACCTGATATTGATTTATAGAGTAAAGATAGTTAAACAAGCATCGATTTGGTAATATTCGATTAAATAAATTATCAAAAGTTAAACGGAAACGTAAACACAGAAGTAGCTAGCAATGAAGATTTAGTATTTGCGCTACAAAACAACTTGCTCGTAGTGAATGAGCTTGAAGTAGCTTAATTGGTACTTTAAAAAATTTCTCTACCGAATCAAAACGGTTAAAAATATTGATAGTTTTTTGCTAGAATGTTTTAAAGACGAAACAACTAGATATTTTGAGACTTTTAGAAAAATATCTCTAAGCTTGTAAGAAATTAGTTATAGTTATCTAATAAAGATGAGGATTCGAACCCTCCGCCTCCACTTAATTGATTAAATAGTTAATTAGTAAGACTATAAAAGATACTGGTGAGAACAGTTAATGCATAGTAATATGGTCGTCTTCAAAATCTCATTAATTTTTTAATCTAAAAAAAGACTGAAATTCGTTTCGGTCTTTTTTATTTAAACTATAAATTCTTATTTGATATAATCAACATGATAAATTCTTTTTCAGATAGATTTCGATTTCTATCCAATTTTTACCCATGTGAGATAAACTATGAAGGAATAAAATATCCTTCTGTAGAGCATTTCTATGTCGCTCAAAAGATAAAAGATGATCAAATAGTTGATGGTAAGTTTATGCCATGGATAGATATCAGAGAATATATTTCTAAAATATCTAGTCCTGGTGAAGTTAAAAGACTGGGTAGAAAGCTTCAAATTAGAAAAGATTGGGATGCTATCAAACTTAGTATAATGGAATATGGGGTGAATCAAAAATTTAAAAATGAAGCATTACAAGAAATGTTAATATCGACAAGAGATGAGGAGCTGATTGAGGGGAACTCTTGGCATGATAACTTTTTTGGTTCCTGTCAATGTTCTAAATGTGGAAATTCTGGTGCTAATAATTTAGGTAAAATTTTAATGAAAGTAAGAGATGGTTATACAAGCAAAAAGTAGTTTTCGAAGTTATTATTCTAAACCAATGCCATCTCCTTCAAAAAGTGAGATTGATTCTGAAGAATTTAATGCACTATGGGATGTTATAAAAACATGGGATATAAGTGTTCCTGAATATTATAGTGGATATACGGGTGGCAATGGCAGTCATGTTAAACTTCTATTAGATGTATTAAAACCAGTATTGAGAAATAAAAGAATTGATTCTATTTTAGATTTATAGAAATTGATTTTTCAATAAATTCTCTTACTTTTAGATTCTTGCTTTAGAGATAGTGCACCTGTACATATAGTAAATGGTCTCCCAAATCTAAGATTATTGGAAAAGTCTTTAAATGTGAGCCGACATAACACACTTGATAGTGATTGTTTATCTTTACTTATTAACTATAAAACTTATATACTTGATGAGTATATAAAACTAAAATTAATTTTACATATGGCTGGTCTTACAGGATATTTTGGGGGTAAAAATGCAATGTCTTCTTGGATATATTCAAATATACCAAAAGATATAAAAAAATATATTGAGGTTTTTGGCGGTTCCTTTGCTATCTACTTTAATGAAGATTTTTCTCACTGTGAAAAAATCATTTATAATGATGCTAATAAATGGCAAGCAAATTTTATGGCTAGTTGTTTAGACTACAATAAAATGATTTCTAAAATAGAAGAATCATTTAAATCAGGATTTCTATATTGTGATGATTCTATTTCAGATAGAAAAAAGTTTTATAGAGATCTTTATACTAAAACGAAAAATCCTACAATATCAGATTATTATGATAATAGTAATTTTTCTATTCCAGATTATGATAATAGTGTCATATATTCTTTCATGATAACTTCGGCATTTAATGCTTGTCACGCCAGGGGTGCTGGTTTTTCAGGTTTTTCCAGTAATAATAAATTAAAAATTACTACCTTATTAAATAAGCTTAATAATAAACAATATCAATTAAAACTATCAAAGATATCAGCTATTGAAAATTTGGATTTTGAAGATATTATACTTAAATATAATGATAAAGATACTTATCTCTACCTAGACCCTCCGTATCGATATACTAATGGCGTTGGTACACACGATCAAGATTACGGATCTAAAAACATTTTTGGGGATTCTTCACATGAGAGATTGTCTACTATATTAAAATCTTCTATGTGTAGATGGTCTTTATCATATTATTGGTTTGATGATTTGGAAAAATGGTATCCGAGGGATAAGTATTATTGGATATCTAAAGATTTTAATAGATCATCTGCATCTTTTTCAAATAAAACTAAAGGAACAGAGTTACTTATAATGAATTATGACCCAAAAACAGGTATTAAGATAAATGATTGATGTTGACAAACTTTCAAAAGAAATATCGTATGAGGTAACGAATAGACTTCCTGAATTTTTTAAACCATCTTTAATAGATAATAGGACAATTTTCAAGTTTAAATTTGATTTCCAAAAATTTCATGATGGTTTACCCAATAAATCGTCATTAAACTTATCTACCAGACACATCATTGATGAAATATTATCAAATATTTATAAAAATGTCTTTACTATAGTTGGGGATGTTTCTTTTATAGATTGTATTCATTTTACTAAATCACTATTATATGAGTCTAAATATATTGATGAATGCTATCCACTATTTCAGAGTAATGTGATTACAAATCCTAAAATTGGTATGTATTTTAGCGAGAATCCAAAATTTTCTTATAGTGGAATTAGTGATGATATAAATACGGCGAATAATCTATCAGTTATTAATAAAATAGGTTTATTTAGAGATAAAAATATTTTTGTATATTATTACATGCCATCAACAGAGAATAAAGTATTTTCTGTTGATGAAGTCTTATATGATTTTAATATTACTAATTTATATTTGGGTCAGAATTATATTTATGTTGAATATATAATTGGCTTTGAATTCATTAATAAAAAGTTAATTTATATTTTAACCGATAAGGAATCTTCTGAATATCTTGATTATATTTCTTATAAAAGAGACGAAAAAATAACTAAATTATTAGATGAAAGAGATTGCTAATTTTGTTCCACATTGTGATGATGATCATTGTGATTTGGGTTCATTTCAATATAAATGTCCAAGTTGTGAAAAATTCAATATAGACTTTGATATGTGGTGGAAAATTGATGAATTGCATCATGGTTCTATAATTGATTTAAACTGTGAAAATTGCAAAGAAGGTCTTATTGCATATTATGATGAGGTGACGGATTTTTGTTATTATGTTCAGACAAGTATGTCCTATTATACTGATCATAATGTTGTTGATCCAGGATAATTATTATTATCAGATTCGTCTTTACATATCATGTAATTATTATCAGATAGCCATTGAAACACCATTCCTATATATTCATTATTTACCTTATGTAGATCATCACAACATAAATCACAAATAGATTGTGTGTCTATATTTAAACAGGCTTCTTCCAATATATCTAACTTATCATCTACCATCTCTATTGGTAGATATTCCATTTTATGTGTTACCTTATTATATTTGTATTTAGATTCTTTATTACCTAAATCTTTTTCATTTTTTCTAAATGATCTTTTAATGCTCTTTAATTCATCTTTTTCGGATTCTTTATTTTGTTCAAAATCTTTAAAATTTACTAGATTTCTGTTACCTGCATTGAATGTCGGAGTATTATCTTTATGCGTCATTTTTATTATTAACTTTTTAATATATATTAAATATAAAATGTGTATATTTGTAGTGTTATGAAAAAAAGAATTTTACATATAACTTTCCAACCTATTTGACTAACTAAGTCATAGTGACTTTTTATTTCCTATTTTTAATCCAATTTAAAAACAATAAAAAAATCACTAAAAATGAAAAAACAATCAATTATATTAGAAGTTAGAGCCTCAGAAGGAGGTTCAGACTCAAAATTATTAGTTAATGACCTAATAAATATTTATTTAAAATCCTGCAGAAATAACGGATTTAAAGCCTCTATCGTTGATGATAGAATAGGTAATATGTCTATTCTTATTGAGGGTAATGGGTGTATAAAATACTTTAATAACGAGTCAGGTACTCACCGATTTGTGCGTGTTCCCCCTACAGAAAAGAGAGGTCGAACACAAACAAGCACGATATCTGTTGCTATTATTGACCCAGAATTTAAATTTAATTATACTCTTGATAGAAATCAAGTTGATCGAAAATTTGTAAGAAGTCAAGGTAAGGGTGGACAGAATGTGAATAAAGTTTCAAGCGCAGTCCAATTAATACATATTCCAACAGGAATACAAGTTAAATGCCAAGATTCAAGAGATCAGAATAAAAATGAGGAAATGGCTTGGGTGAGATTGGAGGAAAAAATTAAAGAAGTTGAATTAGAGAAATATAATAAAATCGTATATGATTCTAGATTTGATCAAATAGGTCGATCAGAGAGATCTGATAAGAGACGAACATATAAAGTTAAGGATGATTCTGTTGTTGATCATATAACCGGAAAGAGATGCTCTTTTAAAGATTTTAGTAGAGGTAGAATAGAATTATTATCTTAATTTATTTTTCAAAAAACATTATTTTAAACCTTATGTTTTCTTTTTTTGACTTATCTATATCTATAGAATTTTTAAGATTATAAATATTAGAATTATTAGAAATTTCTTCACAAAACTTTAAAATTGAGTTTTTATCATTATAGATTTTATTAAAGGTGGAGAAGTTTATTTGAAGTGATGTATCAATATCTATAGTATATAATTTTTTATATCCTTTTTTGAATATTGGTGATATCGTTTGTTCTGCAAGCCAACTCTTATTTTCACTTGATATAAATAGTTTATTAATAGATATATTATAATCTTTTGGTAGAATACCGTGGTTTATTAACATACCTTGTATTTGCTTTGCTGACATTGAATGTGATACGATTGTCTCACTAGCGTTTGGATCAAATGCAAAATAGGCTTTTATTCGTGTATCATATTTATTACTTAAATTATCATCATAATTAGCCGATATTGATTCTGTTTTAATATCATATAGTTTATAGTCTTCTAAACCGCTAGAAGACTCTGTTATTTCAGTTATTATTTTCTTAGTATCCTTTGAGATATTTAATATAGACATTCTTATTACAGGATATAAACCACTTTCTATATATGATTCACATTTTTCAGGTGTCATTTTCATCATATCCATTAACTGACTAGGGAATTGAATAAAGAATCTAAATTTTATTTCAGTATCATATTCATCCGTTATTTCCGAAAATATCTCAATTAAATCTGATTCACTGTATTTACATAGCGATTCTATTTTATAGTCATCATATTGTTGCTTTGTATAGCTCCTTATTACTGATTCATTAAATAATTTAATATGTTTCATATCATTTTAATTTTTTATCCAGCATTTTGGCTATATTGGAACCAATTATATAGTGTATATTATTTAAACTTTCCATTTCAACTGTCTCGATATCATCCATGAATTTAAACTGATATTTATATATGTCTGACATGTCAGAACCATCACCGCTTATTTTATATACAGATACCTCAAATGTGTAATTATTATTTATGTTAATCTCAAAATCAAATGTTGTTTTATCACATGGTAGCACTTTAAATTTTGGTTCATATTTAACATCAAATATTGAATATTCTGTTATTTTTGCTCTTCTCATATAATGATTAAGAAATGTAGCAGGTGACTCTATAAAATCTGATAGAATTTGAATATCTTCTCCAAAATTTCTTGATTCAACTATTTGTTCAATTTTTCTTCTCATATCTACTATGTTTGAGAATTCTATTTTATGATATATGCAATTTATATTATATAAATAGATGAATGAATCATCTATAATATGTCTTTTTTCGATATCTGTTTTGAATATAAATTTAGTATGTATTATATATGTGTCACTAACTGATAACTCGTGTATAGATATTACAAGTTTGTAGAATTTTTTATCCTCCGACATTTCATATACTGTATCAATTGATTTGACCAGACCTTCTTCATCCTCAAATAAGTCTTTAAATGTTTGTTCTATTTCAGATATTTTTATCATTTTGTTTGTTTTTATTTAAATTGTTCATCATAAGATTTCCTTTTGAGTGTTATTATCTTATTTATATAATTATTCCTTCTCAATAGTTTGAATACTAGGTTTCCGACTCCAAACTCACCTTCTTCTATACCGTCTTTTCTAATTCTTTTAATTTTTTCCCAAAGTTTTGATAGTTGCTCTTTAAAAACATCATATTCGATTTCTTTATAATCAGTTTCCAAATCATCAACTCTTTTCATTATTGATTCTGCTTTATCTTTTATAGTTTGCTCATCTATTGAAATTTCAATTTTTTGAGGTTTAATTTTCCATTTATTATTTAGTAGTGAAAATACACCACTTGATCGATGATCTTCGGCAGTATCTTGAATATATACCTCAACTTCATAGCCTTGTATTTTTATATCATGGTCTTTATTCCAGTTTATTTTTACAGCATCAACATATTTTTTTACTAATTTTACATCATCATTTACATCTTTAAAGTTTATAATTATGTGTATATCATAATCACTATATCTTGACCAATTGAAATTGGCTAGTGATCCAGTCAGGATAATATCTTTGACTTCTACTTCTAACTCTAACGACCCAAAAAAGTCAGCAGCAATTTTTAATAATTGTTCTCTTATTTCAGTTTTCATATCAAATCCTTCCCACACCTTATCATTAAGACTATCCTTAATCTTAAATGATTTTATTGGTGACAAATCAGATTTTTTAAACTCTAGAAATTTTTGAACTATACTCATTAAAATATAAAACAATTTTAATATATATATTAAATAGTAAAAACAAAAACTTAAAGTGAATTATAATAGTGAGATGGGAAAATTAACAACAATAAATGGATCTGATGATCAAGAAATTATTGATGATATATTTAATAATGATATAATTGTATATGAGGATATACAAGGTAGTAAAATTTGGGTAAATTATGATCCATCAAAAGGCTTCTCAGTAAAGCCTAGATCATTATCAAATGATCCTATCAATATGATTGATTTGGCATTGCAAAATTACTATAATCCAGCTATAAACTATTTTGAGTCTTTATCAGATAGAGTTAAAGGATTAATGCCGAAGAATTTTTGGTTTTGTTTTGAATACTTTCCAGATTCTCAACCAGCTAACATTGAATACCAGAGAATACCAAAAAACGGATTAGTATTATCATCAATTGGTAAATGGTCTGGTAAGTCTGTTGGTTATAAATATGATGCTTCTGTTGAAGAAATAGAAGAGTTTTCAAGATTATTAGGTGTTGATTCATTACCTATTATTTTTAATGGCCGCCTATCAGATGATATGAAAGAAGCAATAATGTATTTTTTAAACACATCAGAAAAAGATTTGGAATACGTTTTTGGTGAAAGTTCATTTTCTTTTTTCTTTTATAAAATATTAAGCCCAAATTCAAAAAATTCATTTTTAATGAATGATAATTTTCAGCAAAATTTACAAAAAATTATCATTAATATAAAAGATAAAAATTTATCTTTTGAGATATTAAACCCTTTATATAAAAGAATGTCTGATACTAATAGTACAGATTTTACTGAAATATACAGCTTAATGTTAGTTAATTTTATAACATTTTGTCAAAGTATTAATATTAATGATATTAAATTAAAGGGTAATAAAAGAGAAGAGGTATATATTTATCTAATCTGTAAACTATTTAATATGTATATGTCAGAGGTTAAGGAAGATATCTTAAATTTTGACTTTGTTGTTCCAGAATTCTTTAATAAAGATAAATTTAAGATAAATAAAGAATTGATTAGTAATAAGTTGACGAATGATTTATTAAATGAGTCATCAAAAATTGAATATTTATTTAAAATATTATTGGGCTCTTTCACAAAGGAAAGAAAGAAGGCTATTGGTATTTTTACTGATAGTACAGTTGTTATCTTTAATAAGTTTGTTAAGGATATAGCATTATCAATTGATGATTATCTTGGTAAACTTAGGGAAACAGAACTTTCAAAATCTAATTTGGTCGATTTCAGTCAATGGTTTGATATAGAGTATAATGTTGATGGTTCAAATTCTGTATATCCTGATGTTTATGATACATTTGATTCGGAATCTTCGAGTTCTTCTAAAGATAAGAAGAAAGGCTATTCAGGTAAAAAATTATAAACATTTTAGTACTAATTAACTACAATATTAATGAATTCATCTAGTGTAATTAAATTAAACAATTTTTTTAAAGACTATTCATATCAATTTCTACCAAGTTCACTTATCTATCTTTCAAAAAGTGAAAAAATAAAATTTAATACTTTCAATTTAAAAACATCATATCTTATTGATATAATGCATAATCTTTTGTTGAAATTTTATTTTACAAAAAATAATTCTATTGAACTAGCTTCTAAAATATTAAAGAAAAAGTACGGTCAGTATTATAGTCATTATATGAACTATTTAATTCAGAATGAGTATATTTTTTTAATAAAAGACTACTTTAAAGGGGATCATTCAAAAACATATTCAATTTCTTCTAAAATAATTAATAGTGAGATATCTCGCTATCAAAATTATGATAAATTTCTCCTAAGAAAGATAAATAGTAAAGTCTTTCATAATACATCATCAAATAATTTAATACCTTCTACCATTAAAGATAAATTGATATCAGATTTATATCATGTTGATATAGATATTGAAAAAAGTTATTCATTCATAGAATCCTTAAAGAAGGATAATATTGATTCCTATAATAAAAATAAGTTTTCTATAGATTCTATAAATGATAAAAACATTTTTTATCATTTTGATAATTATGGTAGAATGCATACTAATTTTACAATATTAAAGGGATTCATAAGAAAAAATTATTTATTGATAGATAATGAATCAGTTTGTGAGATAGATATTTCTAATAGTCAGCCATTATTTTTATCAAATTTGATAAAATATTCTGATACTAAGTGGGTTGATAGAGATGAATATGGTTTATTTCGTGAGTTGGTCGTTAGAGGACTGTATTATGACTATCTTACTACAAATTTAAAACTAAAGGATAAAAAATCAGCAAAGGATTTGACCTATAAGGTTTTCTTTGGACAAAATCGCAATAATTCAAAGTCGGATAAAATGTTTATTAAACTATTTCCGACAATACACAATTATATTGTTTTATATAAAAAGGATTTTCATAATTATAAAATATTAGCACAACATTTACAGCGTTTTGAGTCTGATATAATCTTTAATAAGATAGTTAGTAAAATAATGATATTAAATCCTGATATAAGAATTATAACAATACATGATAGCTTAATTGTTCAGGAAAAGTGGAAGGAAACCGTTTCAAAAATATTTTATGATGAAATATCGAATTGTTAAAAAATAAAAATTAAACATGACATTTGTACTAAAGCAAAAAGGAAATAAGAAAGATATAATTGATAGAACTACAGCCGACTCGTATTTAGAAGCGTGTGAGTATTTTTCTAAAAGAAAAAGTCTACCATTAAATAGTCTATTAAAGATATATGCTGTTTTAGAAATCTAATATATAGTTTATGTTAGATTTTGAGAATAGTAACGCATCATTTTTAATTTGTCCGAATTTTTCAGATGATGTTATGTCTTATTTGTATTCCAAATCATATTCTATATTTCCTATACATAAAATTGAGGGTGATAAAACCTCTGAAAATTATATTTGTATTAATAACTCAGATAATATATCATTATTATCAGATTCTTCTAAGTTAATTAATGATTTAGATGTTGGGTCTGTAATTATTAAATACTTTGAGGATTCAAACATTTATGAAGTACTAAAAGGTAATAAGCGGTTAGTTGAGGTAAAATATTATTCTGAAGGAGATGAAGATAAGTATCTACATGATAATTATGTTTTTTCTTTTGTTAGTAAAAAAATGTATTCTTTTCCTAAAGAAAAATCAGATCTTAAAGAAGGTATGATAGTTGAGTGTCTATCAAATAATAACTGGATTAAGAAATCAATTGGTAATGTTTCTCTTGAGTATGATAAAATTTACAAACTTTTAATTAAATATAATAAAGTTAGAATACCGTTATGATAAAAGATAATAAAAAATATTTTATAGAAAGATCGATTATTATACATAACAATAAATATAATTACTGTAATATCCGGTATATTAATGCAAGAACATCAGTAGAAATAATCTGTCCTTTACATGGTGAGTTTCATCAAACACCATCAAACCATCTTTCAGGAAAAGGTTGTAAACAATGTGGGATAGAAAGAAATAGAGCCTTGTCTGTTAAAACGAAGGATCAGTTTATTTTGGATGCAAAATCTGTACATGGCGATAGATATACATATGATAATCTATTATATATAAATGATTCAACCTCTGTTGTGATTACATGTAAGCATCATGGAGATTTTCAGCAAATTGCTAATAAACATATTAATGGACGAGGATGTCCTCAGTGTAGACTTACAGGAATTAAAATTACAAAAAGAGAGAAAAATTCTAAAATGTTTCCTATTAGATCTATGCTAGTTCATAATAATAAGTATAATTATTCATTATCGAACTATATTAACGGTTCGATACCAGTTGAAATAATATGTCCTACACATGGATCATTTTTTCAAAAGCCATCAGCGCATTTATCTGGTAGTGGTTGTAAATTTTGTTCTGAATCAAAGGGAGAGAAAATAATTGAAAGATACTTAAAAGAGAATAATATAGTCTATGAAAGGCAAAAAAAATTCGAAGGATGCTTTAACAAAAATTTGCTATCTTTTGATTTTTGGTTACCAGTATTGAATATTTTGATTGAATTTGATGGGTCTCAACATTTCAAACCATCTTGGAGTTTTGGAAAACATAAACTTGAATATACACAAATATGTGATAACATAAAAAATGACTTTTGTGCATCTATCAATACTAAATTAGTAAGAATTTCTTATTTGGAGATAAATAATATCTATTTACTATTGGATAATTATTTATCGCAATAGGAATTTTTGAATCCTATTTTATTCATGGAGGTTCCTATGTATTTCATAGTATCTTCTTTTGAAAGTCCTATTAATTTGTTTAGAAGTTGTAGATTTCTATTATACCATTTTTGGTCCGGAACTCCTCTATCATGCCATAGATGATAGCAGTTTGCCGTTAACTCTGTCCAGTTAAGAAACATTTTTGATTTAAATGATTGAT
>JACCDN010230271.1_pt1 | contig 16046 bp, 17 predicted proteins | sample 7441691 | NCBI WGS metagenome assembly JACCDN01 (sample SAMN15323439, study PRJNA562643) | freshwater metagenome | isolation source: river surface water | place: USA:Blue River Watershed | collected 2017-08-16
ATGAAGTCGGCTACCGACAACGCAGAGAAGTTGATTTTGAACTACACCCGACTGAGCAACAGCGCTCGTCAGGCAGAAATTACCCAGCAGATTTCCGAAATCGTTGGTGGAGCCGATGCACTGGCTTCCGCAGGCGACGAGGACTAAGAGAAGGAAAGAGACATGGCCGAGACCAAGAAGAAGGCTGCGCCTAAGGCTCCTGCAAAGGCGGCTGCCAAGCCTGCAGCTAAGGCTGCACCAAAGGCCGCTGCGATCAAGCCAGGTGGCGTTGGTCGTATTGCCCGCGTTACCGGTCCAGTGGTTGACATCGAGTTCCCACACGATGCGATTCCTGAGATCTACAACGCACTCACCACAGTGATCGACCTGAACGGTGAGAAGAGCACTCTTACCCTCGAGGTCGCTCAGCACCTCGGTGACGACCTGGTACGCGCTATCGCGCTGAAGCCAACCGATGGTCTGGTACGCGGTGGTCTGGTTCAGGACACCGGCGCACCTATCTCGGTTCCAGTCGGTGACGTCACCAAGGGCCGCGTTTTCAACGTGGTTGGTGAGGTTCTCAACGGCAAGCCTGGCGAGAAGATCGTGGTCAACGAGACTTGGCCGATTCACCGCCAGCCTCCTTCATTCGACCAGCTCGAGTCGAAGACCCAGATGTTCGAGACCGGTATCAAGTCGATCGACCTTCTTACCCCTTACGTACAGGGTGGAAAGATTGGTCTGTTCGGTGGTGCTGGTGTTGGTAAGACCGTTCTGATTCAGGAAATGATCTACCGCGTGGCAGAAGACCACGACGGTGTATCGGTGTTCGCCGGTGTTGGTGAGCGCACCCGTGAGGGTAACGACCTGATCGACGAAATGACCGAGTCGGGTGTTATCGACAAGACCGCACTCGTGTTCGGTCAGATGGATGAGCCACCTGGCACCCGTCTTCGCGTGGCACTTTCTGCACTGACCATGGCGGAGTACTTCCGCGATGTTCAGAAGCAGGACGTTCTGCTGTTCATCGACAACATCTTCCGCTTCACCCAGGCAGGTTCTGAGGTTTCGACCCTTCTTGGCCGTATGCCTTCGGCCGTGGGTTACCAGCCGAACCTCGCTGACGAGATGGGTCTGCTGCAGGAGCGAATCACCTCGACCCGTGGTCACTCGATCACCTCGCTGCAGGCGATTTACGTTCCAGCTGACGACTACACCGACCCAGCTCCGGCGACCACCTTCGCCCACTTGGACGCGACCACCGAGCTTTCGCGTGAAATCGCATCCAAGGGTCTGTACCCAGCTATCGACCCGCTGACCTCGTCATCGCGTATTCTCGACCCTCGCTACATCGCGAAGGACCACTACGAGACCGCGATCCGCGTCAAGGCGATCCTTCAGAAGAACAAGGAACTCCAGGAAATCATCGCGATTCTCGGTGTTGAGGAGCTCTCTGAAGAGGACAAGGTCACCGTATCGCGCGCACGTCGCATCCAGCAGTTCTTGTCGCAGAACACCTACATGGCCGAGAAGTTCACCGGCGTGAAGGGTTCGACCGTTCCACTGAAGGACACCATCGAGGGCTTCGCCGCCATCGCAAACGGTGACCTTGACCACGTTGCCGAGCAGGCATTCTTCAACGTGGGTGGACTCGACATGGTTATGGCCAACTGGGACCGCATCCAGAAGGAAACCGGTAAGTAATCATGTCTTCAAAGACACTGCACGTAGATCTGGTTGCGGCCGACGCCGCCATCTGGTCTGGCCAGGCCAAGTTGGTTGTAGCCAAGACCGTAGAGGGCGAAATTGGTCTTATGCCAGATCACGAGCCGATGCTCGCGATTCTCGCTAGCGGTGAGGTTCGCATCACCCTCGAGGATGGCGAAGTCATCAAGGCCAGCGCCGAACAGGGTTTCCTGTCGGTTGAGAACAACACGGTTACCGTAGTTGCTCGAAACGCGAGCCTGATCTAGCGCAAACTAGTTTCAACAGAAAAGCCCCGTCGATTTCGGCGGGGGCTTTTCTTTTCGGGGCTCTTCACTTCTTGTCTTCGGGTGAGGGCATCGGCGCCCTGGCTTCGTAATGCTCTTCGATTTGAATCTGAGCATTGGATGCGGCAGGGTGAAACACCTCGTTCATCACACCAAGGCCGGCCGAGAGGGCAGTTCTGCGGCGTTTGCGGGTTCTGCGAGCCTCGCGACGGTGCTTGAACTCGATGACTACACCCGCGACCACGGCAAGTGCCAGGGCTGCCAGTAGGAGCTCAGCGGCCAAGGTTTACTCGTCGCTGACTTCGGTTTTGTCTACGGCCTTAGGGTTGCGCTTCATCGGCTTTTCGCGTCTGTTGGCGGCTGGCACCCACTTGACGTCACCGCCGTGCTTGAGGTTGGCGTAGCGCGCCAGAACGAAAAGCAGGTCGCTCAAGCGATTGAGGTAGCGCGCGGTAAGAATGTTGACTCCACCGTCGTGGTGGCCCTTCTTGGCAGGCTCGGTGCCGTAGGCCTCGATCGCATGCCAGGTTGCGCGCTCGGCACGTCGAACCACGGTGCGGGCCAGATGAAGGCCGGCAGCCAATCCCGAACCGCCAGGCAAAATGAACGAGTCCAGTTTGGTTAGGTCTTTGTTGTATCGGTCGATGGCGGATTCGAGGGCGTCGATCCAAACCTGGTCGACCCGAAGCGGCTCATACTCGTAGTGTTCGTTGAGGGGGTTCGACAGGTCAGCACCGAGATCGAACAGGTCGTTCTGGATCTGCGACAGCAAGTGCAGAGTGTCGTGGTCAAATTCATTACGAGCAAGTGACACGGCAACACCGATCGCCGAGTTGGCCTCGTCGACATCCGCATACGCTTCGATTCGCGGATCGGTCTTTCGGGTTCGCGAAAAATCACTGAGGCCCGTCATGCCCTCGTCGCCGGTTCGGGTGTAAATCTTCGTGAGTTTGACCATGCTGTAAGTGTAAGTCAGCAATTAGTACGTGACTGCACCCTGCTCCAGCTCAGGCATTGTGATTACGCCGTCAGCCACCGCTAGAACTGGGAACCACTGCCCAGCAACCTGACTGTCAGAGCTGCTGAGAACGTATCCGGGCACAATCCAAATCCCGCCCTGTGCAGACCAAACCACCATCAGGCGAGAATCAAACTTGTCGATCGTTACCTTGATTGGTTCGGGGGTCGCGGAAGGCTCGCTAACTCCGTCACCAGGCAGTTTGGTGTCTACCGGCTGATCACCCACAGCGATGTCTTTGGTGGTCGGAAGGCTAACTGCAGGCGAGTTGGCATCCCAGAACGAACCTGGGAGTCCGCCAGACCAGCGCCAGTCGGTGATGCGTGCAACGGCCTTGCTCGGTGCCACGAGTGGCACGTCACTCACCTTTTCGAGTGTTCCGAGTGTGCCGCCGGCCGAGGTGAGACCGAGCTGGTTCCAGCCGAAGTAGGTCTCGATAGCAACCGGCGTTGAGCCAGCGAGCAGTTCGGCGCGAAGGTAGGCGCCGTAGTTGTCGCGGTTCTCATTGAGGCGATACTGGTCTGCCTTTAGACCTAGGGCCGAGAGGGTTTTACCCGCAAATGCCTTCATCTTGCTCGAGTTTGGCAGCAAGCTGGCGTCTGGTGGAGTGTTGTCGAATTCAACGCATCCCTCTGCACTCTCTCGCAGGCACTTCGGGGTTAGGTTGGTGCTCGGGTCATAGAAGTTCCAGCTAGCCGTCGGGCCCCAATAGAGCCACAGGGCTTTCTCGCTGCCATCGGTGTTGCCGAGCGAGTAGGTGGTGTAAGGGTTGCCCTCGCCGGCATCCTGGCGAGCGATCTTGCCGGTCACTCCGAAGATTTCACCGAGCTCTGAAAGGATGCGCTCTGGCGAACTCGGGTTTACCAGACGGTATGAAGAGCCGGAGTTGCTCCAATTTGAGTCGAGGCCTTCGGTTGCCGCGTACTCAAAAGTCTGCCCGTACCAAAGTCCGATTTTGGCATCCCCGCCGACCATGGTTGAGCCTTCGGCCATGCCGGTGGCCAGTTTCTGGCCAGCGCCGGTTGCGGAGCCGTTGGCAAGCGAGAAGAGGGGAGTGGTTGGCTTGTTCAGCGAGCCCACGCCGGCACCTACGGCTAGAGCCAGAGCTGCTGTTGCGGCAAGCGGGGCAGCCCAGCGAATCGCAGGGCGACGAAGACTCCAGCGAATCCCCAATTTGGTTCGGGCTGGCTTGGCCGCGGTTGCGCGCCATAGCGTGGCCTCGTCGGCCTCGGGCACATCACGGCTGGTAAGCGGGTCGTGCGCCTTTAACTGGGCGATCAGCGGGTCGTTCTCTGGGGTGAATTTCTCTGCCATATCAAGAGATATGTCCGTCGGCCTTGAATTCTTTCATGTGGTTTTCAAGTTTTTTTCTTGCCCGAGATAGTCGAATGGTTGCGGCATTCACCGAGGTGCCGAGCGCTTTGGCAAGCGACCTGGACTCGAGCTCTTCAAAGGCCACCAGGGCTAGCACCTCGCGGTCAGCTCTAGAAAGCCTGTTCCAGCTCCAGATCAGCCGCTCGCTCAACTCGCTCTGCCCAAGTCCGTCGAGCCCAGAACGCTCAGTCGAAGCGACTCGGCTCGAGTCGAGTTCGGTGTTCAATTCGAGAAACACTGGCTGGCTCTTGGATTTGCGCAGCTGGTTTTTGATGAGCAGGGATGCGATCCTCAGCAGCCAAGGCAGTTCGTAGCCGGCAGCGCATTGGCCGCGCTTGTTCCACGCAATCGAAAACACTTCGTTGACGATTGACTCGACCTCGTTTGGAGTAACTCGACGAGCAACATACCTGATCACCGCGGAGAGGTTCTCGCGATGCAGAATCACAAAGTCGAGTTCGGTCATTGAATCTCTGGCCACGAACCGAGCCTAAATGAAAATAGGCTTGAGGAGTGTTGTTTCTGATTCCTCCCTCTGAAACCAAGGCCGTGGGCGGCGTTTCGCTCACTCTCGAGCAGGTGGCTCTCACCTTCAGCACAATGAATTCAGCGCGCGACGAGGTTGCCCGTCGGTTTGCCGAAGCGAGCGCAGATGAAGCCTGGGCTGCACGTGCTTTGAAATTGAGTGCCAAGCAGCTGGCTGATCGCGAGCTCAACTACGGCATTTATACCGCGCCTTTGATGCCGGCCATCGATCGATACACCGGCGTGCTGTTCGATGCTCTTCACGGGCGCGGCCTAAAGGGTTCGGGAACCGAGACCAACCGACTAAACCCAGAGCAGTTAGCTATTGCCAAACAGACCGTGCTGATCCAGTCGAGCCTCTTCGGCTTGATTTCGGCAAGTGACCTGATTCCAAACTATCGATTTTCGGCATCAGCCAAGTTGCCCGGCTTGAACCTTCAACAGCACTGGGCCGCCGCTCACGAACTCATGTGGCACCGCATCGAGCACGAGACTCTGATTGACCTGCGCTCGAAGGCTTACGCCGCGCTAGCACCTATCCCAGAGCGCATCCACAGTTTTGAGGTTGATGTTTGGCTCGTTCGTGAAGACGGCACGCGCGAGCAGCTCAACCACTTCAATAAGAAGGCAAAGGGCCAGTTCGTTCGGGCCTGCATTGATCTTCAACTCAGCGAAGCCGACAACAGCCAACTGGATGCCGATTGGCTCGCCAAGGCCGCTGCCGCCGCAGGGCTGGGTTTTGAGATCGCTGGCAACCGCATCAGCCTGCTGGCTAACGCGCTCTAGCTCAGGTGCTCGCGCCTGAAGCATCCAGGTGCGTGGTCGTTGATGAGACCGGTGGCCTGCATCAGCGCGAACATCGTGGTTGAACCGACAAACTTGAAGCCCAGCTTGCGAAGTTCCTTTGACAATTGATCCGATTCTGGGCTGGTTGCGATCCACTCGAAGCCATCGGTCGGCCGCATCCGTCGCTCAACTTTTGGAGCGTGACTCCAGACCAGGTCACTTATTGAGATTCCGGCCGCCTGAAGATCAAGGATCAGTCGAGCGTTGTGAATGGTTGCCTCAATCTTTGCCCGATTTCGAATGATTCCTGCGTCTTGCATCAGTTGCTCGACCTTCGCTTGGTCGAAACTGGCAACTCGGGCAAGATCAAATCCTTCAAAGGCAGTTCTGAAACCTTCGCGACGCTTCAAGATGGTGATCCAAGAGAGACCGGCCTGGAAACCCTCGAGTGCGATTCGTTCGAATACCTCGCGGTCACCGACCACCGGAACGCCCCACTCGGTGTCGTGGTATTCGACATAGTGCTCATCGTTGCCGGGCCACGCGCAGCGCACCAGACCATCGGGATATTCCCGAATGATTTCTCGCGCCATTACTCGACCGAGGTGATTTGCTCGAGCTTGAGCAACTGACGCTTGGTTGGAAGCCCCTCGCCGCCCGAGTAGCCGGTAATCTTGCCGTTTGCCCCGAGAACTCTGTGGCACGGCACGATAAGCGGAACCGGGTTGGCCCCGACCGCTCCGCCAACCGCACGTGATGCCTTGGGGTTTCCGATTCGATCAGCGATGTCGGCATAGGTCAGGGTCTCGCCGAACTTGATGCCGTCAATCACCTTCCACACCGATTTCTGAAACGCTGTGCCGTGAAGTTCGATCGGTAGGTCGAATGTTTTGCGCTTGCCAGCGAAGTATTCGGCCAATTGGGATTTAGCTTTCTCGATGACCGGATCGTCGCCGATCTTCTGAGCCGGCGCCTTGTCGATCGTTACGCCGATTAGTTTTCCGTTCTCGGCGTATAGATTCACAAAACCGATATCGGTTTTCAGCGAATCCGAGGAGTCAAATGATTTGTTGAGGTTCATGTCTCAAGCCTTCCCAGATTGAATGCTACTGGGGTTCGAAAGCCAAAATCTGTGCATAACTCGGCACGCCATGGCTCGATGAACACGCGACCCGTCGCGCGCGTAGGCGCATCCCGAAAAAGAAAAAAGAAAGGGAGCGAGCCTCAAAAGGCCCGCTCCCAAACTCAACCGACGACTAGCGCATCGCCTTTTCGGCTTCGATGAGGCATCTTCTCAGGATGCCGGTCATCTCGTCGAACTCGGCTGGTCCGATGGTCAGCGGCGGAGCCAGCTGAACTACGGGGTCGCCTCGGTCGTCAGAGCGGCAGTAGAGCCCCTCTTCGAACATGCGCTGAGACAGGATGCCGCGAAGCAACTTCTCGCTCTCGGCGTCGTTGAAGGTCTCTTTGGTGTCGCGGTCCTTGACCAGTTCGATTGCCCAGAAGTAACCGACACCACGAACGTCACCCACGATCGGCAGGTCGTAGAGGCTCTCGAGCGACTCCTTGAATGCCTTCTCGTTGCGCAGAACGTTTCCGATCAGGTCTTCCTCATCGAACACGTTCAGGTTCTCGATTGCTACCGCAGCCGAAACCGGGTGTCCACCGTAGGTATAGCCGTGAGGGAACAGGTTGGTTCCGCTCTTGAATGGCTCGAACAGCTTCTCGGCAACCAGAAGAGCACCGATCGGCGCGTAGGCCGAGGTCATGCCCTTGGCGCAAACGAGCATGTCTGGCTCGAAGTCGTATCGGTTGGATGCGAACATCGCTCCGACACGTCCGAATGCGTCGATGGTTTCGTCGGCAATCACCAGCACGTCGTACTTGTCGCAGATCTCGCGAACCCGCTTGAAGTAGCTCTTCGGTGAGGTGAAGCAACCGCCCGAGTTCTGAACCGGCTCAAGGAAGAACGCGGCAACGGTGTCTGGATCCTCGAACAGAATCATTTCTTCGACGCGGTTAGCAGCCCACTCGGCGAACTCCTCCTCGGTGGCGAAGTCCTCCTGTGCGCGGTACCAGTTGGTGTTTGGCACGCGGAACGTGCTCGGCACCAGCGGCTCGAACGCCTTCTTCATTGAAGGGATGCCGGTCAGCGACAGCGCTCCGTGCGAGGTGCCGTGGTAGGCAACTGCGCGGGTTAGCACTTTGTGCTTGGTTGGCTTGCCGATCAGTTTGAAGTACTGCTTGGCTAGCTTCCAGGCGGTTTCGTTGGCCTCGCCACCACCGGTGGTGAAGAACACTCGCGACAGGCTCTTCGGCGCGTACGACAGCAAGCGCTCGGCGAGTTCGATGCCAGGCTCGTGCGCGTGCGACCACAGTGGGAAGTAGTCCAGCTGCTTCATCTGGGTGGCAGCAGCCTCGGCCAGTCGTTCGCGTCCGTGTCCGGCGTTCACCGAGAACAGACCCGAAATACCGTCGATGTACTGCTTGCCGTTGATGTCCCAGAAGTGGTGTCCACTGGCCCTAGTGATGATTGGCATCTCGCCGCCGCGCTCAAAGAACGGGCTGTGGCGAGTGAAGTGCAAAAACAGGTTGTCTTTGGCAGCCTGCTGAAGCATCTTCGGGGTTACTGGCTCTCCGCTCTTTCGAGCATCGAGGATTGGCGTGGCACGGTCTGCTGCCGCGTTGGCCGGCTTGGCCGGAGCCTTGAACGCAGACTTTATGCTGCGCACAAGCTTGCTTGCTTGGCTTTCCTTGGTTGCCATTTGGTATCACTCTTTACATGTGTTTTGGTTGGGAACCTATCTGGTTCCCCAGTTGTAGAACTGCTTATGCAACTTCAGGTACACGAAGGTTTCGGTAGAAGTCACTCCGGGCAGCGTCCGGATTTTTGAATTGACGAGATCTATGAGTTGGTCATCATCCTCACAAATCACCTCAACCAAAAGATCAAAAGAGCCGGCGGTCATCACCACGTAGTCGACCTGCGGCATAGCGGTTACCGCCTCGGCCAGTTCGCGAGTGTCGCTGGATGCCTTGATGCCGATCATGGCCTGCCGACTGAAACCCATTTGCATCGGGTCGGTGACGGCAACCACCTGCATCACGCCGGCCTCGGTCAGTTTCTGAACGCGCTGTCGCACAGCTGCTTCAGAGATTCCGACCTTCTTGCCAATCTCAGAGTATGAGCGGCGTCCGTCCAGCTGCAGCTGTTCGATGATCGATTTCGATACATCGTCTAGAGCGCTGGCCTTGGTGCGTTGAACTCTGGACATACCTCAATACTCACACGGCGGGCCGCGGAAAGATACTCATTTCGCAGCCAAATCGCCGATTTGAAGACGAATCGATAGCAATTCGAGATAATTCACTTCGATTTGCGGCCAAAATGCCGATTTAGGCTATTGAAATCGAAGATGCTTGGACTGACACTTTGCGAGGCATCCTCGGTAATAGCATTGAAACCAGAGTTGTCGCCGAACTGGTCGGCAGCGGCAAGTGATAGTCACTCAAAGGAGAGCAACTATGTCGGTTCGCACACTAAAGAATTTCGTCAACGGCGAGTACGTTGAATCACGCGCTGACAGCGCCCTGAACATTGTGAATCCGGCCAACGGCCAGGTTTACGCAACCTCGGCTAACTCGAACGAGGCCGATGTCGTAGCAGCATTCAAGGCGGCGGATGCGGCCTTCGATGGCTGGAGCAACAGCACCCCAGCCGAGCGCCAGCTGGCCTTGCTCAAGATCGCCGACGCTATGGAGGCGCGTGCCGACGAGCTCGCCGCGGTTGAGAGCGAGAACACCGGAAAGCCACTGGCGACCCTCGTAGAGTTCGAGGTCACCCCAGGAGTCGACCAGGTGCGATTCTTTGCCGGTGCCGCGAGAAACCTCGAGGGACGCGCCACCGCAGAGTATTCGAGCGCGCACACGTCATCCATTCGTCGCGAACCGGTCGGTGTGATTGGCCAGGTTGCCCCATGGAACTACCCAATGATGATGGCTATCTGGAAGTTCGCGCCGGCGATCGCAGCTGGCAACACCGTTGTGCTCAAGCCTTCTGACACCACTCCGGCCTCGAGCCTGCTGCTCGCCGAAATCGCGTCCGAGTTTCTGCCGAAGGGCGTTTTCAACGTCGTAACGGGCGACCGCGACACCGGTCGACTTCTGATCGAGAACCCGACCCCGCAGATGGTTTCGATCACTGGATCGGTGCGAGCAGGCATGGAGGTTGCCAAGGCTGCTGCCAGTGACCTCAAGCGCGTTCACCTCGAGCTCGGCGGCAAGGCGCCGGTTGTCGTGTTCGCCGACGCTGACCTCGAGCGCGCGGCCGCAACTATCGCGATTGCCGGATTCTTCAACGCTGGTCAAGACTGCACCGCGGCGACACGCATCCTGGTTCACGAATCGGTGCACGACGAGTTCGTAGCGCTGCTTCGCGCTGAGGTGCTTGCCAATGCGACTACCGGCCAGCCGAGCAGCGACGACGTGCTGTTTGGCCCGGTCAACAACGCAAACCAGTTTGAGCGAGTGAAGGGCTTCATTGACCGACTTCCTGACCACGCGGACATCGCCGTGGGTGGCAAGCCAATCAACGACAACGGCGGATACTTCTTCGAGGCAACCGTTCTAACCGGCCTCAAGCAGAAGGACGAGCATATTCAGACCGAGATCTTTGGTCCGGTAGTCACCGTTCAAAAGTTCAAGGATGATGCCGAGGCGCTGAACTGGGCCAACGACGTCGATTACGGCCTTGCCTCATCGGTCTGGACACGCGACCACGGTCGCGCGATGCGCTTCTCGAAGCGACTGAACTTCGGCTGTGTCTGGGTCAACGACCACATCCCGCTGGTTGCCGAAATGCCGCACGGTGGTTTCCGCCACTCGGGTTACGGCAAGGACCTGTCGATGTACGGCTTCGAGGACTACACCCGCATCAAGCACGTCATGCACTGGCTTGGCGAGTAATCTGCCGCAACACACCTAGTTTTCAACAGCTTGCTGGCGAACCGACCGGTCGACTGCAGATCGGCGGTTTGCTGGTGGGATGCGTCTAATCTGGCTGCTGCCAAGCGTCATCTCAAGTTTGGTGTTTGCGCTGAGCACGGGTCACCCGAGTTATCTTCTGTTGGCCGCAACCTCGGTGCTGGCAACCTTGGCCGTAATGGGTCTATCCGCTCGTAAATCGAGGCTCGTCGAATCACCTCCAGAACAGGTTCGGTTGGTATCCGTCGAAGACCGCTGGTTCTTCGACGGGGTCGAACTGACCAAACCCAGGCTGTTGCTCAACCGAGCTCTGCGAAGACGCGTACTTGAAGATTTGCGTGTTCGATCCCGATTGCCCGACTTCATGTCACTCGAAGAAGGCCTCGCTCGCGCTCCAACCGAACTACCACGCCTCGGCGTATCCATCGAGGATGTTGAATTGGGCGAGCATCCCGAGCCGGTCGAGCTGCCGTGGACACAAAATCCACACACCCTGATTGTCGGCCCAACGGGCAGCGGCAAGAGCATGCTGCTGTTGCGCCTCTTGGCAGACTGCCAAGCTATGCCGGGCATTCGCTCGTGGGTGTTTGACTTCAAGCACGGTGAGTTCGAAGCGCTCACAGTTCGGTCGGCATTAGGCGACGCAGCAGGCGACACCCGAATCGCGTCAAGTGCTGACCCGCGCGCGATCGCCCAGCTCTGGCAGGAACTATTCGACGCTTTGGACTGGTCAGGGCTTCGACCAAATCTGGTTCGAACCGCTACGGAGGTCGTGATTATCGACGAGATTGGCGCTGCACTCGAGCAACCAGATTCGCGAGAGCGCATTCTCAAGTTGGCAGGGCAGGGAAGGTCGGCCGGGGTTCGCATGATTTGCGCCGGGCAAAGCACATCGGGCATTCCACGCGTGCTGCTGGCCAACCTAATCAATCGCGTAATCGTAGGTCAGGTTGACCAGGCCGATGCGTTGGTTCTGTCGAGCCGCAGTGAGTCGCTCGCTGCGTCCAAAGTGCGCAAAACCGAGGCCGCAATCCACACCCTGGACGGCTGGCTGGTGGGCCGACTGCTCAATAAACAGAAGGAATTTCTGTTTCCTATAAAAACCTGAACGGAATTTCTCGGATTGGTTCAATGAGCGCCCTAGATGTGGCAGACTTTCTTTGATGCGCATTGGTGCGTATTTTTGCAGTAGTTGGTCGGGCCTCGAGCCCTTTCGATGAATAGGAGTCCGGCAATGAACAAGCCACTTCCACAAGATCCAATGATGCGTCAACTCGTTGAGATGGCTCGTCGTCACCAAATCTCGCGCAGAACCGCACTTACGGGTGCGGGAGCGACCGCTGCGGCGCTAGCCCTCGCAGCCTGTGCTCCTGCCGGCAACTCAGGGCCAGAGACTTTGACTCCGGCTAAGGACATCTCAGACACTGACAAGCAGCTCGTCTGGCACAACTGGTCGCTTTACATCGACGAAGACGACAACGGCAACTACCCGACCCTGCAGCGTTTCGAGCAGGAGACCGGCATTAAGGTCACCTACAAGGTCGAAATCGAAGACAACGACAGCTACTTCGGCAAGGTCAAGGATCAGCTAAAGCTCGGCAAGGACATCGGCGCTGACGTGGCCTGCCCAACCGAGTGGATGGCAGCCCGTTGGGTAAACAACGGCTGGGCCCAGAAGCTCGACTCGGCAAACATTCCGAACAAGGCGAACATGCAGCCTGCCTACCTCGGGGCATCCTTCGACCCGAACCGCGACTACACCATTCCTTACCAGGGCATCCTGGCAGGCATCACCTACAACAAGGAAGAGTTCAAGAAGGCAACCGGCAAGGACGCCCCAACCAGCCTTGACGACCTGTGGGACCCAGCCCTCAAGGGCCGCGTCGGTGTGCTCTCAGAGATGCGCGACACCATCGGTTTGATCCTTCTTTCGCAGGGAATCGACATCACCAGCGACTCGAGCCTCACCGAGGATGCGTTCATGAACGCAATCGACTTCCTCGCTGGCAAGGTTTCTGACGGCCAGGTTGCCCGCATCAAGGGAAACAGCTACTCAGAAGACCTCACCAACGGTGACACCATCGCCGCAATTGCGTGGTCGGGCGACACTGTTCAGCTCAACCTGAGCGCTGGCACCGAAAAGTACGGCTTCTTCATTCCTGAGTCGGGCGGCACCATCTCGGCCGACGAGTTCATCGTTCCTATGGGTGCAACCCACAAGAAGAATGTTGAAGCCCTGATCAACTACTACTACGACCCGAAGAACGCAGCCGAGCTTGCCGCTTGGGTGAACTACGTGACTCCGGTCGTCGGTGCTCAGGAAGAGGCCGCGAAGATTGACCCGGCGCTCGCCGAGAACCAGTTGATCTTCCCTTCGGAGGAGTTCCTCAAGAACGTGAAATCGTTCCGCGCTCTGACTGGTGCCGAGGAGGCATCGTTTGCCCGCGCGTTCCAAGAGATTCGTCTGGGTGCATAGTTGGCAACCGAGTTTGTTGCCCGCGGCGCAGATCTAGAACTAGTTGGCATTCGCAGGGAGTTCCCTGGCTTTACCGCAATCGAGAACCTCGATTTGCACATCCCGGCCGGCGAGTTTTTTGCTCTCCTTGGCCCGTCAGGATGCGGTAAGACCACGACCCTGCGTCTGGTAGCCGGCCTCGACCAGCCAACCAAGGGCAAGATTCTGATCGGCGGTCAGGATGTCACCGAGACCAAGGCATACCAGCGTCCGGTGAACACCGTGTTCCAGTCGTACGCGTTGTTCCCGCACATGACAATCCTCGAGAATGTGGCATTCGGTCTTCGCCAGCGCAAGGTCGAAGACCCGCTGACCAAGGCGCAAAAGTCGCTCGATCTGGTTCAGTTGGGTCACCTGGGCTCGCGCAAGCCACAGCAACTCTCTGGTGGCCAGCAGCAGCGTGTCGCACTGGCCCGCGCTCTAGTCAACCGCCCTTCTCTCTTGCTGTTGGATGAGCCGCTCGGCGCGCTCGACCTCAAGCTGCGTCGCGAGATGCAGATCGAGCTCAAGGCCATCCAGATGGAGGTCGGCCTTACCTTCCTGCACGTGACCCACGACCAGGAAGAGGCCATGGACATGGCTGACATCGTGGCCGTTATGAACAAGGGCCGCATTGAGCAGATGGGCGCTCCTGAGAAGCTCTACGACCGCCCGCACACCGCGTTTGTGGCCAAGTTCCTCGGGCAGTCGAACCTGTTTACGGGTGAGGTTGTCGAGCAAAACGCATCCTCGGTGAGCATCAACTTCCGTGGTCGCAAGCTGACCGTTCCGAAGAACCGCGCCGAGAAGCACTCTGGAGTGATCACTGTCGGTGTGCGCCCCGAGAAAGCGACCTTCCACGAGCAGAAGCCTGCCGAGTCGAGCGAAATCAACCTAATCGGCCCAGGCGAGATTATCGACATTCGCTTCACCGGCGTGAGCAACCAGTACCTGATCGACATCCCAGACTTCGGTGAGGTAACCGTGTTCGCGCAGAACATCGGAAAGAGCCCGGTCATCGAACTCGGGGCTCAGGTCTGGGTCAGCTTCAAAGTTGAGCACACCTTTGGTTTGTCTGACTCGCCCGAGGTTGCCTCCACTGCCGATTCAACCGAAGAGGATTAGTCGGGATGGCCTTCGCTGCATTCGGACACGGTGGCGGAAAAACCGCATCCGCTGCTCCGACCAGAACCAACGGCAAGGTAGCCCTGCTGCTGCTTTTGCCTGGTCTGGCCTACCTGGGACTATTCTTTCTGACACCTCTGGTTTCGCTGGTCATCACCTCTTTGCAGGCACCTGACCCGAACGCGTTCGGCGAAATCGGTCGTTACGTATATGGCTTCGAGATTGGCAACTACTGGCTCGTCATCGAGAAGTACCTGCCACACATCGTCCGCTCGTTCTCGTACGCGTTGATTGCGACCGTGCTCGCTCTGCTAATCAGTTATCCGCTGGCCTACTTCATCGGTGTGAAGATTCGTCACCGCCCGCTGCTGCAGGGACTTCTGCTGACCCTGGTTATCGCACCGTTCTTTATCTCGTTCCTGCTGCGCACCTTTGCTTGGAAGCAGATCTTCTCGAACGAGAGCTGGATCACGACAACCCTGCAGAGCATCGGATTCTTGAACCCCGACCAGTACATCGTGGGTAGTCCGTTCATGGTGATCTTCGGTCTGACTTACAACTTCATCCCGTTCATGACCCTGCCGCTGTACACGACACTCGAGCGTCTCGACACCCGTTTGCTCGAGGCCAGCTCCGACCTGTACGCATCCCCGTTTGCGACTTTCCGCAAGGTGACCATTCCGATCACCATGCCGGGCATCATTTCGGGAACCCTGCTCACCTTCATTCCAATCGCGGGTGACTTCGTAAACGCGAGCGGTGAGTTCCTGGGTGGCCCTGACACGGCCATGATCGGAAACGTTGTCGAGGCAAACTTCTTGCGAATCAACGACTACCCAGCCGCATCGGCGCTTTCCGTGCTGCTGATGATGGTCATTCTTGTGCTGGTATCGGCCTACGTTAAGCGAAGCGGAACGGAGGACCTGCTGTGAAATTCTCGCTCGGCAAGTTTGCCCTTCCGGTGTATGCGCTTCTGGCCTTCACCTACCTATTGATTCCGATCGTCTACACCTTCGTCTTCTCGTTCAACGACAGCTTCAAGTCGAACATCGAGTGGCGTGGATTCACCTTTGACAACTGGATCAACGTCTGCGACCAGCAGGGCGTTTGCGAGGCCTTCGGAAACTCGGTGCTTATCGGTGTAGTTTCGACTTTCTTCGCTACAGCGCTCGGCACCGCGATTGCAATTGCGATTGTGCGCTACCGCTTCAAGTTCCGCTCAGCGGTTAACCTGCTGCTGTTCCTGCCGATGGCAACTCCCGAGATTGTTCTCGGCGCCGGTCTGGCAGCGCAGTTCCTGAGCATGGGAACCCCGAAGGGCATCGGAACCATCATCATCGCCCACATCATGTTCTGCTTGAGCTTCGTGGTGGTCACGGTGAAGGCTCGCGTCGCTAGCCTGGACCCTGCGCTCGAGGAGGCCGGTCGCGACCTGTACGCATCCCCGAATCAGGTGTTCTGGAAGATCACCTTCCCACTGCTGCTGCCTGGCATCATGGCAGCCGCACTGCTGTCGTTTGCATTGTCGTTCGATGACTTCATCATCACGAACTTCAACGCTGGCCCAGCCGACACGTTCCCGAAGTACGTTTACACCGCTGCTAGCAAGGGCATTCCCGCCGAAGCCAACGTGATTGGTTCGGCCGTGTTCCTGTTTGCGATCGCGATTGTGTTCATCGTTCAGATTCGCGGGGCGCGCAAGGCAAAGCGCCTCGCTGCGGTGAAGTAACCGAAAGCCTAGTTAGCAAGCCAAAGAAAAACGGGGCCCTCC
>JACCDN010820450.1_pt1 | contig 16044 bp, 15 predicted proteins | sample 7441691 | NCBI WGS metagenome assembly JACCDN01 (sample SAMN15323439, study PRJNA562643) | freshwater metagenome | isolation source: river surface water | place: USA:Blue River Watershed | collected 2017-08-16
AACCTGTTGCAGGAGCACGTCCAACAATTTGTAGCGACACTGTTCAAGTCTGGGTCTCAGATTCAGGAACTCCAGGAACTGTTAAATCAACATCAGGCATTGCAATTAAGCCAACGACCACAATTACCGGGCGTGCAGGAAGTGCCGATTGCACCAAGGTCACATGTGGCCTCTTTTTCCGTGTAGATCACCTGGCACCGACAGATTTCTCGGAAGATAGATTCTTTCCGATCACCTTTGCCGCAGGTGTTGCAGCTCCTGTCCTTCCTGCAGATATCTTTACCGTTACAGCAGATGGCGCAGCACTGACTAAGAATGTTCCATCAAGCTTGGTCTATCGCAAGCCAGTGGCCATTGCAGTCACAACCCAATCGGGGCTGGCTGCAGAAATTACTTCTTCAACTGCCGATTGCAGCTATGCAAATGGTGTGATCACAGCCCTTAAGGGTTCAGGAGTCTGCGCTATCGATATCAAGACTGCAGGAAATACATCCTACGTAGCAACATCATCGAACTATCCGTTCTTGGTAGGTCTTGGCGAGCAGTCGATTCCACAGTTTGCTGCAAAGGTAAAGGTAGGAAAGTCGATTGCACTTCCAGCTGAAACTTCATTCGGAGAGAAGATCACCTTCACGACGAAGAGTAAGAATTGCTCCGTCAAGAGTGGGACAGTGAAGGCGCTGAAGAAGGGCAACTGCATCGTTGTTGCGCGTGCTGCCGGAAAGAGCGATTACTGGAAGCCGCTGGTTCGTAACTTTACGATCACGATTAATTAGCGAGTTGCGAGAGATCTCAATCCAGCCATGATGAATGCTGACGTTGTGGAAATTTCAGCATCGCTATCGTGCCCTGATTCAATACGACGAGTTGCTGCATCTGTGGCGCTCTGAATCAAGGCAAGTGCCTGGCGGGTATCTGAGATACCAATCTGCTGTAGAGGTTCGATCAGACACGAGAGCATCCGTCTATGTGCAACACCAATTGTTGCCGAGCGATCACGTGAAATTTCAATGGAGCTCAAGGTCTTAGCCAGGATGTGGCGACCATCTGCAACGTAGGCAAGAGAGTTCTCGATCCATGTTGAGATCGCACCCTCTGCTGAATCTGCCTGCTTAGTAGCGCTCTCAAGATAGGCGGAGAAGGTGTTGAGCTCTGAAGTGATGAGCTCTGCCACGATCTCGCTGGTGCTCTCAAAATATTCGTAGAACGATGTGCGCGATAAACCTGCACGAGTTGCAACAGCAGAGACAGATACAGCTGCACCTTGAGATTCCAGCGCAATCGCTGCGGCAGCATCAAGAAGCTGCGCGCGACGCCATGTTCGCTGTGCAGCAAGTGATTCTGTCTGTAGCCGAGGCACTGCAACCGACTTTCTCTGTGGTGGGCCTTGAGGTTATTACAGATCGACAGGACGTGCAGAACTTAGCCGTCTAACTCCTGGCTTAAGCGCTTAAGTGAGTCGCGCACCACACTTTTATCTGACGTTCTCCATAACGGTGGCATCGAGTTGAGCAGGACGCTGCCGTAGCGCTTAGTCACAATTCGCGAATCTAATATCGCTACAACACCGCGATCATCGATGCTGCGAATCAAGCGACCTGTGCCCTGCGCCAGAAGAAGTGCTGCACGCGGCATCGATACCTGCATAAAGCCGCTGCCACCTGCTGCATCTGCCTGTGACGAACGCGCAGCCATAACGGGTTCATCAGGACGTGGAAAAGGAATACGATCGATAGCAACAAGAATGCAGGAGTTGCCTGGAACATCTACGCCCTGCCAGAGGGACATTGTTCCTAGAAGGATAGATGTCTCATCTTTTGCAAAACGCTCAACAAGTGGACCAACGGCATCACCACGTTTTTGGGTAATGATCGTAATCGGTAGCTCTTTTAGGACATCGCGCAGATGAGCATCGGCTGCCTCAACTCCGCGCCACGAACTAAAGAGGGCCAAGGTACGACCACCTGCTGCGTCGATGAGTTCGCCGAGTTCAGTCAGCACTTCTTTACTTGGACCATCGCGACCTGGTTCAGGAAGATGTTGAGGAAGATAGAGAACACCTTGTGCTGCAAAATCAAAGGGAGAGCCCACATCAAGGGTCTGGAAATTAGAAGGATCGATTTCGCCTTCGCTCTCATCAATTTCATCTTCACTTGATGCACCTTGCGATAAGAAGCCAAGTGATCGTGCCATTGCATCAAAGCCGCTACCAACAGTCAAGGTTGCAGATGTTGCAATCACCGGGGTTTTAGTCAGCAAGTTTTCACGTAAGACTTCAGAGACAGAAAGTGGTGCCAGATAGAGAGACGAGAAGGTTGGTTCATACCAGAGCACATGCGATGAGCCCATCTTCAATAACTTTGCCACCGTCGTTGTTATTTCGGTAACGGCCCCTTTGACACGTGCGCGTTCGGCAATTGCATCTGGGTCGATAATCTCTTCATCTGCGCGAATCGCATCCATAATCGCTGCCCCGGCTTCGCGAACTTTGCGTACCGGCGCTTCTAAGACGCTAGGAATCTCTTCCAGGCGACCAAGGGCTGCAAAATCACCCTTAACGCTATCTCCGTAATCTGCCATCGCATCATGGAAGTCATCGGCAGCTTTAGTGAAGGCATCGCTGAGTTTTCCTGGCATATGTTTGCGCGCCATCGCTGCGGCTCGTTGCACACGTCCTGATGTGAGCTCTTCGGTAACTGCCTGTGTCGTGCGATCCATAAATTCATGGGCTTCATCAAGAATGACAGCATCTCGTTCAGGCAAGATCGGATGCGAATCAACAATCTCAATAGCGAGCAAGGTGTGGTTAGTGACAACAACATCTGCCAACTGCGCCTTGGCCTTTGCATTGACTGCAAAACATTGCGATCCATAGGCACAAGCATCGGCACCTACACATTCACGACCTGATGTTGAATTGGCTAGCCAGACGCGACGATCAACATCAGGCGCATCATCTCGATCACCTGTTGCACCCTTTGATTTCGCCCAGGCAATTAAGCGCTGTGCATCTTTCTCAAGGTATGAAGCTTCAAGAATAAGTTCGGTATCAGGATCAACTTCTTCACTATTCATCTTCTGCAAGCAGATGTAATTGCCAACGCCTTTGTAGATTGCATAGGTAACTTCGCGGCCGAGTTCTTTCTCAAGGGCAGGAACAACTGCCGGTAGATCGCGTTCGACGAGCTGGCGCTGCAGCGCAAGGGTTGCTGTTGCTACTAAGACTTTGCGACCATGGACTAACGCTGGGATCAGATATGCCAGCGATTTTCCGGTACCGGTTCCTGCTTGCACCATGAGGTGATGGCGATCGGTAAGGGCGCTTGAGACCGCCTCTGCCATCTCGATCTGACCTTTGCGTGGTGCTCCACCGATTGCGGCGACTGCGGCATCGAGTGCCGCACGTGTCTTAGCCGTCAGATCGCTCATGTTCGCACCTTAGCGAAGGTTTCCCATCGAAACTTATGGAATGTGGGCTTAAAATCGTATAGGATTTCGACCATTATCGGATGAGCGGAGCCCTTGATGAAGAATGTGAAGCGCCAATTTCCTAAGGTGAGCGAGCTGGCTCCCCTGCTGCGCTTTACCCTTCCCGCGCTACCTACCCGCAAGAATCGCTTGGCGAAGGCGCTGACAATCTGGGATCTACGCGCGATTGCAAAGCGACGCACACCTAAGGGTCCATTTGATTACACAGATGGCAGCGCAGAATCAGAAGTGACTTTAGCTAGAGCACGCCGTTCTTATCTCGATCTGGAATTTCGCCCCAATATTTTGCACGATGTGAAGAATGTTGACACTTCCTGCGAAATTTTAGGCGAGAAGTTTGCGATGCCTTTTGGAATTGCCCCAACTGGCTTTACTCGCATGATGCATACCGAAGGTGAAATCGCCGGCGCACGAGCTGCCGAGAAATTTGGAATTCCGTTCTCACTCTCCACTCTTGGAACTACGACGATTGAAGATGTCGTTGCCGCTGCCCCTGGTGGCGTCAACTGGTTCCAGCTCTATATGTGGAAAGACCGCGAAGCGAGCATGAAGTTGGTCAAGCGCGCACAAGATGCCGGCGTCAAGCATTTGATGCTGACAGTCGATGTTCCTGCAGCTGGTGCTCGTCTGCGTGATAGTCGTAATGGTCTCACCGTTCCGCCACGTTTGACGATTAAAACCTTGCTCGATGCCGCACCTCGCCCAGAATGGTGGGTCAACTTCTTAACAACACCTGCAATCACCTTTGCATCGATGTCGAATTGGGAAGGCACAGTTGGAGAGCTTCTTGATTTTATGTTCGATCCAACTATGACCTTTGATGATCTCGAGTGGATTCGCGAACAATGGGATGGCAAGTTATCTATTAAGGGAATTCAGACGGTAGAAGATGCCAAGCTTGCCGCCAAGTACGGCGCTGATGCGATCATCCTTTCCAACCATGGCGGTCGCCAACTCGATCGCGCACCAGTTCCTTTACATATGCTTGCCGAGGTAAAGAAGGAGCTCAAGAATGATCTTGAGATTCATATCGATACCGGCATTATGCATGGCGCAGATGTTCTTGCCGCCCTTGCACTCGGCGCAGACTTTGCCTATATCGGACGCGCCTACCTCTACGGTTTAATGGCAGGCGGACAAGAGGGCGTGGAACGTACCTTGCAGATTATGCAGACAGAGATGGTCCGCACGATGAAACTGCTTGGTGTGAACTCTCTCAAAGAACTTGAACCAAAGCATGTGCGTTTACTGGAAACCCATGCTGGCCTTGGCCGCCTACCTGAAGGGAAATAACTCGATGCGCATTGCACGAATTGGAAATGTTGGCCAAGAAAAACCTGCCGTCGTACAGGGCGATCACTACATCCTTGTTGATTCCATCATCTCAGATTGGTCACGCCAGAGCCTTGAAGAAGGTGCGCTAGAAAAGGTGAAGGCGGCAGATCTGACAAGCCTGCCCCGCGTTGCAAAGGGATCAACTCGTATTGGTTCACCCATTAATCGCCCAACAAAGGTGATCTGTGTTGGTCTTAACTATCTTGGTCACATCAAAGAGACAAATGCAGATACACCTGCAGAACCTGTCATCTTTATGAAGGCTCCAGATAGCGTTGTAGGACCTAATGATGACATTGTGATTCCACCGAACAGCCTTGCAACTGATTACGAGGTAGAGCTTGCAATCGTCATTGGTAAGCGCGCCCTCTATCTAGAATCGCCCGAGCAATCAAAGAACCACATCCTGGGCTACACAATTTCTCAAGATGTCTCTGAACGTCACTGGCAGATCGAACGATCTGGTCAATGGGTCAAGGGAAAGTCATTTCCTACCTTTAATCCAATTGGACCAGAAATTGTTTCAGGTGATGAGATCAACGCCAGCAATCTTCGCCTCTGGTGCAGCGTTAACGGCGTAATGAAGCAAGATTCCAATACTGATGATCTTCTCTTTGGAATCGATCATATTGTTTGGTACATCAGCCAATTTATGGAGCTCTTCCCAGGAGATGTCATCAACACCGGAACACCATTTGGTGTAGGACTTGGCTTTAAGCCACCTGTCTATCTCGGTGTGGGGGATGCAATTAAGACAGGTATAGAAGGAATCGGCGAGATTTCCAATAACTGTATTGCTTACACAGCTTAACTTTTGGGCTTAATTCTTTGGTAGATCAAAGATTGCAAGGGTGCTGGTAAATCCACCATCTATCTGAATATCTGTGCCTGTCACAAAGTCGCTGGCACTCGATGAGAAGAAGGTTGCAATGCCTTCAAAGTCGGTAGGACTTCCCCATCGACCTGCTGGTGTTCGCGATAAGACATGCTCAGGTAACCCAGGAACTGCGCGGGTTACAGATGTCATCTCTGTAACAATCCAACCCGGCAAGATTGTATTGACTTGAATATTGTCAGCGCCCCACGCCGCAGCAAGGCTCTTACCTAATTGCACGACGGCACCCTTTGTCGCCGAATACACAGGAGCAACTCCTAAGCCCTGCACACTTGTCAGTGATCCAATCAAGATGATCTTGCCGCCACCGCGTGATTTCATTGATGGATAGATGCTCTGGCAGCAGTGGAAGACAGCTTTGAGATTGACTTCAATAATCTGATCGACAATATCTTCTGTGTACTCTTCGGGGCGCATACGGATATTGACGCCAGCATTTGCAAAGAGGATATCGATACCACCACAGAGTTCTATCGTTCGAGCTGTCGCACCTTCGACTGCGCTGCGGTCGGTGACATCGATCTCCACGATATGAACCGTGGCCCCAAGGCTTTCAAGTTCGCTCTTTGCTTGAGCATTCTTATCGCTATTGCGCGCCCAGATAACAATCGTTGCGCCCGCTCGCGCTAAACCTCTGGCACATCCCAGTCCAATTCCACCATTGCCTCCAGTGATGACGGCGACCTTTCCCGTCAGATCAAAGGAGGGTACCGATGAATTAGAGGTCAACAGATTTTCCTGAATCCATGGATGCGTAGAGCGCTTCAACCATTTTCAGAGTGCCGACATTTTCAGCAACTGATGAACGAAGCGGAGCACCAGTTGAGATGGCCTCCATAACCGAGCCCATCGTTCCGATAAATGCATCAGGGAACCATCGCGTCGTTACTGGATATGGCAACCAACCATCTGTTGGGATCACCGATGAATTAATTTCAATCGTATCTACTCTGCCATTTGGATAGTCATAGAGCAGACCAAGCGTTCCGCGGATCGATCCCTTATCGCCATCGATACGATATTCGGCGTAATTATCGTTACCGCGATTGACATGGTTTGCGTGGACTACAGAAGTCACTCCGCTGTCATAGAGCGCTGTTGAAATGGTGCGCGTCTCGCCAATCGGGAATTGGCCAGCTGTACGTCCTGCAGCGCAGAAGACAGTTTTAGCATCTCCCAAGAACCAACGGATGAGGTCGTGATAATGAATCGAGTGGAGCATAACCTCTAAGCGCTCAAGATCTTTCGCCCACGGCCAGAGCTCCCATGGCGTCATGAGGTTTACATTGATCGAGAAGTTGCTGACAGTACCGATCCAGCCAAGTTCAACCATCTTATGTGCTGCTGCAACGCCTTCTTCAAAGCGAAGTTGTTGATTCACGGCGGCGATAATTCCAGCATCTTCTGCTTGCTTGACCATCAATTCGCCTGCGGCAACTGTGGTCGCAAATGGTTTCTGCGCAAGGATATGTTTCTTGGCAGCTGCAACTTGGGCAAAGATTTCCGGCTGGGCAGCTGCAGGAACTGCGATATCGACAACCTCAACCTGCGGATCTGCCAAGAGTTCAGCAAGTGTTGCATAGACCTTTGAAATTCCATGGCGCGATGCAACATCGTGCGCCTTTGCGCTATCAGTGTCAAAGATTGCAACAACTTCAAGTCCAGCCTTCTTGTAGGCAGGAAGGTGTGCGCCATCGACGATTCCACCCGCGCCACAGATACCAATCTTCTTACGATGCTCTGGCTTTACCTCAAGACGTACAGCATCTGCGATCACTTGAAATTGCTCGATCATGGTTGATCCTTACCCTCGGCTTTGAGGTTCTCTGCTTGAGATGTGCGATAGAGAACTGTCTGAAGATGTTCGGTGTAGAGAACGAGCTCTTCATTATCTGCGCGGAAGATCTCGTAGCTGACCTTAAAGAGACCCATATTTTCGTACTTAGGGGTCTTCTCTAAGAGAGTGCGCATTCCATAGATTGTGTCACCGATAAATGTTGGCTTAATAAAACGTAACTTGTCATAGCCATAGCTAAAGGTATTGACATTGTTATGGGCAAAGAGGCCAAGGCCATAGCTAAAGACCATCGCCCCAGGTACTAAGCGCTTTTTAAAGAGTCCGTGTTCACGTGCCCAGATGTCATCTCCTACATAAGGGTGCATATCAAGGACGAGTGAGTTAAAGAGCATGACTTCACCCTCTGAGATGGTGCGACGAAGCGAACGATCAACTTCTCCGACCTGATAATCCTCATAGAGCTTGACGTCCTGATTCCAGATTGGAACCTCATAGCGCTTACCTTGATCTGGATTTGGATTCTTCATACTCTCCCCTATTTATATCCCGAACTCTTTACGAATCTTCTCTGTATCTTCACCAACATGTGGCGCGCCCTTTGAGTGTTTGATGGTCTTGCCATCGATTCGCACTGGTGAGCGCGTTGTTGGAATCGATACCTGCGAACCATCGCGACCTGTACGCGAGGTCTTCTGTGTCATATCGATAGCAGCAAAACCCTCGTGGGCGACCAGCTCTGGCAGAGTCAAAACCGGTGCGCACCAGATATCTGCCTTATCCAAGATCGCCAACCAATGCTCTGTTGTATTTGTTGCCAACATCGCGCTGAGCTTCTTCATAATCTCTTCTTGATGGCTCCACCATGACTTGGGATCTTCATATTCATCAAGGTCGACTCCGAGTAACGCACCGAGTGCTGGAATTGGAGTCATGGCAATTGCCAGGTAACCATCGCTGGTCTTATAGAGACCATATGGTGCTGGCAAGAATGCATGAGCTGAGTTACCAGCTCCACGATTGACAACAACGCTTGGATCAAAGAGATTTGCTGAAATTAACTCGAATTGGAGATCGAGCATCGACTCAAGCAAACTTGATTCAACGACTCCACCCACGCCTGTGCGTTCGCGGCGAAGCAGAAGTGCAATCACACCCGAAGCTAAATGTGTCGATGTGAAGATATCTGCAACCGCTAAGCCAACAGGAATCGGTGGATCTCCCGCACGGCCATTAAGCCATGGCAACCCTGAGATTGACTGTGCGAGTAGATCTTGGCCTGGACGTTCCTTAAAGGGACCTTCTGCTCCATAACCTGTTGCACTGCCATAGATAATTCCTGGATTTACCTTCTTTACATCTTCATATCCCAGGCCAAGACGTTCGATAACACCAGGGCGGAAGTTTTGAATAATGACATCAGCTTTCTTTACTAACTCCCAGACCTCCTTCAAACTATCGGAGTTCTTTAAATCTGCAGCAAAGCTCTCTTTATTGCGATTCATGATGTGAAAAGAGAGAGTGTCGCCATCTTTTTCAAGACCGGCAAAGGCAAGTGTTCTTCCGATATCTCCAGTACCAGGACGTTCAATCTTGATTACGCGCGCGCCAAGATCGGCAAGTCGCATCGCAGCAACGGGACCGGCGAGAAACTGCGAGAAATCGAGTACAAGAATCCCGTTGAGAGGTAATTGCGATCGATCGAGTGAACTAGTCGACATGGAATACCTCAGGGATAGTTGCCCACCATTCGCCCTCTGCACGGTCATTTACTGGGCGTTGCAACGGCATGCAGACATCCCACCACTCTTGAGTCTTTGGGTCAGCTGCCATCTTCGCCATATCGCCATCAAAATCATCTCCGACATACTCAAAGTAAGAGAAGAGAAGTTCGCCATAACGGTAGATCGAGTAATTCTGAATATTTACTTCAGCAATCTTTGCAAGAACCTCAGGCCAGACGGCTGCGTGTAGACGCTCGTACTCCTCGCGGTTCTCATATGGCATTCCAATAACTGATGCATACCGTTGCATGATCGATCCTTTCCTAGAGTGGCGGGTAAAAATTAGAGGCGATAGAAAGCTTTAGCTGTCTTATGAGTAATCCAGTCTTGATCTTCTTGGCTATATCCACTGATGACTTCGACCTGTGCCTTCCAGACTTCGACATAGGTATTGCCGAGAACAATGACCGGCCAATCTCCACCCATCATGACGCGGTTTGCGCCATAGGTCTTGACCATGAAATCGACGTATGGCTGCCAATCTGCAACAGTCCAATTCGCAAGATCTGATGCGGTGTTAAGCCCTGAGAGCTTTGCATAGACATTTGGAAATGCTGCGATCTCTGCCATAGATGATGCCCATGGCTCCATCTCTTTTGCAGCGATTGGTGGCTTGGCAAAGTGATCGACCACGATCTTCAAATTCGGAAACCTCTTAGCCAAGGTAACGATGTTCTTGGTGTGTTCTGGCTTGATTGAGACGTAATCAAAGCTCAATCCCAAGCGCTCTACATGTGCCAACGTCTCAAGGACAGCTGGCCGGGTAATCCATGCATCATCTGATTCATACTTTGGATTCGAATAATCGTGGGAGAGATTACGCACGCCTTTGAAGTACTTGTTCTTTGAGAAAATCTCGAGTGCGGTACGTGATTCGTTGGGACGCTCAAAGGGAACCCAACCCACAACGCCTTGTACAAAATCTGAGTGCTCTGCAACATCGAGCATGTAGAAGGTGTCATCGTAGGTATCGGCTGCCTGCACCAAGACAGAACTTGTAACGCCAGATTCGGCAATCTCAGGAGCTAAGCGTTCAGGGGTAAAGTCATCATAAAGAGGGCCGTATGCAGGCTCAATCCAGCTATATGCGCGCTCACTCATCACCCAAAGGTGTTGGTGAGTATCGATGAGTTCTTTAGCCATTGTTATCTCCTTTTCTCAGAGAACGCCGTAAGCGTTCCATACCTCTCGAACACTCTTTCCTGAAAGCAAATCCTTGAGCACCGTCTTCTCGGTTGCTGCACGAGCATTTGCCAACTCGCTCACCTTTTCTAGATTCGCAGCTGGAACAACAACGATTCCATCGCTATCTGCAATGACGCCATCACCAGGATGAACTTCTACCCCACCGCAGATCACCGGAACGCGAATTGCTTGGATACGCATGCGACCCTTGTAATCGTAGGGACGAGTTCCTTGACCAAAGGCTGGAAAATCTAATCCGACTACTTGCTCGGTATCTCGCAATGGACCATCTACAACAACACCGGTTGCACCGCGACCTTTTGCTGCAGCCGAGAAGAGCTCTCCCCAGAATGCTGATAGACATTCGCCGCCTGTTGAGATCACTGCAATTTCACCTGGCTGCAAAGTATCGAGAAAATCAATGCCATCACCATAAGGATCTCTTTGGTCGTATTGGCTATCTGGAAGAAATTGCACAGTGGCAGCAAGTCCTACCGCTCGCATTCCGGGACGAAGTGCCCTGACGCGGATATCCATAGCATTGTTACGTACGCCAACTACATCGAGTGAATCAGAGATCATTGCGCTACGAACACGGGCATCTAAATTCCAAGGCATTAGCTCTTCCTCACCATATAGACATGGATAAATGCAATAACAGTTTCACCACGTTGATTGGAAACTGTTACCTGCTCGTCGACAATGCCATATTCGTCAGGCTTCTTCGCATGATCCTTCTTCGCAACGATGGTCGCCGTTGATGTGATGGTGTCTCCGATGAAGACAGGTGCAATGAATCGAACTCTGTCGTAGCCATAGCTAAAGGCTGCCTCATTGATCTCACCGGCCAACATTCCTACTGCAACAGAAAGCACCAAGGTCCCATGCGCCACTCGTTGACCAAATTCTTGAGTCTTGCACCATTCAGCATCCATATGATGTGGGTAAAAATCACCGGTTTGCCCTGCATGCAAGACGATATCTGCCTCAGTAATGGTTCGACCTGTACTTGTTCGTGATGATTCAAGTACGTACTGATCGAAGAGTTGTTCCATCGCTTATTCCTTCACATACTTGTCATAGGTAGATGCGATCTCTTCGACATCTTTTTTGCTGACTTTCTTTTCGACTAAACACTTATGGATAATCAATGAGCTCTGGTACTGCACATCTGGCCAACCAAGAACACGTGGGCGAACCCATGCGTTTTCCAAGGTGCGCAGGGTATTTCTAAAGAAGTTATGGCTGACATCGTTGAGCATCTGATCCTTCCAGGCGATCAAGTTTCCTGGCTGTCCCCCACCAAGACCATATGTCGTTGCCTGAATATCAGGAAGTGATAGCAACATCGCAGCCTCTGCTGCAGCCTTTGGATTCGTACTCTTGGAAGAGACGGCAACTCCAGCGCCACCCAGCTGAGAACCAGTTGCACGACCATCAAATGAAGGAAGATCGTCATAGACAAGGATGTGTTTTCTAAATCCATCACGCGAGTAATTGCTATATCCATACATGCATATTCCGTAGGCATAATCGTCGCTGCCACTTAAACGCTCTGCAATATCGATGGGATTGCTGCTGGCACAAAAATCTGGAACGAGGCTGGCTAGCTCGACCATAAATTCCAGAACTTCTAACGCCATCTCCTGATTGATAAATCGTGATGAGCCTTCAAGTGGTGCACCTTTTTGCGCCATCAGAGTTGCAAAGGTGCTAAATGCATCCACTGGCTTATGTGCCCATAAGAGTTGCTTCTTCTTCGCTAAATCAAATACTTCATGCCAAAAGACAGGTGAGCGCTCTGCCTTATCCGGGCGAAATGCGCTGACTTGTGCTGCCGTATCGATAGCAAGTGCCCAGTGCTTACCCTGATAGCGATAGGAGTCATGTGATGCGCCAACGCTTGTCGCTTCAAGGAGATCAAGTTGTGAGGCAGTTACCAACTCTTCAAAAGGAATTACCGCATCTGCATGAACAGCATCTGGAACGTGAGGATGATCGATGATCATGAGGTCATAATCGTTATAAAACTCAGAGATATGTTGATCGCCAAAGGCTAAAAGTGAGCGTGCATCCCATGTGACAGAGATTCCGCACTTTTGGATCAGCAGATCATTGGACTCGATCAGACAATCGCGACCACGGACATGATCCCAGGTCATACCTTTGAGTTCGATAAGAGACATTACTTACCCACTACACGCAGGATGTTCTCTGCAAACCAATCACGAACTCCGATTCCCTCTTGAATATATTTTCCAAGGTTGAAGAAGCCATGGATCATGCCAGGGCAATCTTTATAGACCACATCATTGCCCGCAGCCTTGAGCTTTTCGTAATAAGCAACGCCATCAGCTTTGAGCACATCGTATTCAGCTGTAATCATGATGGTAGGTGGCAACCCTGCTAAAGATGGTGCTGCATGAGGAACGGCATAGGGATTGCTGCGATCTGCTGGTCCGTTGAGATACATCTCCCATAGCCATTTCATTCCGCGCTGTGTGAGGCCATATCCATCCGCATTCGGAACATCAGCAGAATCTACAAACTCCGGACCATTACATGGATAGATCAACCATTGGAAGGCTAGTTTGATTTTTCCTCGATCGCGAGCTGCGATCGCAACAGCCGATGCAAGATTTCCTCCTGCGCTATCGCCACCAACACCTAAACGATTGATATCAATTCCAAGACGATCTGCATTTGCAACAGTCCACTCAAGTCCTTCGTAGCAATCATTAAATGGAATCGGAAATTTATGCTCGGGAGCTTTTTGGTAGTTAACGGAGACAATAATCGAATTGGTCTTCTTCGCCATCGATGCCATCTGCGCGTGATACTTGGCGATGTAATTAATTACCCAGCCGCCACCATGGAAGTAGACAATGCCTGTGCGCTTAGCTCTACTTGTTGCAGGCGGGGTGTAGATCGCCACCGCGATATCTGCCGTTGAACTTGTAAAGAATTCGATGGAGATATCTACAGATGGATCTATCTCTCCACCTAAATCTGGTTGGCCATGTGAATATCCACGCGCAACGGTTGCTCCTTGAACACTGATATCGGGAAGGTTGGCCGCTTTGGCCATCTCAAGGAATGCAGCAGCGTCTGGATGTAGGCTCATGAAAATACTATAGGATATTCAGAGTACCGATACAAGGTCATCCCAGACCTTATTTTCGATCGTTCTATCAAATGCCTCAATATTGGTAGCAACTTCTGCCGCACTTCGACATCCGACAAGTACAGATTTCACAGCAGGATGGCGCAGCGGAAATTGCAGCGCCGCACTCGTCAATGAAACCTGATGTGAGGCAAGAACTTCGCGAATACGAACCGCCTTTGCCAATAATTCATCACTTGCTGGGACATAGTCATAGGTTGCACCCTTCACCGGATTGGCAAGGATGCCTGAGTTAAAGACACCAGCTGCAATGATGTCGACATTACGCTCTAGCGCAGTTGGCAATAACTCATCAAGTGCACGCTGATCAAGTAGTGAGTAACGCCCTGCGATCAGGACCATATCGATATCGGTCTCTCTAATGACGCGAGTAGGTGTCTCACATTGATTCATGCCAATACCAATTGCCTTGATAATTCCTTCAGATCTCATCCGCTCGAGCTCTGGAAAGGCTTCTAGGATCGCCGCATCTGCATTCTCGTCGGGATCATGGATGAAGAGAACCTCAACGCTATCCATGCCAAGACGCTCGAGTGAACCTTCGAGAGATTGGCGAACACCAGATGCGCTAAAGTCGAACTTTCTCTCCACCGTGTTATCTGCATCCATAAAGAAGTCATCAATATCTGTTGTTGATGGGACAAGTAAGCGACCAATCTTTGTAGAGATGACAAATGTTGATCGATCGCGACCGGCTAAGGCCTTACCGATGCGCCGCTCAGATGTTCCCTTTCCATAGTGCGGGGCGGTATCGATGAAGTTAATTCCGTTATCAATTGCTGCAAGTACGGTATCGGTGCAATCTGCATCACTGACAGATGTGTAGAGGCCACCAAGGGCTGCTGTTCCAAGAGATAAGCGCGAAATTTCAACGCCTGTGCGCAGAGTTACCTTGTCGCTATGTTTCATCATGCGCTCCCTGTTGTTGCATGGCTACTGACCGCTGCTCGTCCAGCCTCAAGACGTGCCACGGGCACTCTAAATGGTGAACAAGAGACATAATCCAAGCCAACATGATGGAAGAAATCAATGCTTCGTGGATCACCGCCATGTTCTCCGCAGACACCGAGCTTCATATCTGGAGTTACAGAGCGAACTTCATCGCAGGCAATCTTGACTAGTAGCCCTACGCCATCTTGATCGAGCGATTCAAAGGGGCTAAAGGGAAGCAATTCCAGGTCGAGATAGCGCGGCAAGAATGAAGATTCCACATCATCGCGGCTAAATGCCCACGTCAACTGAGTGAGATCGTTGGTACCGAATGAAAAGAAGTCTGAGTAATCAGCTAACTTCGCAGCAGTAATCGCAGCACGTGGTGTCTCAATCATGCTGCCGATGCTGATCTCCATCTGCTCCCCCGCACCTTTGAGCACACGTGCGACCTCTTCTTCAAGAGAAGAACGGAAATAGAGAAGTTCTCGTTGGGATGCAACGAGCGGAATCATGATCTCTGGACGAGGGTCATAACCCTGCGCGCGAACATGTAGCGCCGCACGAGTAAGTGCACGCACCTGCATCGAGAATAGATCAGGAATGAGAACTCCAAGGCGAACGCCACGTAGACCCATCATTGGATTTGATTCATGGAGACGATTAACAGCTCTGCTGAGCGCAAGTTTTCTCTCGTCAACTTCCTTACCGCGCTCCTGAGTCAATGCGATATCTACAGCCAAACTTGCTTGATCGGTAAGAAATTCATGCAATGGTGGATCGAGTAAGCGAACAGTGACGGGAAGTCCAGTCATTGCTCTTAAGATTCCAACGAAATCACTGAACTGTAACTTCTCCATCTCCGCAAGAACTTCGGTGCGCTCTTCATCTGTAGTTGCCAAGACCAGAGTCTCAACAAGAACACGGCGATCACCTAGGAACATATGTTCAGTACGGGTAAGGCCAATTCCTTGAGCACCCATTTGGCGGGCAACTTCTGCATCCTCTGGAGTATCAGCATTTGCTCGCACTGACATGCGACGGACGTTATCTGCGTGGGTAATGATGCGATGAATGCTCTTGATCAGAGCAGATGAGGTTGCTGCCCCAGGATCGACAATTCCTTGTACATATTCGGTAACAACACTGGGAACCACCGCTACTTCACCAAGAAAGACAGCACCTGTTGTTCCATCGATAGAGATCAGATCCCCTTCGCGTACTGTGACATCTCCGCAGGTAAAGAATTTTTCATCGACATTAACTTCGATGCTCTCTGTTCCACAGACTGCCGGGCGACCCATTCCACGAGCAACGACAGCTGCGTGGGAAGTCTTTCCTCCACGAGCCGTCAAAATTCCTTGCGCTGCAACCATGCCGACAAGATCGTCTGGGTTGGTCTCGCGCCTTACGAGAATAACCTTCTTACCCGCAAGCGCCTGATCTG
>JACCDN010471585.1_pt1 | contig 16043 bp, 11 predicted proteins | sample 7441691 | NCBI WGS metagenome assembly JACCDN01 (sample SAMN15323439, study PRJNA562643) | freshwater metagenome | isolation source: river surface water | place: USA:Blue River Watershed | collected 2017-08-16
CAGGTGACAACATTCAGATGGATGTTACCTTGATTCACCCCATCGCGATGGAAGAAGGCTTGCGCTTCGCTATCCGTGAAGGTGGTCGTACTGTTGGTGCTGGTGTTGTTGCCAAAATCATTCAGTAGTAAGTAATGCCGGGCGGTGCTATAGTGCCGCCCCTCCAAATACAGGCCAGTAGTTCAATTGGTAGAGCACCGGTCTCCAAAACCGGGTGTTGGCGGTTCGACCCCGTCCTGGCCTGCCATATTTTTTGCAAGCGTGTGTAAAGAGTTAGGCGTCTTATGAATATCAAGTCTGAAGAAAAAGAGTATCGCCTGGATTTCGCCAAGTGGGCTGTAGTTGCAATTTTGGTTGCTCTTGGCATTTATGGTAATTCTCATTTTTCTGCGCAGCCATTGTTTTATCGTGCGCTGGCTTTGATTGCTCTTACTGCGGTTGCATTGTTCGTTGCTTATAACACTGAAAAAGGCGCTGGCATTTGGTCTTTGATTCAGGGTTCTGTTATCGAGTTGCGTAAGGTTGTTTGGCCTACGCGTCAGGAAACCAATCAAACAACATTGATTGTTGTGGTCGTGGTTCTCTTTATGTCCTTGGTTTTGTGGGCATTAGATACCATGCTGGGTTTTGTGGCTTCAAAAATCATAGGATAAGTTGAAATGGCAAAGCGTTGGTACGTTGTTCATGCCTATTCAGGCTATGAAAAAAAAGTTGCTGCATCCTTAAAAGATCGTATTGCCATGCATGGCATGGAGGAAAGCTTTGGTGAGGTATTGGTTCCTACTGAAGAAGTTGTAGAAATGCGTGGTGGTCAAAAGCGTAAAAGCGAAAGAAAGTTTTTTCCAGGTTACGTTTTGGTTCAAATGGAGCTTAATGACGACACGTGGCACTTGGTAAAAGATACGCCAAGAGTAATGGGTTTTATTGGTGGCAAGGCAGATCAGCCTGCACCAATCACGGAGAAAGAAGCTGAAGCTATTCTGCGCCGTGTGGATGACTCTATTGAGAAACCAAAACCAAAAACCATTTTCGAACCAGGTGAAATGGTTCGTGTTACCGATGGTCCTTTCAATGACTTTAATGGTGTTGTTGAAGAAGTTAATTACGATAAGAATCGTTTGCGTGTAGCGGTACTGATTTTCGGCCGATCCACGCCGGTCGAACTGGAATTTGGTCAAGTAGAAAAGACCTAAATAGATTTTTAATTGCCCCTCTTTGCTTTTTAGCAGAGAGGGGTTTTCGCATCTCTAGCGTTTGTAACTGTTATGTTGATTTCAGTGGCGATAGAGAGGGGAGCCAGAGAAGAGGTGCTTAGCCGGCATCTTGGAGGCGCTAACACCCAAAGGGGAGTACTACAATGGCAAAGAAGGTAACCGCCTACGTTAAGCTGCAAGTTGCAGCGGGCAAAGCAAACCCATCTCCACCAGTTGGTCCAGCGTTGGGTCAACACGGTGTAAACATCATGGAATTCTGTAAAGCTTTCAACGCCCAAACTCAGGGTATGGAAGTTGGTGCGCCGGTTCCAGTAATTATCAGCGTATACAGTGATCGTAGCTTCACGTTCGTGATGAAAACTCCACCGGCTTCTTTCTTGTTGAAAAAAGCAGCTGGCATCAAGAGCGGTAGCGGCCGTCCAAATACTCAAAAAGTAGGCACTGTAAACCGTGCTCAATTGGAAGAAATCGCTAAGACTAAACAAGCCGATTTAACTGCAGCTAGTTTGGATGCGGCAGTACGTACCATTGCGGGTTCTGCTCGTTCAATGGGTCTTGAAGTGGAGGGCGTGTAAGATGGCCAAGTTATCCAAGCGTCAACGCGCTATCAATGAAAAAGTAGACAGCACCAAGCAATACAGCATCGAAGAAGCTGTTGCTTTGTTGAAAGAATTATCAACCGTTAAGTTTGCTGAAACTTTTGATGTTTCAATTAACCTCGGTATTGATCCACGTAAATCTGACCAATCTGTTCGCGGTGCTACTACTTTGCCACACGGCAACGGTAAAGACGTTCGTGTTGCAGTATTCACCCAAGGTGCTAACGCGGAAGCTGCAAAAGCTGCCGGTGCTGAATTGGTTGGTATGGACGAATTGGCTGCTGAAATTAAAGGCGGTCGTATGGATTTCGACGTGGTAATCGCCAGCCCGGACGCAATGCGCGTTGTGGGTCAATTGGGTCAAGTGCTCGGTCCACGCGGCCTTATGCCAAACCCAAAAACTGGCACTGTAACGCCAGATGTTGTTACTGCTGTTAAGAACGCCAAAGCCGGTCAGGTGCGTTATCGCGCTGAGAAAGGCGGTATCGTTCACGGTGGTATCGGTAAAGTTTCTTTTGATGTTGTTGCGATCAAAGAGAACTTGGAAGCACTGATTGCTGATTTGAAAAAATCCAAACCCGCCACCTCTAAAGGTGTTTACTTGAAGCGTATCGCTTTGAGCACCACCATGGGTCCAGGCTTGGTTATCGATCAATCGTCTTTGGCTGTTTAATCCGTCATTGATGAAAACGAACTTTGGGGCTCGCCCACTTTTATAAAGGGCGCGGGCCGTCAAAGACCGTAGGCGTTACTCATTGTTCTTAGTGAAGTAACTTAATCCTCAAAGCCTACGCAGATGGTGGCCCAACTCAACGCTTTTGCGTTTGAATGAAATCACCGAATTATGGTTTTGGATGATCATCCAAAACTTATAGACAACGATAACCTTTGGGTTATCACAACAGGAGAAATCCCGTGGCACTAGGACTTGATGGTAAAAAAGCGATTGTCGCTGAAGTCCATGAAGCTGCTAAGAGTGCGTTGTCTGCGGTAGTTGCGGATTCCCGTGGCGTTACCGTAGGTAAAATGACCGCTCTGCGCAAGCAGGCTCGTGAAGCAGGCGTATCTATTCAGGTAGTCCGCAACACTTTGGCCCGTCGCGCTGTACAAGGCACAGCTTACGAATGTCTCGCAGACAGTTTCGTAGGTCCATCCTTGATCGCTTTCTCAACTGAACATCCGGGAGCGGGCGCACGCATCCTCCAAGATTTCGCGCGTGAAAACGACAAGTTTGAATTGAAAGCTGCCGCTTTTGAAGGTGAAAAAGTAAGCATCGCTGTATTGGCTACATTGCCAACATACGACGAAGCTATCGCTCGCCTGATGCGTACAATGAAAGAAGCAGCCGCTGGCAAACTGGTTCGCTGTATTGCGGCCGTTGGCGACAAGAAACAAGCAGCTTAATCAACTCGATTACAGCTTTATTTAGATTAATTTTGAGCCAAAGGCTCCCAATATAGGAATTGAGACATGTCTCTGACTAAAGACGATATCATCAATGCCATCGCAGAAATGTCTGTTAAAGACGTTGTTGAGTTGGTATCTGCAATGGAAGAAAAGTTCGGCGTTAGCGCTGCTGCCGCTGTAGCTGTTGCTGCAGGTCCAGCTGCCGCTGCTGCTGAAGAGCAAACAGAATTCGACGTAATCCTGTCTTCTGTAGGCGACAAGAAAGTTAACGTAATTAAAGCAGTTCGCGAAATCACTGGCTTGGGCTTGAAAGAAGCTAAAGACTTGGTTGAAGCAGCTCCAAAAGCAGTTAAAGAAGCTGCTTCTAAAGCTGACGCTGATGCTGCCAAAGCAAAATTGGAAGAAGCTGGCGCTATCGTAGAAATCAAATAATTCTACGCATGCTACAGAGTCCTTTTATTGCATTGGACACGAGGCTGGTGGGCGTTTGCCTGCCAGCCTTTTTCCGTTTTCGGAATTCTTGCTACTGAAGTAAGAATTGCAAGGGATGGTGAGCGGTGCGTGAGCCGCAGTGCCAATGGCGCAAACGTTACATAAGATGTTGACGTTTATTGAGTTTAAGAAGAGGCGGTAATTACCGTTTCAATGGCTGATCAAGCCCGATCCGCGAACAAGCTGGGGAATACAGATGGCTTACTCATATACTGAGAAAAAACGTATCCGCAAGGATTTTGGCAAGTTGCCGCACGTAATGGATGTGCCTTACCTACTGGCAATTCAGCTGGACTCCTACAGAAAATTTACCCAAGCAGACAACGCTCCCAACAAACGTGAAGACATGGGTCTGCACGCTGCGTTTCGCTCTGTATTTCCAATCGTCAGCTATTCAGGTAACGCAGCGCTTGAATACGTTAGCTACAACCTCGGCAAAGCCGCATTCGATGTAAATGAATGTATTTTGCGTGGCGTAACTTACGCTGTACCTCTGCGCGTTAAAGTTCGCTTGATCATTTATGATCGCGAATCTTCTAACAAAGCAATTAAAGATATTAAAGAACAAGAAGTGTACATGGGCGAAATTCCGCTCATGACCGACAATGGTACCTTTGTTATCAACGGTACAGAGCGTGTGATCGTATCCCAGCTGCACCGTTCACCTGGTGTGTTCTTTGATCACGACAAAGGTAAGACCCATTCATCTGGCAAGCTGTTGTACTCAGCTCGCATTATTCCTTACCGTGGTTCATGGTTGGATTTCGAATTCGACCCGAAAGATTTGTTGTATGTTCGTATTGACCGTCGCCGTAAGTTGCCTGCAACTATTCTGTTGCGCGCATTGGGCTTTAGCTCACAACAAATGTTGGAAATGTTCTTTGAAACCAGCAGCTTCTCTATGGGGCCAAATGGTCAATTTATCCACGACGTGGTTCCATCGCGCTTGCGTGGTGACGTTGCTACTTTCGACATCAAAGATGGCAAGGGCAACGTAATCATTGAAGAAGGTCGCCGTATTACCGCGCGCCACATCCGCCTCTTGGAAAAAGCTGGCGTTGATAAAATGGAAGTTCCTTCAGAATATCTGTTGGGCCGTTCATTGGCGAAAGACGTGATTGATACTCGCACCGGCGAAATGTTGTTCGAATGTAACACTGAAATCACCGTTGATGCCTTGGCTAAATTGGCCGCGGCCGGTGTTGAGAAAATTGAAACTCTCTACACCAACGAATTGGACTGCGGTCCGTTCATGTCCGAAACCTTGCGCGTTGATCCGACTCGTACCGCATTGGAATCATTGGTAGAAATCTACCGCATGATGCGTCCTGGCGAGCCGCCAACCAAGGAATCTGCAGAAGCTCTGTTCCAAAACCTGTTCTTCTCGCAAGAGCGTTACGACTTGTCAGCGGTAGGTCGCATGAAGTTCAACCGTCGTTTGGGTCGTGAGGCTGAAACTGGCGAAGGCACTTTGTCGAACGACGATATCGTTGACGTGATGAAAACCCTGATCGCCATCCGTAACGGTAAAGGCGTAGTGGACGATATCGACCACTTGGGTAACCGTCGTGTACGTTCTGTTGGTGAGATGGCTGAAAACCAATTCCGTGTTGGTTTGGTTCGTGTTGAGCGCGCGGTTAAAGAGCGCTTGTCTATGGCGGAAAGCGAAGGTTTGATGCCACAAGATCTGATCAATGCCAAGCCGGTAGCGGCAGCCGTGAAAGAGTTCTTCGGTTCTTCACAGCTTTCTCAATTTATGGATCAAAACAATCCATTGTCAGAAATCACGCACAAGCGTCGTGTTTCTGCCCTCGGCCCCGGTGGTCTGACGCGTGAGCGTGCGGGCTTCGAAGTTCGTGATGTACACCCGACGCACTATGGTCGCGTATGCCCAATCGAAACACCTGAAGGTCCGAACATTGGTTTGATCAACTCATTGGCAACCTATGCGCGTACTAACCACTACGGTTTCCTTGAAAGCCCGTACCGTCGTGTGATCAATGGCAAGGCGACCAACGAGATCGATTTCCTGTCAGCAATCAACGAATCTGAATACGTGATTGCGCAGGCATCAGCTACCTTGGATGAAAAAGGCAATCTGACTGAAGAGTTGGTGTCTGTTCGTCACTTGAACGAATTCGCCCTGAAGCCAGCAGCAGATGTTCAATATATGGACGTCTCTGCTCGTCAGGTAGTATCGGTTGCGGCATCTTTGATTCCATTCCTTGAGCACGACGATGCGAACCGCGCATTGATGGGTTCAAACATGCAACGTCAAGCGGTTCCAACCTTGCGCTCACAAAAGCCGCTGGTTGGTACTGGTATGGAGCGCAACGTAGCTGCCGACTCAGGTGTGTGTGTTGTTGCTAAGCATGGTGGTGTGGTTGATAAGGTTGACGCTGGCCGTATCGTAATCAAGGTTCACGATGCCGAAGTTCAAGCGGGTGACGCAGGTGTAGATATCTACAACTTGACCAAATACACCCGTTCGAACCAAAACACCTGTATTAACCAGCGCCCAATCGTAAACATTGGTGACGTGGTTTCACGCGGTGACATCTTGGCTGACGGTCCATCGGTTGATATGGGTGAACTGGCGCTTGGCCAAAACATGCGTATCGCATTTATGCCTTGGAACGGTTACAACTTCGAAGACTCCATTTTGGTGTCTGAGCGTGTTGTACAAGAAGACCGTTTTACCACAATTCACATTCAAGAATTGACCTGTATTGCACGTGACACCAAGCTGGGCAGCGAAGAAATTACCGCTGATATCCCGAACGTAGGTGAAAGCGCACTCGGCAAGCTGGATGAGTCAGGTATTGTTTATATCGGTGCTGAAGTTGTTGGCGGTGACATTCTGGTAGGTAAGGTTACTCCGAAAGGTGAAACCCAATTAACGCCAGAAGAGAAGTTGTTACGCGCAATCTTCGGTGAGAAAGCCTCTGACGTTAAAGATACTTCCTTGCGTGTGCCCTCAAGCACCAAAGGTACTGTTATCGACGTACAAGTTTTCACCCGTGACGGTCTTGAGAAAGATCAGCGCAGTTTGGAGATTGAAAAGTCTCAACTCGACGAAGTTCGTAAGAACCTGAACGAAGAGTTCCGCATCATGGAAGCCGCGACCCTCGAGCGTCTGCGTGCTGCTTTGCTCGGCCAAGTTGTTGCCTCCGGCAAAGGCTTGAAGAAGGGCGATGTACTCACCAACGACATGCTGGACACCGTTGAGAAAGACCAATGGTTCAAAATCCGCATGAACGACGATGTGCTCAACGAGCAGATCGATCGCGCAGAAGAGCAGTTGGCTGAGCGTCGTAAAGTGCTCGACGAGCGCTTTGAAGACAAAAAACGCAAGTTGTCTACCGGTGATGATTTGGCACCTGGCGTGCTGAAAATCGTTAAGGTTTACCTCGCTATCAAACGTCGTATCCAGCCTGGTGACAAGATGGCCGGTCGTCATGGTAACAAGGGTGTTATCTCCGTAATCATGCCGGTTGAAGACATGCCTTACGACGAAAACGGTGAGACTGTTGATATCGTTCTCAACCCGCTCGGCGTACCTTCACGTATGAACGTGGGTCAGGTGTTGGAAATGCACTTGGGTATGGCTGCCAAAGGTTTGGGCGTGAAGATCGACAAAATGTTGCAAGAGCAAAAAGCGATTGCTGACATCCGCGCCTTCCTTGAAGAGATTTATAACGAGACTGGCGATGTAGCCGCGAAAGAAGATCTGAAGTCGTTCAGCGACAAAGAAATTCTCGATTTGGCTAAAAACCTGGTTGGTGGTGTGCCCATGGCAACGCCGGTATTTGATGGTGCAAAAGAGCACGAAATCAAAGCCCTGTTGCGCTTGGCTGGCTTGTCCGATACCGGCCAAACCACCTTGTTCGATGGCCGTACCGGTGATCAATTCACTCGTCCAGTGACCGTAGGTTACATGTACATGCTGAAGTTGAACCACTTGGTCGACGACAAAATGCATGCCCGTTCTACTGGTTCGTACAGTCTGGTTACGCAACAGCCGTTGGGTGGTAAAGCCCAGTTCGGTGGTCAACGCTTCGGTGAGATGGAAGTGTGGGCACTGGAAGCTTACGGTGCTGCATATACCTTGCAAGAAATGCTTACTGTTAAGTCGGATGACGTTGCGGGTCGTACCAAAATGTACAAAAACATTGTGGATGGCGATCATCGTATGGAGCCTGGCATGCCAGAATCCTTCAACGTATTGGTTAAAGAAATCCGTTCTTTGGGTATCAATATGGAGCTTGAGCAGGACGATTAATCGCCCTGTTTGCAAGTCCGTGAGGGCGCCTGCAATGAAACAGCAGCGCTTTCACTTTGATACGGCCCATATTTGATAGAAGTTAACGACGCTCATCGATACCCATCGGAGCCCACTGGAGAAATTGCCTTGAAAGACTTATTGAATCTGTTGAAGTCCCAGGGACAAGTCGAAGAATTCGACGCAATCCGCATTAGCCTTGCATCACCAGAAATGATTCGTTCATGGTCTTTCGGCGAAGTTAAAAAGCCGGAAACCATCAACTACCGTACCTTCAAGCCCGAGCGTGAAGGTTTGTTCTGCGCCAAGATCTTTGGCCCAGTAAAAGATTACGAATGCTTGTGCGGTAAGTACAAGCGCATGAAGCACCGCGGCATTATTTGCGAGAAGTGCGGTGTAGAAGTTACCTTGGCGAAAGTTCGCCGTGAGCGCATGGGCCACATAGAGTTGGCGAGCCCCGTTGCGCACATTTGGTTCTTGAAGTCGCTTCCGAGCCGTATCGGCTTGCTGTTGGACATGACGTTGCGTGATATCGAACGCGTACTTTACTTTGAAAGCTATGTTGTGACCGAGCCTGGCATGACCACGCTTGAGCGCGGCCAGCTGCTGACTGATGAGCAATACTTTGATGCCATGGAAGAATTCGGTGACGAATTCGAAGCCAAAATGGGCGCTGAAGCTATTCAAGCGCTGATGCGCGGCATCGATCTGGAAGCGGAAGTTCAACGTTTACGCGAAGAAATTCCAAACACCACCAGCGAAACCAAAATCAAGAAATACTCCAAGCGTTTGAAACTCTTGGAAGCCTTCCATTTCTCTGGCAACAAGCCTGAGTGGATGGTGATGGAAGTATTGCCAGTTCTGCCGCCAGATTTGCGTCCATTGGTTCCACTGGATGGCGGTCGTTTTGCGACTTCTGACTTGAACGATTTGTACCGTCGCGTAATCAACCGTAACAACCGCTTGAAGCGTCTGTTGGATTTGAGCGCTCCAGACATCATCGTGCGCAACGAAAAGCGTATGTTGCAAGAGTCTGTGGATGCTTTGCTCGACAACGGCCGTCGCGGTCGTGCGATCACCGGTTCCAACAAGCGTCCATTGAAATCTTTGGCTGACATGATCAAAGGTAAGCAAGGTCGTTTCCGTCAGAACTTGCTCGGTAAGCGTGTTGACTACTCTGGCCGTTCGGTTATCGTGGTTGGTCCAACTTTGCGTCTGCACCAGTGTGGTCTGCCGAAGAAAATGGCATTGGAATTGTTCAAGCCGTTCATTTTCAGCAAGCTCGAATTGCGCGGTTTGGCCACAACAATCAAAGCTGCCAAGAAAATGGTTGAGCGTGAAGAAGCTGTCGTTTGGGATATCCTGGACGAAGTTATCCGCGAACACCCCGTATTATTGAACCGTGCACCAACACTTCACCGCTTGGGTATCCAAGCGTTTGAACCGGTGTTGATTGAAGGTAAGGCAATCCAATTGCACCCGCTCGTATGTTCTGCGTACAACGCTGACTTCGACGGTGACCAAATGGCGGTTCACGTTCCACTGACTATTGAGGCTCAGTTGGAAGCTCGTGCATTGATGATGTCTACCAACAACATCCTGTCTCCAGCATCTGGCGAACCCGTTATCGTTCCTTCTCAGGACGTGGTATTGGGCTTGTACTGGATGACCCGCGACCGTGTAAACGCGCGCGGTGAAGGTATGGTGTTTGCGGATATCGCAGAAGTATCTCGTGCTTACTACTCCAAGCAGGTTGATCTCCAAGCGCGTATTAAAGTGCGTTTGACCGAAACCTTGATTGGTGCTGAAGGCGAAAGAACAACTGAGACAAAGATTGTTGACACCACCGTTGGTCGTACCTTGCTGTGGGAAATCTGCCCAGCCGGTATGCCTTTGGAAATGATCAACCGTCCAATGGTTAAAAAGGCTATTTCGGCTGCAATCAACTACTGCTACCGCGTAGTTGGTTTGAAAGCTACCGTTATTTTTGCTGACCGTTTGATGTACACCGGTTACGAGTTCTCAACTCGCTCAGGTTCATCTATCGGTGTAAACGACTTTACGATTCCTGCTGCTAAAGCGGAAATCATCGCTCGCGCCGACGCAGAAGTGAAAGAGATCGAAACTCAATACGCTTCAGGTTTGGTGACACAAGGCGAGAAATACAACAAGGTTATCGATATCTGGTCTCGTGCAAACGACCTGGTTGCGAAAGCGATGATGGAAGGTATCTCGAAAGAGTCTGTGATCAACCGCGAAGGCAATGAAGAATTGCAACCGTCTTTCAACTCCGTATTTATGTACGCCGACTCGGGTGCGCGTGGTTCGCCAGCGCAAATTCGTCAGTTGGCCGGTATGCGTGGTTTGATGGCGCGTCCAGATGGCTCCATCATCGAGACACCGATTAAAGCGAACTTCCGTGAAGGCTTGAACGTACTTCAGTACTTTATTTCTACCCACGGTGCTCGTAAAGGTTTGGCGGATACCGCATTGAAAACCGCGAACTCTGGTTACTTGACCCGTCGTTTGGTTGACGTTGCGCAAGACCTGGTTGTGACCATGCAAGACTGTGGCACTGACGAAGGCTTGACCATGTCACCGGTAATTGAAGGTGGTGACGTAATCGAATCTTTGGGCGACCGTATTCTCGGTCGTGTGGTTGCTCGCGATGTAATTCGTCCTGGCTCTGACGAGATTTTGGTTCCAGCTGGCACCATGATTGATGAAGCTTGGGTTGAGCGCGTAGAAGCCATGGGTATCGACGAAGTTCTCGTTCGTTCGCCAATTACCTGTGATGCGCGCAACGGTATCTGCTCTATGTGTTACGGCCGTGATTTGGCTCGCGGTCACCGCGTTAATGCGGGTGAAGCTGTGGGCGTTATCGCCGCACAATCAATCGGTGAGCCAGGTACCCAGTTGACCATGCGTACCTTCCACATCGGTGGTGCGGCATCAAGAGCGTCAGCGGCTGACTCTGTACAAGTTAAACAAGAAGGTAATGTTCGCTTGCTCAACGTTAAAGTTGTTAGCAACCCAGCGGGCAACTTGGTAGCAGTTTCGCGTTCGGGCGAATTGGCGATTGCCGACAGCAGCGGCCGTGAGCGTGAGCGTTACAAGATTCCTTACGGTGCTTTGATTACCGTTAAAGATGGTGAAGCTGTTAAAGGCGGCCAAATTATCGCGAAATGGGATCCGCATACTCACCCAATCGTTTCTGAAGTGGCGGGTACTGTAGCATTCTCTGGTATGGAAGACGGTCTTTCTATTCGTCGCCAAACAGATGAATTGACAGGTTTGAGTTCTATCGAGATTCTCGATCCAGCCGAGCGTCCATCTGCCGGTAAAGATTTGCGTCCAGCGGTAACATTGGTTGATTCGAAAGGTAAAGAGTTGTTCCTTGCGAATACCAACGTACCTGCGCACTACATGCTTCCTGCTAAAGCAATTTTGAGCATCAACAATAGCGACATTATCAACGTGGGCGACATTATTGCGCGTATCCCACAAGAAGGTTCGAAGACCCGTGACATCACCGGTGGTCTGCCGCGCGTTGCTGACTTGTTCGAAGCACGTCGTCCAAAAGAGCCGTCAATTTTGGCTGAAATCAGCGGCACAGTGAGCTTTGGTAAAGAAACCAAAGGTAAGCGTCGTTTGATCATCACGCCAACCGACGGTCAAGTTTTGGATGATGGTTCAACTCACTACGAAGTGCTTATCCCTAAACACCGTCAATTGACCGTGTTCGAAGGTGAAATGGTTGCCAAGGGTGAGGTTGTATCTGACGGCCCAAGCAATCCGCACGATATTTTGCGTTTGCAAGGTGTTGAGGCGTTGGCTCGCTACATCACTAACGAAATTCAAGACGTTTACCGTCTGCAAGGTGTAAAGATTAACGATAAGCATATTGAAACTATCGTTCGTCAAATGCTGCGCAAAGTGGAAATCACCACCATGGGTGATTCCAGCTTCGTTAAGGGTGAGCAAGTTGAATTCACAGCTGTGCTTGAGGAAAACGAAAAACTGCGTGCAGAAGATCGTCAACCAGCACAGTACGAGCGCCAATTGCTCGGTATTACCAAGGCATCTTTGGCAACCGAATCCTTCATTTCGGCTGCATCTTTCCAAGAGACAACCCGCGTATTGACCGAAGCGGCTGTAACTGGCAAGAAAGATAGCTTGCGCGGCTTGAAAGAAAACGTAGTAGTAGGTCGTTTGATCCCAGCCGGTACCGGTTTGGCGTATCACGCAGACCGCAAACGTCGTCGTGAAGAAGCACAAAACCAAGACTTCGGTGGCGGTGTGAGCGCTGAAGACGTCGAAGCAGCATTAACCGAAGCTTTGCGTTCAAGCGCTGAATAATCGCTCGCACTAGTTTCGCGGCAGCCTGTAATGGCTGCCAGTAATACAGGTGAGTTGATTACATCTTTCCGTAACGATTCGCTGGTTAAATAGGGCTGGCTTTTGCCAGCCCTATTTTTTCAGTGGTTTAACGGATTTTGAAGTCAGCTTTCCTTGACGATGGTGGGTGACCTCTTTACAATGCGCCACCCACTTTTTCCAAGTGGGAAGTGAGTCTTTTATTCTCGTAAAATTTGAAAGCAAGAATTTCAAATTTAATAAAGAGTAAGGCAGCTTTCTTTAAATCCGGTCTTCCAAAAAAAGACATATTATTTGTGGAGTTTGTTTTCATGCCGACGATCAACCAGTTGGTTCGTAAGCCAAGAAAACTTATCGTAGACAAGAGCGATGTTCCTGCTCTGCAAGGTAACCCGCAAAAACGCGGTGTTTGCACTCGCGTTTATACCACTACACCTAAAAAGCCAAACTCAGCATTGCGTAAAGTGTGCCGTGTTCGTTTGACCAATGGCTTCGAAGTGTCTTCGTATATCGGCGGTGAAGGCCATAACTTGCAAGAGCACAGTGTTGTACTGATTCGTGGTGGTCGTGTTAAAGACTTACCAGGTGTTCGTTACCATACTGTACGTGGTTCACTGGATACTTCTGGTGTTGCCAAGCGTAGACAAGGTCGTTCTAAATACGGTGCTAAACGTCCTAAGTAATAGCGGATTGGCATGTATGTGCCAACGCTATTCGCAGTGACGAATAGGTTTTCGGTTTACACCGAGTAAGGCCAAGCAAATTCGAAGCAGTCTGGCTTCCTATGTTGTCTTGGAAAATTCCTGAAGAAGAGGCTTTTGACATGCCAAGAAGAAGAGTTGTCGCCAAACGCGAAACTATACCGGATCCCAAATTCGGTAATGTTACTCTGGCGAAGTTTATGAACCACGTAATGATTAGTGGTAAAAAATCGGTAGCTGAGCGCATTATTTATGGCGCTATGGATATCGTAAAAACCAAATTAAACCGCGACCCGCTCGAAGTGTTTGATGAGGCTCTCGAAAATATCGCTCCGTTGGTTGAGGTTAAATCTCGCCGTGTGGGCGGTGCAACTTACCAAGTTCCGGTTGAAGTTCGTGCGTCTCGTCGCACCGCTTTGGCTATGCGCTGGTTGGTGGATTACTCGCGTAAGCGTGGCGAGAAATCAATGCCAGCCCGTTTGGCAGGTGAGTTGATGGATGCTGCTCAAGGCAAAGGTGCTGCGGTTAAGAAGCGTGAAGACGTTCACCGTATGGCCGAAGCGAACAAGGCGTTCTCGCATTTCCGCTTTTAATGGAAAGGCGTCTCTAACGGATGTTGTTCGTTTAAATTGCTTGTTAAGGTCAAAGGCAGCCCCGCTGCCTTTGCCTTTATTACAGAGTTAGTAATTCGGGAAATAAAGTCATGGCTCGTAAGACTCCTATTTCACGTTACCGTAATATCGGTATCTGTGCGCACGTAGACGCTGGTAAAACCACGACTACTGAGCGCGTATTGTTCTATACCGGTTTAACTCACAAAATTGGTGAGGTTCATAACGGCGCGGCAACGACCGACTGGATGGTGCAAGAGCAGGAGCGCGGTATTACCATTACCTCCGCTGCGGTCACTACCTTTTGGCGAGGCATGAGTGCGCAATTTGAAGAGCATCGCATTAACGTTATTGATACTCCCGGGCACGTAGATTTCACTATTGAAGTAGAGCGTTCATTGCGCGTGCTTGATGGTGCCGTTGTGGTTTTATGTGGTTCTTCTGGTGTTCAGCCCCAGACAGAAACCGTTTGGCGTCAAGCTAATAAATACGAAGTTCCGCGTTTGGTCTTTGTTAATAAAATGGATCGGACGGGTGCAGATTACTTGCGTGTGGTTGAGCAGCTGAAAACCCGTTTGGGTGCTAGTGCTGTACCATTGCAAATGACCATTGGGTCAGAAGAGAATTTCAAAGGCGTAGTTGATCTGATCAAAATGCGCGCCATCATCTGGAATGAGGCTGATCAGGGCATGACCTTCACCTACGAGTCTGTCCCTGCCGATATGCTTGATCAGTGTGAAAAGATGCGTGAATTTCTGATCGAGTCCGCCGCTGAGGCCAGTGAAGAGTTGATGGAAAAATATCTCGGTGGCGAAGCCTTAACTGAAGATGAAATTAAAGCGGGTATTCGTGCGCGCACTCTCGCAAACGAAATTATCCCCGTCATTGGCGGTTCTGCCTTTAAGAACAAGGGTGTGCAAGCCATGTTGGATGCGGTTGTAGATTATCTGCCTGCGCCAACTGAAGTTAAAGCTATTGAAGGTGTGTTAGAAGATGGTGAAACCATCGCAACACGTAAAGCAAGCGATGATGAGCCTTTTGCGGCGCTTGCCTTCAAAATTGCAACTGACCCCTTTGTGGGAACCTTAACCTTCTTCCGTGTTTATTCCGGCACCTTGCAGTCAGGCGATAGCGTACTGAACTCGGTGAAGGGTAAGAAAGAGCGTGTGGGTCGGATGGTGCAAATGCACGCTAACCAGCGCGATGAAATTAAAGAAGTGTTGGCAGGCGACATCGCCGCTGGCATTGGTTTCAAGGATTGCACTACTGGCGACACCTTATGTGATGCCAATCATGTGATTGTCCTTGAGCGTATGGATTTTCCTGAGCCGGTTATCCATGTGGCCGTGGAGCCAAAAACCAAGGCTGATCAAGAAAAAATGGGTGTTGCGCTTGGTAAGCTTGCTCAAGAGGACCCGTCTTTCCGCGTTAAAACCGATGAAGAAACTGGCCAGACCATTATTGGTGGTATGGGCGAGTTGCACCTCGACATTATTGTCGACCGTATGAAGCGCGAGTTTGGTGTTGAGGCGAATATCGGTAAGCCGCAAGTGGCTTATCGGGAGGCGATTCGAAATAAGTGCGAAATTGAAGGTAAGTTTGTTCGTCAATCCGGTGGTCGTGGTCAATACGGTCACTGCTGGATTCGCTTCGAGCCAGGTGTTGATGAAAATGCCGAAGGTTTGGAGTTTGTAAATGAATTGGTTGGTGGTGTGGTTCCAAAGGAATACGTGCCCGCTATCCAAAAAGGTATTGCGGAACAAATGCAGAACGGTGTTTTGGCTGGCTACCCATTGCTAGGCTTGAAAGCAACTGTGTTTGATGGTTCGTATCACGATGTTGACTCGAACGAAATGGCATTTAAAATCGCCGCGTCCATGGCAACCCGAAAACTTGCCTCTAAAGGTGGGGCGGTATTGCTTGAGCCGATTATGAAGGTTGAGGTCGTAACTCCTGAGGCCAATATGGGCGACGTAGTGGGTGACTTGAATCGTCGTCGTGGCTTAATCCTGGGGATGGATGAGGGCCCGATGGGCAAAGTAATTGACGCTGAAGTTCCTTTGGCGGAAATGTTTGGTTATGCAACTTCTCTGCGTTCAGCAACGCAAGGTCGCGCAACCTACACAATGGAGTTTTTGAGGTACTCAGAAGCTCCGCGCAATGTTGCTGAAGAAGTGATTGCAAAAAACGGATCGCGTCACGACGCCGATTAATTCATGTTTTATCTTGTTGGAGGATAGAAAAGTGGCTAAAGAAAAGTTTGAACGTAACAAGCCCCACGTCAATGTGGGCACCATCGGTCACGTAGACCACGGTAAAACCACCTTGACTGCAGCGTTGACGCGCGTATGTGCAGAAAC
>JACCDN010235432.1_pt1 | contig 16038 bp, 17 predicted proteins | sample 7441691 | NCBI WGS metagenome assembly JACCDN01 (sample SAMN15323439, study PRJNA562643) | freshwater metagenome | isolation source: river surface water | place: USA:Blue River Watershed | collected 2017-08-16
AATTTTTACTTTGCATATCATGAAATACTTTTATAGTTTTCAATTCTGGATCATGGGAAGCAATGATTTCTTTTTTATTTCTTTTAACAATCTCGTTGTGTTTTATACCAAATTCTTTTGTAATTTCATTAATTTCTTTTAAAATTTTATTCTCTTCAATGAAATTATTGTATAAAATTAAATTATCTTCTTTTAACCATTTAAGAATAGTACCAATATTAATATCTTTTTCACCATCTTTAAATGATTCCCAATCAATTTTAAAACGTGCTTCGTCATATTTATCACTTTGTTTAGAGAATTCTTTAAAAATATTATTACCACAATGATAAGTTGATAAGAAATACCCAACACGTATCCAATCATCTCTATTATCTGATCTAGATTTATCAAGACCCATAATCAATTCTTTTAATTTATTTTCAGAAAGTATTTGTTTAATTTTATTATTAATATGATCATTTTCAAATATTTTGTCAGGAATCTTTTCAGTTTCGTATAAATTCAATATCCATTCAGGAACTTGTTGAAATTCTTTATTACCAATTTCAAATCCATTACACCAAGAATATTTAAATTCTTTACCATTTTGTATATATTTTGATGGAGTCATAAAGATTAATGTATTATAAATGATATCAATATTGTAATTTTTAATTTTTGTTATATTTTTTGTAATGATATTTTTTTGTTCTTGATTAATTTTAAAATAATAATGATTGCCTTTTTTAGTTTGTTCTTTGACTGTATCAGGTTCTACAATATTAAATTCTTTTTTAAAATTCTCCCAATCAACTAAATTGTCAGTATCTAAAACAACTAAATTATTATGTTTTGGAATAATAGAAATACAATTGTGAGTATCGTTGATTTCTGTTAAACAATTTTCTTTATTAATATGTTTATAAGAAGATCTATCAAAAGTTTTTTTAGAATTTTTAATAAGAATATTTCCAGTAATAGGGATTAAATTAAAACTTTCTTTATAAGTTTTAGCAATATCGTTCATGTTCTTATATATTATAATTATATTTTATTTTTAAACTCTCTTAAATATCAATATTAAAGATTTTGATCACAAATTAACCAAAGATGCTGCAAAAATATTAAAAATTTAATAACAGTGAACGTAGTGAACACGCGCAGCGTCTTGGGTAATAAAAAACTGAATAAATATCGCACAGATCATATATCACAAAATGTTTTCAACAAACAAAGAATCAGATGTTGATAAATTGAATAAATTCAGAGAACTTATTGAAGAATCTAACAAGAGTCTTGGTATTGAAGAACCAGTGATAAAGTTATCAGAAGATCAAAATAAAGCGCTCAATTTATTCAAGGAAGGTCATAACTTATTAATAATTGGAGCAGGAGGAAATGGTAAGAGTATGTTGATTAAGGAATTGTGTTATTATAATAATAAGCAAGTTTTCAATAAAAAATTGGTATTGACAGCAACTACGGGGATTTCAGCATTTTCAATAAATGGGATTACGATAAATTCGTTTATGGGAATAGGAACGGGAGACCTTCCAATTGAAGTATTACTTCGTAAAATACATAAAAAACAATATATAAAGGATAGGATATTATCAACGGAGATATTGATAATTGATGAAATAAGTATGATGAGTCTAGCAATATTTGAAAAAATCAATATAATATGTCAACAAATTCGCAAGGATAAATCGTTTTTTGGAGGTATACAGATAATTTTAGTTGGAGATTTTTTACAATTATTACCAGTGTTTAATTTGAAAATTAATCCAAGTCAAGATACTAGATTAATATTTGAAAGTCCCATATTTAATAAACATTTTACAAAGACTAATATAATAAATTTGAAATATAATTTCAGACAAGAAAGTGATTCAACGTATAAAGATATTCTTAATAGAATGCGTGTAAAAAGTAATTTACCAGCAGATTTTACAACACTTGATACGAGACTTGATAAAAATATAAATGATGAGAATATTGTACATATAGTAGTTTCTAATAAAAAAGCAAATGATATAAATACGTTTTATATGAATAAAATAAAAAATCCACCAAAAACATTTCAAGCGAAATATCAAATGACAAAAAACGAATTAGAAGTAGAATTGTTAAAAGAATTACAATATCAGTTTAAACAAAAAAATATAGATGACATTACATTAAAAATAGGAGCAAGAGTGATGCTTATAAAAAATCTTAATACAGATACAGGGTTATATAATGGAGCTACTGGAATAATTACGCAATTTGTAAACGGATTTCCACTTGTTAAATTTGACAATGGTATTACAAGTATTATTAATGGAGAGAATTTTGAATTGGAAATTGATAATGTAAGGATAACGGCAACGCAAATTCCGTTAATTATATGTTATGCGATAACTGTTCATAAAAGTCAATCGCAAACTATTAATAAAGCAATAATTGATATAGCTGATGCTTTTTGTGATAGTATGGTATATGTAGCATTAAGTAGAGTGTCAAACTTGGATGGGTTATTCTTAAAAACTTTTAATCAAAATAAAATAACGGTTAATGATAAAGTTTTAAAATATCTTAAGAAGATAAAATGTTATTAAGTATGTCAAATGTGTATTTTTTTATAACGAATATTTATATGAATAAAAATAATTATATAAATATTTCAGAATTACAATCAAAATAAAATAACGGTTAATGATAAAGTTTTAAAATATCTTAAGAAGATAAAATGTTATTAAGTATGTCAAATGAAAATTTTTTTATAACGAATATTTATATGAATAAAAATAATTATATAAATATTTCAGAATTACAATCAAAAAATATAGATATTTATGGTATATTTTGGAAGGTTGGTTATGGTAAATTAGAATCAGATTTTATAAATAGTTTAGTTGAAAAACAAAAATATTTTATTACATATGATAATTTTTTATACAAGCTTATTTTACAAAAAAAAAATATAAAGATAATGCTTTTGTTATTACGTGGGGAGATTGTATTGAATATACTATATATATAAATGACAATTATATCACGTCTGATTTAGAAACATTTTCAACAGATTGTAACGAAATAAATACTGGAGAATTAATTATAACAGAAACTAAATCAAGTTATTTATTAAAATTTATAGATATTATATCTATTTGTTTTGGTGTAAAGAATTAGCTATAAAAATTTTATTAGAAAATAATAACATCAAATTTATACATGATAAGCAAATTTCAAATGAATGTTGTTTAAAATATCGGCCTGATTTTCTAATTGATTGTAATTCATATTATATAATTTTAGAAGTAGATGAAGATGCTCATACACAATATGATAAAGATTGTGAAATTATCAGAATGAATAATATTATAACATCTATTGGATTACCAACGAAGTTTTTAAGATATAATCCAGACAAGAAAAAAATATCTAAAAAAGTAAAAGAAGAATTGTTAATAAAAACTTTAAAAGAAAATATGAATAAAGAATTTTTAGAAGATTTACAACCAATATATTTATTTTATTAAGCTTAATTGTTGCTTTAACCTCTCATTTTCCAATTTTAACTGATTCATTTGAAATTCTATAGTATTTGTATTTATAACTTGTTCATTTTGATGATATGGATATTTTATTTGTGTGTATCTGATTCGTTCATCATGTGGGTTAAATCTATTTGTTTGTTCTTTAGCTTTATAATTAATACGGAGATCGTTATCTCTTAACTTTTCTGTATTATTATAATTATTATAATTTCCATCTCTGCTATGAATTATATTATCATATCGTTTAACGGTAGTATTTAAATCATCATATGGTTTTACATTAAAACCTTTTCTTTGAATGTCATTATTTAATCTTTGTGTATGATCTCTTTGATTGTATTGGATGTTTTCTCGTTGTATATTTTGAGTATAATCTCGTTGATTGTTATTATATTTATTTAGAGGCTGATTATATGAATTATAGTTATTGTTTTCTCGTTGGTTATTATATGATTGATTGTTATTATATTTATTGTTTTCTCGTTGGTTATTATATGATTGATTGTTATTATATTTATTGTTTATAGATTGAGTATATTCTCCTTGATTAGTATTTTCTATAATTCTATTATATAATTTTGGTTGCCTTGTATTTAATATTGGTGTATTTATTTTTATATCTGGATTATCATTATAATATTTTTCTAATATTTCTTTTTTTATATAATGAAAACGCTTACAACCAGCTCGATATTTACACGATTTATTTTTAAAGAATCTTAAACAATATTGAGGATCATGGATAAATCTACAATTTTCTCTAATACACATATTTTTCATATAATCTCTACAAATGTTTTCAACTCCTGTGAAATCTATTACATCTTCTTTTTTTATTTTTTTTACTTTAACTTTTTTCTCTTTAATCTTTTTCTCTTTTTTTGGTATAACAACTTTTTCATATGGATTATTATATATTTTATCTTCTTCAATTAATGGTTTATCATTAAAATTATACATAATCGGGTTTATTTTTTCTAATTTTGATTTATAATTTTCAACTACTGTTAAAATATCTTGTGGAATTGGAGAATTTTCAATTGAAAGTGTATTAGAAATTTCTGTTGAAAGCGTATTAGAAATTTCTGTTGGAATTTTATTAGAATTTTCAATTGGAAGTGTATTAGAAATTTCTGTTGGAATTTTATTAGAATTTTCAATTGGAAGCGTATTAGAAATTTCCGTTGGAAGTGTATTAGAATTTTCAATTGGAAGTGTATTAGAAATTTCTGTTGGAATTTTATTAGAAATTTCCGTTGGAAGTGTATTAGAAATTTCTGTTGGAGGTGTATTATTTTCAGACATATTAATAGAAATAAATAATAAAATTTTTTAATTTGAACTTAATAATATTAATAAATCTTCAGAATCATCGAGTTTAATAATATTATTAGTATTATTATAAATTTTATCCATACATATTTTTTTATTATTAATAATATTTGTCATACAAAACCACGGATAAGAATTATTATTTAAAATTCCTTGTAAGAATACTATATACTCTTCATTTTTATATAGAAAATAATTATATGATTTTACAAAAAATTCACCTAAATATACAAAATCTTTTATATATTTCCCAATCTTTTTACACATTTTATTAATAATTGTTTTATGTTCTGTTATTAACAAATAATAAAATGCTTTAAAATCAAAAAATCTTAATAAATCTTTATATGATTTGAAATCTAACGTATTTTCGCAAAATTTAAACCCATATCTTTCATAAAATGTTTTTCCATGTTTCATAATCATAAACATTGATAAATCTATTTTTGGATTATGTTTTGCTGAACTATTATCTGTTACTGGATTACAATAAGAGCATAAATAATTAGTTCTTTTGCATACCATAAATAATTTACACGAAGAACATTTTTTATTTTTAATATCAATCATATATTCTAACTTATGATCATTACAATATAATGCTTTTTTTTCGTTTGTATAATTAAAATTGGGAATTTTATTACAAGTTTCAAATAAACATTTTTTATTAATTACATCAATCATATTTTCTAATTTGTGCTTATTACAATATAATCCACTTTTTTTATTATTATAATTATAACTAGGCTGAGTTTGACATTTATCAAAAGCACATTTTTTATTAATAACATTAACCATATTTTCTAATTTGTGTTTATTACAATATACACTATTTTTTTCTGTTATATAATTATAAATTGGTTGTGTATTACAATTATCAATAATACATTTTTTATCAATGACGTTTATCATATTATCTAATTTATGCTTATTACAATACAATCCATTTTTTATATTTTCATAATTGAAAATCGGTCTAGTATTACAATTATCAAAAGCACATTTTTTATGACGAATATTAACCATATTTTCAAGTTTGTGTTTTGAACAAAACATAGCTTTTTTTTCTGTTATATAATTAAAATTTGGAATATTACAACAATTATCAATAATACATTTTTTATGAAAAACATCAATCATATTGTCAAGTTTGTGTTGACTACAATAAATAGCAGATTTATCTTTATAATTATAAGTTGGTTGTTTATTACAATTATCAAAAGCACAATTCTTTTTATTAATTACATTAACCATATTTTCTAATTTGTGTTCATTACAATATACCGCTTTTTTATATCCAATATAATTAAAATTTGGCTGTATTTTACAATTATCAAAAGCACAATTTTTATTTTTAATATCAATCATATTATCGAGTTTATGTTTTTTACAATACAAGCCTCTGGATTCAGTACTATAATTGAAATTTGGTTGAGTTTTACATTTATCAAACATGCAAGTTTTCATTTTAACATTTATCATATGTTCTAATTTGTGAATATTACAATACAATAATTTTGTTTTGTTTTCATAATTATAAGAAGCATCTTTTTTACAATTTTCAAATTTACATATAGTCATAATATTTTATATATTATTCGAAATACAAAATAATTTCATTTTCTTAATAAAATAAAAAATGAAAAAGTATTTAAAAATAAAAAAAATAATATATTATATAAAGAATGTTATTAAACGTGTTAATCATAATTTCACTTGTAAGTTCTATTAAATCAGAAGGGTACCTGTGTCCATACGCGTGTATTGGAGCTACAAAAGAAAATAATTTAATATATGATTATTATAATGATGGCGACAATTTTTGGACAAGACAAGGTACAACTGGGTTTATGAATGTTAATGATTATTGTGCTGATAAAGCTAATTTGGATTTACACCCTGATGGTGGTCAAATTAAATGTGAAGATTCTCACGAATTATGCGTATGGGAAAACGAAACTTGTATTCTTAATAAAAATCGAAAACCAGATTGTTTAGCTTTGTGTAAAGCAGTTTTGAATAATGAAGGACCAGATTGTCTAGGAAATTGCCCCGAAGGTCATTCTTCAAATGATTTGTATAGTAAATATTGTAATCCTCAAACTAAAATTAAAAATAAAAGTAAGAGTAAGAGTAAGAGTAAGTGTCTAACAAAAAGAACTGAAGAAGAATTTGTAGAAGACGAAGATGAAATTGTAGAGGACAACGAAGAATTTGTAGAAGACGAAGAAGAAGTTGTAGATGAAGAAGTTGTAGATGAAGAAGAATTTGTAGAAGACGAAGATGAAATTGTAGATGAAGAAGAATTTGTAGATGATGAAGAATTTGTAGATGATGAAGTTGTAGATGAAGAAGAATTTGTAGAAGACGAAGATGAAATTGTAGATGAAGAAGAATTTGTAGATGATAAAAATGTTGAAAATAATTGTAATATTGAAAATGACACACGAGATGAAGTTGTAGATGAAGAAGAATTTGTAGAAGATGAAGAAGAAGTTGTAGACGAAGAAGTTGTAGACGAAGAAGAATTTGTAGAAGATGAAGAAGAAGTTGTAGACGAAGAAGTTGTAGACGAAGAAGTTGTAGACGAAGAAGAATTTGTAGAAGATGAAGAAGAATTTGTAGAAGATTGTAAATTATTCAAAAGATCAAAGCATGGATATAAGTGTATTACGAACTAATTAAAAAATGAAATTTATTAGCTATAATAATAATACAAATGGCTAACTGGACATATACATTATCAGAAGATGAAAAATATATAATAATATATATGAATGACAACCAATATACAAATCATAAATACGAAACGAAAGATGATTTAGTATATTTTTTAGCAAGTGTATTAAATAATATATTAATAGAACATACAAAAATGGATACAGTATTATTTATGAATATAATAAAAATAATAATGGAAAGAATAAACTAAGTTTAAAAAGATTTAATAATATATATAATAATTATATTATTAAAATATGAGAAACACGAGAAATGATTTACCAAGGTTTAAAGATTCATTTTCATTGGAAAAACGATTATTAGAATCTAATAGAATATTAGAAAAATACAGAGATAGAATACCGTGTATAATAGAAATTGATAGAAATTCTCATTTACAATTGGATAAGAAAAAATTTTTGGTACCAAATGATATAACAATTGGGCAATTTTTATATGTTGTAAGAAAACGCGTTGATGTAAAAAAAGAAGAATCGTTGTTTTTATTTACAAATAATATATTACCACCATCATCAAAATTGTTATTAGAAATATATAAAGAATACAGAGATGAAGATAATTTTTTATATTTTATATTGTCATCTGAAAATACATTTGGAAGAATAAAAAAAGTAAAAGTTTAATTAAAATAACTTTTTTGCCAATATGCATCTTTTTTACAATTTATATCAATATATATACACGTTGATTTACAATATTTGTGTTTTACACATAACTTAGAACAATGATTACAATTACAATATAAATGTATGTCTAATATAAAATTCGTAAATGTTAAATTTTTGTTTGTCATACATTATATTTTAATTTTATTATATAATAAAAACGAACATTTAATAAATATCAAGAATTACACATACAAGAAGAAATATGATATTTAGTTTATTATATGAAAAATAAATATATATGTATAATATGCTTGTATTATTAAATATAATATCACAAATTATGGTAGCGATACCATTATATTTTTATTATAATAACAATAATATATATTATTGCGCGTGTAAAAAATTACCAATATCATTTCCAATAGCAAAAACTAGTGCGAATTTAATAGCAATAAATACAGGATTATCAATGATAAATTTAATAAAATATTATAGAAAATATATATATATTCCAATAAAATATAAAAAAATACATTATATACTAGTTTTTAATATATATTTGTGGAGTACACTCCATTCAATAGTTCATATTATAAATTATAATAAATTAAAAAAAATTATTATTGAGAATAATACGGGTATTACTGGAATAATACTTGTTATTATATTGATATTAATAATATTTGGAACATTATTGAAAATAAATAAATATAATTATTTTCTATTAAATCACACGATATTATTTTATACATATATTATTATTTTCTATATACATCAAGTATTTTGCTTTACGAAATTTTTGGTAAAAAATAAAACGTGTCCAATATTGATATCATATATAATTACAACTCCACCATTAATATTATATATAATAGAAAATATATATAAATATACAAAATACAAAACTATATTAATTGAACAAATAAATGACACTGATATATATAAAATAAATATAAAAATACCAAAAGAAAATGTTGGTAAAATAGTATGGTTGTGTTGTCCAAAAATAAATATATACGAATTTCACCCATTTGCTGTTAGTTTAGAAAATACGATTTATTTCAAAATTAGAGGAGATTGGACGAGAGAATTAACAAAAGAAAAATCGCAAAAGGTGTTTGTTTTTGGTGGAATTAAAATATATTCTGATAATGTATTAAATGATATATGTAAAAATAAAAGTGTAATAATTATTTCTGGAATAGGATTAACAATATTTGTTGATATTTTAGAAAGACTTTCTAAAAGTAAATTAAATTTGAAAAATATAGATATAATAATAATAGTAAAATCGTATAAAGATATAGAATGGATAACGGAATCGTATATATTTGATATACTTGTATTGAAAAATGTTAATATACAATTTTATTTTACAGATGCTTCAATTATAACAGACACATTATTTAGATTTAATTACAAATATAATAGACCAGATTTAAATAAAATTATAAACGGTATATATTTACATATAAATATGCTACACTTTAAATCAAAAAAAATAAATATATATCATGCTGGTAATAAATCTATATATAAAGATTTAAAAAAAATTACTAATAAATACAAATCTATAAAAATCTTTACAAACAATTTTATATAAGTATATCTTCAAGTAATTTTATCTCATTGTCACCAGATCCCCATTCATTATCAGATGAATTTATAATTGTGTCAATGTGTATTTCGTTTCGTTTAAATAATTTATAAATTACAAATCCTGGTATTTGTCCATGATTCATACTTTGTCCAATAATTCCTTTTAAATTTGTAATTCTGCGTTTAAACAACGGTAGAGCATACCATATTTTATTATATTTATATTCTTGTTTTATATTAAAACAAGAATTATATGTTATATACATTTGATTTATTGGTAATTTAATAACAAATTCTCCAGTAGGCCTACTACCATAACCAGTGATGTTTTTATCATATGGTGTAGTTGACAAACTCATAATATTCATAGGAATTCTATTTAATAAATATTCATCTGTATCTGGGTATTTTTTTAAATTATCAATATCAGATTTAAAATAATTATTCCATTCGTATTTAGTTATACAAATAGCTTTTTCAAATATGTTTTTAGTATTTAATACATAAATCATTATAGGTTCATCTTCTTGTGTATAACTTTCAAGTGTGATAAGATTGTCATTCATACAATTTTCAGTATTTGTTTCATTGTCTGAAAATTCTGTCATCGTCATTGTACTTTGTTGAATAGTATCTTCTTCGTATACAGACTCTTCAGAATCAATTTCAGAATCGTGTATATCTATATCTATATCTATATCTATATCTATATTGTGGTCGTCTTCAACGATAGAATAATATTCTTCAAATTCTAAAACATCATTAATGGCATAAATTTTATTAGAAATTCTAAAATCTTCTAATTGTAAACTCAAAAAATTTTTTGGATTGTTTGTTATACAATAAATTAAATTTTGTTTAGATACTATATCTTCAACATATCCTTCTATTTGATATTCGGTATTATTTGATACATTATATATATAATTGAATCCTCCTATAATAAGATTTTCTTCAAAAAGTAATCCTTTTATGTCGTCTCCTAAATTTTTCAAAATATATATAATATTTAGATTAAATTCTAAATTGTATATTATAATAATTGTATCGTCGTCTCTTTTACACACAATAAAAATTTTAGTATCAGATACAAATAAATCGATACACGTATCAATTGAATTTAGTTTGACAACTTTTAACATCATATTATATTCAATATCAAATACAATAATATATCCATCTTCAGTTATAGAATATATATGAGGACCTTTTATTACACCTTTAATTAAATGTCCATAATTACTAGAGTCAATAACAAATTCGTCAACTTTTATTAATTCTTGGTATTCTTCTATAGTGTTTTCATTTGTAACTATATATAAATGATCATTTTCACTAACCATTACGTGAATAATACCATAATCAATGGGTTTTGTTTCTATAATAAATCCATCGTTTATATCAATTATATACAATTGATATTCTGTATTTGCATAAATAATATTATTAGCTACATAAATATTTTCTATAATATAATCTTCAGGTATTGAATATTCTTTTTCAATTTGGATATTTATTGTATTTAATTTTATAATTTTGTTATTTTTAGCACGATATAAATAATTTTCATAATTATATAATAATCCCATTATATAATATATATAAATAAAAAATTTTATAGAACTATTTCTATTTGTTTATATAATTGAAGTAATGAAGAATCATTATCTAAAATATAATCAAAATCAAATGATTTCAAATCGTTTTCTGATTTATCATTTATATATTTATTATATTTTTCATTATCAATTCTATTGATGTATATAGTAATAATATTATAATCTTGTATTTTTTCTTTAATTCTATCATATTCATGTTTAAATCTAAAATCTGTTATAACAAAATTAGTATCATTACTTTTTTTAAATTCTAATATAATTTTATCTACAAAAATATGTATATTTTTTTCTTTTTCTTTAAATGAATAATCTATTAATATTTCTCTTATAGTTTTTTCTGTTTCACCCAATGGTTTGATTTTAAAATCATTTTTAAATTCTTGATTATCCAAATTTTCTCTTTTAATATTATAAATTTTTGATACGGTGTCTTTCAATTTGTCAGCAAATGCTAATCTTTTATAATCATAATTATCACATAAATATTTCCCAACCGTATCTTTTCCACTTCCGCAATATCCAGCTAATAATATTATATTTTTCATTGTCTGGTATATTTAAATAAAAATTTCAGTTATTTTACATTTATAACATATCAAATTTAGACATCATTTCTTTTAAATTTTTTTTACTTTTTTTACGTTCTTCTTTTTTATCATTTATTCTTTTTATTTCATCAATGCGTTTTTGTAATTTTTCTTTTTTTAATCTTTCAATTTCTGGTTGTCTTTTACTTCTAGTAAAATATCTATTTAATGGGATGTCATCTTCACTTTCGTATGATTCTTCCTCTTCAATGCTTTCATTGGGTTCTTCGTTAATGTTTAAATTATTCATATCTAAATCCAATTCGTCGGTACTTTCGTTTGAAGTTGATTCGTCTTCACCAAGATTCAAATTATTCATATCTAAATCCAATTCGTCGGTACTTTCGTTTGAAGTTGATTCGTCTTCACCAAGATTCAAATTATTCATATCTAAATCCAATTCGTTGGTACTTTCGTTTGAAGTTGATTCGTCTTCACCAAGATTCAAATTATCCATATCTAAATCCAATTCGTTGGTACTTTCGTTTGAAGTTGATTCGTCTTCACCAAGATTTAAATTATCCATACCTAAATCAATTGTATCTACGTCTTCATTGGATTCTTCACCAAGATTTAAATTATCCATACCTAAATCAATTGTATCTACGTCTTCATTGGATTCTTCACCAAGATTTAAATTATCCATACCTAAATCGATAATTGATTCGTCTTCATAAAGATTTAAATTATCCATACCTAACTCCAATTCGTCAGTGCTATCTTCGTCAAGGGTTAAATTATTCATATCTAAATCAATTGTATCCACATCTTCATCTTCCATACTTAAACCCAAGTCCTCATATTCTTGATTATCGCTATCAAAATCACTATCGCTATCATCGTTATAACTATCACTATCGCTTCGAGGTGTTTTTATAGATAAATTAACATAGTCGTCAAATTTAAATTGTTTTGAGCTTGATGTAGTATTATTTATACGTTTTCTTTTTAGATTAATAATGTCGTCTCTTGTTAATTCAAAATTCATAGTATAATTACAATATATATATAAAAAAATATTAATCAATTGTCATACTATTTTTATAATTATTTATATAATAATTAATAGTATTATTAATACCTGTATCAAAGTCTACATTTTGAAACCATCCTAATAATTTTATTTTATCACAATTAACTAAATATCTAGAATCATTGTATAATCTATCTTGAATGAATTCTATATGATTATTATAATCCATAGTATTTTTTAATTTATGTATTAATATATAAGCAATATCTAAAACAGAATATTCATGCTCAGAACCAATATTATAAATTTGACCAATACATGAATCGTTTGATAATATAATATCAATAGCATTAACAAGATCACCAATATATAAAAATGAGCGTTTATTATCGCCAATATTATGTATAGTTACTTTTTTATCATCTAATAATAATGTAATAAATTTCGGTATTAATTTTTCAATATATTGATTATGACCATATATATTATTTGGTCTTACGATTATAGCAGGAAAATTAAATGTTTTAATATAACTTTGTATAATTAAATCAATAGATGCTTTACTACTTGCGTATGGTGTTGTTGGGTTTAAAATATTCAATTCTGTATTTGGTGTATTAAAGTTTGATTCGCCATAAACTTCATCAGTTGAAAAATGTAGAAATTTTTTAATATTATAATTTCTACAAACTTCTAATAAAACATTTGTACCTAATACATTATCATTGATTGTTTGTAATGGATTTACAAACGACGCATCAACATGACTTTGCGCAGCGAGATTTATAACAGTACTAATATTATATTCTTTAAAAATGTGATTTAATAATTCGTGATTTTGTATATGTCCTTCTATGAATTTATAATTTTTACAATCACTTACAGTTATATTATTTAAATCAGAACAATAATTTAAACAATCGATATTTACAAAAAATGTACTTGGATATTTTACAACAAGATAATTTATTAAATTACTACCAATAAATCCTGCTCCTCCAGTTAAAAGTATACTCATTTTATATAATTATAATTTATAATATATAATCAAAATAAACAAAATCAATCTTCTTTTTTATCAATAATAGTTTCTTCATTGACTTCTACGAATTCTTTTTCATTAGAACGATCGTTAGTTTGACTTAAAGAATAGTTTAATGTAGATAATAAAAATATCAATGGAATGAAAAAGCATAATTCTGGAATCATATTATTATTGTTATTATTTAAAAATAAAATAATAATAATGTTTATAAATATTTATGTGTAATTATATATATAATTGTTTTTATTATTTGAAATATCGGTATTCAATGTTTTTTTACAAACGAAAATTATATGACGAAGAAAAAATTACAAAAGAATATGGAAATGATATTGAAAATGAATATGATTTCATTTAAAATTTTTAACTCAAAGAGTTAAAATACTTTCATAATCTGGAAACTCATTTTTAAATATAATATTATTCTTATTCCATTCCAAAGATTCGTTTGCTAATTTTACTTTTTCAGCATCTGTGCTTGTTATTGATCCAATACCAGTTCCATTTTCAGTCATAAATGAAATCATTCCTTGAGTCATTGTAAGTATATTCCACGCACTAGAATATATATCCATATGAAATTTACTAAACGTTGTACATATAACAGTATTTGTTTTAAATCTACCATTAGGTGTTAAGATTTTAAAATCTGGTGGTTTCAAAGGATAATCATCTGGAATAGTTATACTTCCAAGATATACACCATTTTCAAATAATGTTTCTTTTAAATCATAAATAATAAAATACCATTTTGTTATGTCATCTGATGGTCTTAAAATCAAATTTGGAAATTTGAATAGTTCTTTTTCATACATTTTGATTTCATTTAAAATTCTTTTTGTAAATAGTTTATTCATAATTATATTATATATTTATTTTATTTTTAAATAATAAATATACAAATGGATGTGAGTATGACAGATAATTCTTCTTTTTCTGATATGTCAGATATGTCAGATATGTCAGATATGTCAGATATGTCATTATATAAATACAATGAAGACACCAAAGACACCAAAGATACGGAAGACATAGATACTACTGAAGATATGATATTAGATGAAATTTCATTAAGTGACAATGAAGAAATCGAAAAGGTTATATTTAAATTAATGACACAAAAAAGTGTAGATACAATTATACAAAAGATTTCTCCATATTTTATTATATTTTTAAATAATGACTTTTTAAATCCGCATATTTCAAATATTAATAAATATATAAAAGCTTTTGACTATGTATGTAATAATGAAAATTTACCTATAAATTATATTTTTAATATTGAAAAAGTTTTATCACAAAGTTCTAAAAATGGTAAAATATATATAATAAATATAAAATCATCAATAAAACAAAAATTATTATTAAAAGCTCCTTTGAATATGGATTCTGATAATATGTCTTATGAATATTATGTAGGAAAGATTTTAAATGAATTACGAATTCAAAACATACCATGTTTCACATTAACATATGGAAGATTTGCTATAAATCTTAGTAATTCTGATATTTTAAGTACGTTTGATAATAAAAGTGTATCTCATGTTATATATGAGTATATAAGAAATGATAATAAAACTATTACATTATATGATTATATATCAACATTAAAAGAAAGTATAAACATAAAAGAAATCCAAACAAATTTGATAAATATATTAATGATGCTTTTGGTATCTTTGTATATGGGACAAACAAAATTTAATTTTACACATTATGATTTACATTTAAATAATATATTATTGTATAAATTAGATAATATAACAGAATATCAAGTAGATATTGATGGGTCTACATTTAAAATAATTTTAGAATATTTCCCATATATTATTGATTTTGGAAGATCTCATATAAATAATGAATTGTTTACTGGTGACAAGTAAGGTTGCCGTAAGTTGAACTTAAGTCGACTTGGAATAAAAAAAAACTGAATTTAAATTGCTTAATTTATATTTTAAGTAATCATGTCTGAATCTTGTCAAACTTTAAAAACTACTTTAAAATCT
>JACCDN010223426.1_pt1 | contig 16037 bp, 13 predicted proteins | sample 7441691 | NCBI WGS metagenome assembly JACCDN01 (sample SAMN15323439, study PRJNA562643) | freshwater metagenome | isolation source: river surface water | place: USA:Blue River Watershed | collected 2017-08-16
GCTTGTGGATTGTAACCCCCTATTTGTGTCGCTTATGTGTCACTATTCAGTGGTCAGTGGCTTGTTGTTTATGACCCCCTGTTTGTGTCGCTTATGTGTCGTTACTCAATGCTAAGTGGCTTGTGGATTGTGACCCCCTATTTGTGTCGCTTACGTGTCGCTATTCAGTGGTCAGTGGCTTGTTGTTTATGACCCCCTGTTTGTGTCGCTTATGTGTCGTTACTTAATGCTAAGTGGCTTGTGGATTGTAACCACCTATTTGTGTCGCTTATGTGTCGTTACTCAATGCTAAGTGGCTTGTGGATTGTGACCCCCTATTTGTGTCGTTTATGTGTCGCTATTCAATGGTAAGTGGCTTGTGGATTGTTGTAACCCCCTATTTGTGTCGCTTATGTGTCGTTACTCAATGCTAAGTGGCTTGTGGATTGTGACCACCTATTCGTGTCGCTTATGTGTCGCTATTCAGTGGTAAGTGACTTGTGGATTGTAACCCCCCCCATTTGTGTCGCTTATGTGTCGTTATTCAGTGATAATTTCAACGCTATTTATTAACGGCTTGTCAACCATTCATGTTGGTTTAACGCAATTGCTGTTTGGCTATTACGTGCAGGGGAGGGCGAGGATCTTACAGGATTTATTCAAATTACGGGCAAATGCGTATATAAACTTGGGCCCTAATTAAACGGTGAATGTGCCACGTAGAACGCATGGTTCCGGCAACAATGACTAAGTCAGTCGCCCAGTGCGTTATTGTTATCTGTTGTGTTGCTAGCGGTTGCTAAGTTGTTATCTGATGCGTTACCTATTTATTACCCGGTTGTTACCGGTATATGAAATGTGTTAGTCGGCACCCTAATCGATCCATTTCACCGGTGGCACAATCGATCCACTAGATCGGCGGTCTAATCGATCCACTGGATCGGCGGCTTAATCGATCCACTTATCACCCAAGTTGTTCTAGCATTGCTCTTTTGTTCAAAAAGGAGCACACAAATTATGGGATATAGGGTGATAGCAATGTATCAGTATCGGCAAATTATCCATCAAATTAGGCAAGGTCTATCTGACCGTGAAATTGCCAAGCATAAGCTCGTTGCACGGACTAAGTGCGCTGCAATTCGGGCCATCGCAAAGGCACAAGGCTGGCTTAATCCACAGCAACCATTACCCACTGACGAAGAACTTAGTCAAATGTTTACGATACCCAGCAAAACGCATCAAACAATTTCAACTGTCGAACCTTATCGGGATTTTGTTTTACAATGTTTACAGCAAAATTTATCAGGCACCGTTATTCATCAAGCCTTGATTAACCGCTTCTATTACACGGGCAGCTATGATGCGATAAGACGTTTTCTAAAGCGCTGTAAACCAAATGTAATTAAGCCAACGGTGCCCTTACACTTCGAACCTGGCGAAGCTGCGCAGATTGATTTTGGTAAAGGTCCTTTGATTACTGATCGCGATACCGGTGAAATAATCAACTCCTGGTTCTTTATCATGACGTTGTGCTTTAGTCGACATATGTACGTTGAATTTGTGCGCGACCAGCGCGTTGCAACCTGGTTAGGTTGCCATCGCCGTGCATTTGAATTTTTTGGCGGTGTGCCAGCTAAACTCATTATTGATAACGCGAAATGTGCGATTACCAAGGCTTGCTTTTATGATCCTGCTGTGCAGCGTGCGTATGGTGATTATGCACAAGGTTATTCATTTATTATATCGGCTTGTCCTCCCAGGGAACCCCAGTTAAAAGGACGCGTAGAAAGCAATGTCAAATATGTGAAAATTAATTTCTTGCCATTACGTGAATTCAAATCATTGGCTGATGCAAATGCGCAGGCAAAGCGATGGGTACTCAGCCAAGCAGGCAATCGTAACCATGGTAGTACGCACCAGAAACCACTAACGTCGTTTGCCGAGTTTGAAAAGCACTTATTAAAACCACTACCTGCGGTGGCACCTGAGATTGCAACCTGGAATAAAGTGAAAGTCCACGGTGATTGCCATGTGCAACATCTTAAATGTCGTTACTCAGTGCCTTATCAATACATTGGTCAATCTGTTTGGCTTAGGGAAAGTGAAACGACAGTTAAAATCTATAGAGAACACGAGCTAATTGCCTTACATCCACGCCTTTTTAAGCCTGGGAAACCCTCAACTCTCAACGAGCATTTACCACCTAACGCAATGGCTTACCTGATGCGTGACCCAACGTGGTGTCGCAAGCGTGCAGCAGAAGTTGGTCAACATTGTGAATTGCTAATCAACCATTTATTTAACGATAAAGTGCTTGATCAGTTACGTGCGGCACAAGGCATTCTTGCTTTATCCAAGTCTTATGGTGATGCGAGATTAAACGCGGCTTGCCGTCGTGCTATCGCGTTCAATGCCTATAACTATAAATCTGTCAAAGCCATACTCAAACAATGACTCGAATACGATGTATTGCCAGATGAAATCTCTTTCGACCTAACGGGACAAGCGTACAGTCAAGGGCGTTTCATCCGGCAATTATCTGATAAGTCACACAAACATTAATTTTATTAAAGGAGAGTAACTATGCAAACCATGAATCCATCCCCTGACTTAGGGCCAATGATGAAGAAGCTACGTCTATCAGGCATGAACCATACGCTGGCACAGCGTAACAAACAAGCCATTGATAATCAGCTTAGCTATACAGATTTCTTTGGCCTATTATTACAAGACGAAATCTTACGGCGTGAGCAAAGTCGCTTTAACCAGTTGATCCGGCAAGCAGGTTTCCAAGGTGAAAAAACCATAGAGAACTTTGACTTTGATTTTAATCCAAAGATTAACCGTGCTCTGGTTAAAGACTTAGCCACTTGTCGCTTCATTGAAGAAAAAGCACCGGTACTCATCGTCGGTTCCTGCGGTACTGGTAAAAGTCATCTGACACAAGCGCTAGGTCATTGCGCCATACGCCAGCAGCACGGTGTTATTTTTACAAATCAAACTCAGCTCAAACAAATACTCGACGACGCGAAAGCCATAGGACAATATCAAAAGGTTTTTACCAAACTCACACATGTTTCATTACTACTTATTGATGACTTAGGATTAAAACCGCTGAAGCCAGCTGAGGAGGAGTATTTACACGACTTAATTAATTATCGCTATGAACAACGTTCGACTATCGTCACTAGCAATTTAGATTGCAGCGAGTGGCAAGATGCGTTTTCCAATAAGCTATTGGGTGCCGCTACGATAGATAGGCTGCAACATGGGGCCTACCGACTGACATTAGAAGGCAAAAGTTATAGAGCTGCGCGATTTGCTAACAGTGAAAGTACAGAAAAAAGGTAAGTTTGCATAGAGCGGTAAAATAGATGAAAATTTGGGTCCAATTTGAGGTGATTTTTACAATTTGAAGTGGATCGATATAGCCGCAGATCGGTGGATCGATTAGGGTGCCGATCGACAAAATGGAAGTGTTACCTCATTGTTATCTGTTACGTTGTAAGAAATCGCTATGCTGTTATCTGATGCGTTACCTGTTTGTTACCCGCTTGTTACCTGTGTGTGAAATGGAAATGTTACCTAATTGTTATCTGTTACGTTGTAAGAGATCGCTAGGCTGTTATCTGATACGTTACCTCTCATGTTGGTTTAACGCAATTGTTGTTTGGCTATTACAAGCATGGCAGGGGAGGGCGATGAGCCTAACCCTAATTAAGTAGCGAAGGTGCCACGTAGAACACACTATGAAAGTACCTTAGCTTATTGATTTAGAGCACATGTAGCAGAAATGGCGATGCAGCAACTGGTTGCTTAAAAATGGTTAAAGGGTTGGTTGCAAACGTGTCCACCAGATCTATCACTTAGTGGGTGAAGGAAGTACCACTTTCAGTTCTAGCGATCTTGGCTTTTTGAAATGACGCGTTTCTGTTAAGTGCGGAACAGGCTTGTGACGACTTGGAGCATGTGCGTGGCGTTTTGCTATCTGTATTGTTGGTAATTAAGCACTGCATTTTTAATGATGTTAGGCGGTGCCCCGATAGGGTAGGGTGGCATCTCACAAGTGAGAATACCTGGTAAGGAGACGCAGGTTTATGGAGCGTAGCATGAATGCAGCTAAGGATGTTGCTGTGTATTTATTTGTGCTGTTTATTAAGTTTGTGCTGTTTATTAAGTTTGTTATGTTGCTTATAGCTAGTACCACCATTCATGATGTGGTCTTTTGTATCTTCTGTGTCTTTGGCCTAGAACGCGTAGTTCGTGCGGTTTTTGCTTTAGTTAATAAGGCTGGGCTATCTGGGAATCCGGTTAACCAGATCGCATTGGATTGGTAGTTGACGTATGACTGAAAAATATAGTCAGACCAATAATGTTGAGTTAACCCATATTTCATAAAAAGGTAATACCCTTCCTGAAAATCTTTGCATTTGGTTCGTTTTACACTTCTCTCTATAAACTCAATCCATTCTTTTTCTTGGTATACCGGTTTCGCAGAGTAGTTGCCGAAATTTTCCTTACGGTTGAGTTTAACAATGGTGTATGGCCGTATAAATGAGATGGAATAATCAGCACATTCTGGTGTTGGATTTGGTAATAGTCGAGTTAACCACAACTCACAGGTTTCACCTAAATATTGGCAAGGCATATGCACCTTACTTATTTTATTGGTGCATAATTCCCGAAGATAAACAAATTTTTTATCATTCCCTTCGTTAATGTATAAGCCCATACGGGATTGTTGCATTTCCTCCAACAGTCTAGTTAAAGCCAAATTAGTACCAAACACTTTGTTACACTCTATCATGATTGTGGTATAGGTCTCTCGCGTAATGCCAATACACATATCAAATAGCGCCCAGCAGTTAAAATAATTTGTGGTTAACGGACTCATGGGTGGGCCACATTGTAAATAGATGTTTTTTGCTAGCTCGTAGTTTTTATTAAGTTCATGGCCAGCAGGTATTACAGAAAACTGTGCTATAAAATTTATGATCTGACGTTGGACAGCCGCATACTGTGCGTGTAAGGGATCTAAGCCTGGCAGGGATTTTTCTTGGAGAGGCATTATTAAATTATCTGTCAGTAATTTTTTTGTTTTCCACGTGGTAAAATCAACCACGTTATTATTTTTGCATTCAAGGGCAGTGAGAATGAATGCCTCTGCTATGGGCCCACGAGTTGGTGTGTAGTTACATTTTTTCACGATGCTTAATTTTTCCTTAAAGTTACAAGTGATGAGTGCTACTGTCCTAAGGTGTTAGGGTTTACGTTAGCCTGTGGTTTTAATGGTCTTGATTGTAGCTTGCACAACAGGCTAAGTCGATTAAGAGCAGTGGCCAGTTATGGACAATTGCTCGAAAAGAGGTGCTTATCAAAATGGAAAAATGGTCAATCATGGTCGATGTTGTCCACAATTTCTGTGGTTAAGGTTGTGCATAACAGTGGGGGCAGGGGGGATTTTCCTTGCTTAAAGCATTTGGCTAAAATTAGTCCAAAGCGTTGTCATTTTTATAATTCCTCTTTTGTTGCTACGGTTGACGGTAGCGTGGTTTGTACGGGGCTGGTTTAAGCCGGGGTGGGGTAGGGTGTCGCTATAGTATGAACAGGCTATGTGTTGCTGTACGTCTTAAAAGATAAGTTTTAACGGATTGGTACCCATAAGATTATAACTAGGTGCTGACCGACAAATATTAGCTACTATTGCCATTGACGATTTTTTAGTTAAGATGTCGCGTGAGGTTGCTATTTTTAGTTTTGATGTACTGTACACACCATCAAAATAGGCAACCTTCGTTTTTAAGAATAATTTGTGTTTTGATGTGATTTAGTGTTTATTGCCGGTTGTGGCTACGTTGTGGGCTATGTTTTTATAGCGGCATACTTCAGAATATACCTATTATCGTGGCCACCCCTGATTGTTGTTTCCCGAAATAATCACTTAGACGAGGCGAAAATTATTGGCATATAGTTATGTTACCAAGCGTTGTTGTGCAGTGCTGTTACGCTGATTTGGTGGCACTAATTCTAAAGTAAGCTCAGAATGAGTTGGCGCGGTACTACCCCAAAATCCTATTCTGGGCAAACGCAAAGTCGATAAATAATGCATGACGCCGTGTGAGGGACCATTAGGTGGAGCAACACGCGTAGTCAATACGGGTTGTTGCACTATGCTAAACTCAGTGTGATTAGTGCGAGTGGATGCTCCATTATTCCAAAATCCTATGCTGGGCAAGCTCGGTAAATACTGTGTAATGCCGTGCGTCAAATTACTGGTTGGTGCAAACTGTTCTGGATTAAGCAACCACTCAGGTTGATTATTGATAAGCAACAGACGTTGATCCACCGCGCGATGGAGAATGCCATGGATCAACATCATGGCGACCAACGGCAGAATAAAAAGCCACAAACCACCTAAACGGTTCTCGCCGCCAAAAAACAAGGCGAGCGCCAACGTAAAAAAAGCAGTGGCTATCGAGCAACTGACCAGCGCTGGATAACGCAAACTGCGTTTATCGGGAAACGCTTGATATATGTCTGACGCAATGATGCCTCCTACGTTGGAGAACAAAGCACCCGTGGTGATACGCAGCACGGTATCACTGTTGCTATCGCTAGAGCCGCCCAGCATCAGTCTATTCAGCGGGGTTGCGGAACTTATTATCGTCGCGCAAAAAACACCGGTAGTGACTAAGCCTATCCAGCGTATCGCGCTAACTAGCAAACGTAATTCACGCAAGCGTTGCTGGAATTCGGGACTGCTTTTTACATCGGCCCATATAGGCGTGTTGCGAGATAGCTCTAGGTATTGACGCAACGCACCGATTTTATTGCCCAATAAAGCCCTAAATCCTAAGCCGTAGCCCATGACTACCGTCAGCCAGGCAGGGGTAATTTGTATCGTGGAATACATGGCGCGGAGCATGGCTTTGTCTTTTTTGCCAAGACACCACGAGGTGGTGAAGGGGATCCCCCAATTGATCACATCTTCCAGCATGAAAGGCCAGCCATTAACTAACAACTCTTTAGCGCCTTTGATCAAGTCTTGCATGCCACTCTGCCATTGCGCGCGTGAACGTGGCAGGCTAAACAACGGGTATGTACTGAATTTTTTACGTCTATACAACGCCAAGAATGCAAGAAAAAATAGTGTAGTCGACACAGCAGGCGCTACGCCTATGCCGTACATGCCACCGCGCAGTGACACGGCGAAGGGATACACCAAAGCGGCTGTCATTATATTTTGTAGACTGCGTATCAGCGCCGCTTTATTCACATCACCCACACCCAAAAAAAACTGCATCAACACAATAAACCCATAACCAGGAAATATACCCAGGCTAAAGCTTCGATTGTAACGATCGACTTGTTCTGCTACCTGCTCGCTCACGCCACTAGCCACCAATAGGTGACGTTCTAGCAGTAGAATGGGCACCGCCACCGTAGCAAGACAAGTAGACAGGAAAAAAGCATGCTGCACCATTTTAACGATGGCCTTACGTTTGGCTTGGATCTGTTGGGTTAACGCCTCCGTTTCACCAGACTTTTTCTGCTCCTCTTCCAAACGCCGCAATTCGCCGTTTAAGTTACTGATGAACGTGGCCAGTCTATACAATAGAGCCACGGTTGAACCCACCACCACAAAACGCGAGGTGAGGGCGAGCGGATATGCTTCGATAATTGCGTCATTTTTCATGTCAGCAATCGCAATAGCATTCACAATATTAGTTAGAATCATCCACGCTCTGGCCTTAGTAACCGGCAAGGCTTTACGCGCAACTTGTTTCATTGCAGCAGGCAATGTGCCAATGAATTGATCGCCGTGTGCTGGTGCGAGTAATGAATCGATTTGTGCAGTAGCGAGAGGTTTTTTCATGAGGGCGCTTCCTTGTGTAGTGTAGGCAGATATTAGCATTTAATAAAGGGAACACTCAAACAATAAAGCTGTGCGCATTTGAGTTCTTCTTATATGTACTGCGCGCTTCTTTAGTAAGATATGTATGTTGGTTGTTTGAATAGGGTAGGGGCAGAAAATGTTGATGCAATTTGCTAAAACGTGACATTGACATTACGGTATATGAATCATTGATTTTTGTTATAGACTGCCTTTGGTAAAGGTAAAATTTTGGTGGCACAGTAACGATCGAGCTAAAAACTTCCATAAAAACATTGCTTCAATTAGTGAGTTTTTCACAGAATGTCAGTGGTTGGTAACACTATAATTAAATTTAGCACAAATCATTTTTATCAGAAAATTGATTGGCATTACCCTTATTTATTATGGTTAAGGCTGCGCTGGTGATAGCGTGTTTTCAACATATGCTACAGTCTCGATTTGCCGTGTTATTCCAGCTTGATATTGTTGCCAAGCAACTTGTTCTTCTAGTGAAGTATTGTTGTTGGAAAACAAAGTCATCCCTAGCACATGCAAATGAAAAGTGTAATAACGCTGATATTGGTTTTTCTAGTAAGAAAACTTGAGCTATTATTTTTCTCTTAGCAGGTCAAAAGGGTATTACGAGTCGTGTAGTTACCTAGGAGAGATGCCCTACTTGCAGCAGTAGGTAGGTTCTTCCTCGACGCCAGTAAAGTGGGTTCTAGCTATTGGCACGAATCTTGCTGGGCTAAAGTAATTTAAAAATTTACCGATACTCCACTTATTTTGCTCAAAAAATCACGACATGCTGAAATACTACAATGAGAATGTTACATGTCATCAGAACAAATCTTAAATGAAGTTAAGGCAAAAGATGGGTCAGTGAATCTATACTTAATAGTGGCAGAAGCCAACGACAGAATAAATAGCAATTTATTTATCTTGAATTGTCTCATTTTCTCTTTTTGTTTATTCTCTCCGACGAAATCCAACTTGGTTGGTTCCGTAATGAATATGGTAGCGATCTTTATAGGCTTATTATATTGCTTGGATTGGGCAAGCAGAGTTAATACAAATATTGAAATCAAAAAAAAATATTTTCCTAATCTAAATCAAATAGAACAACTAGAACAGTTTTTGTCTGATAAGTCACTTTCCCTGTTTTTGTCGATTCGCACAAGTCGGATTGTAAGTCTGATAACTATCAGACTACCGTACTTATTTTTGCTACTCTATACACTGTTCATTTTATATAATTTTTCATTAATTATCGGAGATTAAAGCGTCCGGAAAATCCTTGATGGATAAATTTTCTGTGCCTCATGTTTAAATCGCCTATGTATTCCCTCGGCTATATGGACTTTTTCTTTCACCAATTAAATACTTTAAATCCAGCTGGAGATTTTCCTGCTCAGCTTTTACCAAATCATCCATAAGAAACTTTACTACCTTCCACGTAGCAGAATCAATCACGTTACTGTTCTTACATTTGAGTGCAGAAATAATGAATGCCTCTGCTATGGAACCACGAATTAATGCACAACTTGATTTCTTCACGACGCTTCATTCTTCCATAAATTTATAAGCAGAGAACACAGCAACAACCCTGATGATAATAGTATAACCATGTGGTGTAAACGCCAATGGTTAGCTCTCTTTCCACCTTAAAAGCAAATTACTACCGCGTGTGCATCGTACAGTGTGTGACGCGTTTTTAAAATTAGTGAATTACGTTCATCAACTGGTAATGATGTTTAGTATAATTCCGACTAGAAATTAGTATAGTTTGCTTTGAGATTTGATACGTCATCACGCTTGCCGTATACTGCCGCTTAGTTAGAACTGCGACAGGGAGAAATATTCATGCCTAAATTGGAAGCATACGTTCTTGAGTTTCTACGGCTGTTTTCTTCGACTTTAGCGATATGTGCGGTTGGCTGGGTGATTAGTTTGCCCATCTTAACCTATTTTGGCATAAGTACGTTTATTCCATTATCATATGTTTTTTTTCATGCTTTCTGGCCAGCATTATTGTTTACTCGGATTCGCTGCGAACGTTGTGACGTAAAGGGTAATGGTAACTGACTGTGTGTGCAGAGATGATGTGTATTCCAGTCGCAGGTGATCATTAACGCCAAAGCACCGGGCCGTACCGCATGAACACTCTGCCGCAAGTACGGGCGGTGGCACTGTCTACTGGTATGGCGGAGATACGTTGGGTATGGAAGTGATTACAAATGCCCGCTAAATTTGTTTGAATATTGCGGGTTAAGTGCAGCAACAACTTGACACTTGGCAACCTACCCGGATAATCCAATGCAATAAGTTGTTTAAGCACCACGCTGGTTGAACACGTATTTCATATTCAAGGAGTCGCAATGCTCAAGGTATCCGGCTTCGGTGAAATCAAGGCTTGCATGTAGAATTTTTCAGCTCAAGGATTGAATATGCCCCTATCAAGGTTGGTAACATTTTTATCATTTCTGTCGTTAATATTCACTAAAGTCTCATTAGCACAAGAACCTGTCAATTATGGAAAACACATTGCGCAAAGTATTACAGAAATAGCTGCACAGGATAAACTGAAAGCACAGGTATCCAACAGTTTCGATAATTACCTTGCAGCAAGAAAAGCCTTGTTACTACACGCCTGCGTGCACCACCTGGCGGATTATGATAGCGTTGAACTGCGTCCAGATTTTTATACCGCAGAGAACAACGCCATATCTCATTATAAAAATGCTTATAGCGATTTTACGCGTTTCACTAAAATAATAGCTACCATGACTGATAGTGGTGAAGACGAAGCCAGTGAACACACAAAAAAATTACTAGGATCACTCGAAACTCCTGAGCAACTCAGCTACAGCACGGTAACGCGCGGCTATTGCCAAGTGTACGGAGCAGGTCCTGAACACGCGAAAATGGTTTCAGATACACTAGAAAAATATACTGTTGATATTGATATCGCTAAAAAACGTGAGAAGCTTGTAGGCCCGGCCATTTATATTAATAAGACAAATAAGATTCAAAATATTATTGTGTCACCTTTAGGCCAACAAACACCTACTTATTTATACATTGCCGACCAAGCATTTCCTATTAAATGTGAATATAAAGATCCTCGACCTTATAAAGAAAACCTTGCCAGAAGAAACACACCCTCAAAAAACACTGATTTGACTTATTCAGCAACCGACTACTTTTATCACCACTACAGTGTGCAAATGAACTATGTCTTATCTTGCCAATTAGATAAACCTAAATTTAAAGACAGAGTGTTAACTGTCGCTGATACCTACCCTTGGTATCAACCTAAAGTCATTGGGGCTGACCACAGATCTGCTGCTGGCGATGCTTTCTTGATGGCCGAAGGCGATAAAATCGCTATTGTGCTTGGTCATGAAAGTTGTGTCTGCAACTGGTCTGATCAAAGAACTTGTTCTGACATAAATGCAGGTAGTCGCCAGTATCTTGCGGACAAACAAAAACTAATAGATGCTATGTATAAGATGAAAGGCAAACTATATAATGAAGAGGACCAAAATGTCATAGACCCCATCAAGAAAATTCAGCAAGAAATTAAGAATGATTTTTGTTTTATCGATCAAAACAAAATTCAACAAGAACTTGATAGACTGCGTGCAGGCATTGAAAGCATTAAGCCTAAACAGTGGTGGCAGTTTTGGAAATAGCAGGTGAAAATTTAGAGTAGCACGAAAGGGGAAAGATATTTCATGTTGAAAAAAATACTGAAATGGACTTACTGGATTATCATAGCGATCTTAATTATCCCAGCGTCAAAGTACTATTATACACTAGCGAGAGATTATATCGCTCCACCGCCGGAAAAAACGTACGCGAAAGGATTTATTTTCACAGTTAAGAGCGAATTTTCATCCTTTTTTTCTGTTGCAAACGATATAGACAGGGACAGCTATAACTTGCGGGAGAAAAATCCAAGTGAAAAAGAAAGAGAAAAATTATTAGCAAGAATAGATGAACTGAAAAAGAAATTGGAAGAACGATCGTCTGCATTAGATGCAAAACTTATAGCGGTCTTGCAGAGATACCCTGACGCGCAACTCAAAGTTTTAATTAATGACTTTATGGCTTGGAAAGAGAAAAACAAATATGTTTCTTATCCTTACGATAAAAACAATGCATGGCTTAAATCTTACTTTGAGTCAGAAAGAGAAATATATTCTAGGCTAAGGGAACTGTCAGGCATATACAACATAGAAGAATCAAAAGATGCTTTTATCATGAGTATTTTGCCTGAGGCTATCGATAGACTAAAAGCAAACCCAGATGATCGAAAACTTTGCTCTGTAATGAGTGATTATAATGAACGTTCTTCAATAAAAGACCCTCCTATTAAAATTGCGCAACGCATTGCGTTTGTTGAGTATGGCAAAGAATTCTGTCCCAAATACTATCGTAAAAGATCTTCATGGGGCATTCTCGGAGAAAAAGATACATTAGACTTAGAAGGTAAAAACTATGTGCCTTATGCAGAGTATTACAAAACCAAGGTGGTACCAATGATGCCAAAGGCACTGACCGCATTAGAAACCGATAGCAAAGAAATTGGCGCCCATATTGATGTTTTTTGTGATAAGTTGCAATTTCGCGGTTTAATGCATGAACGCGATCCATTTAGAGATGCAATGGTTGCCGTTGCCAAACAGAAACGACCGGATCTTTGTGCTAACAAGTCAGGCATAGAAAATCGAAACATTGATAGGACAAGCTATCATTGCCTGGAAAGTGCGCTAGCCATGTGTACCGAACCAAACTACTGTGACGCTGTCGAAGTATGCAAACCATTTGCAGAGCCATTATTTGTGGAATAGACCAAAAGTTTAAGAGAATATTATGAATGACATTAGCAATATGTTGAATGGAAAAGCACTTGCTGATTAAAAGCGATTATCTAATTACGATGGTTTAGTTACTGTCGCTATAACAGCACTTAGTGATGCGCTTTTATTTGGAAATATAAGTGCTCCCATAATAATAGCTAATATTAATTGTTGATAAATTAGCGTGGCAATATTTCCATGTAGAAAGAAACTCATGCTAAAACCAGTCAGCATCGCAATACAAGCACGAGATAGTTGGATTAGTGAGGCTGCTGATGCCACATTGTTTTTTATTGCGTTTAAAGCGTTGCTCATTAATGTACTGCTAGTTAAAGAAACGCCGAATAGTATAAAAAACATGATGCTGGAAAATAATATCCAATTATTTGGTTGCCATGTTACGCAGAGTAGATTAGCAAAACATCCAAAAAATGTAAGACTGATTGCTCCACGTTGAATGGTGGCTAATGAATAATTGTTTTTTAATTTTTTCAAACAATAATTAGCAAGAAATATTGATAATCCCATCGTAGCAAATATGTAAGAGAAAAAAAGCGTTGAGATCCCAAAAAAGTTGATATAGACAATTGACGAACTGCCTATAAAGCTAAACATAATACCCATGGCACATCCAATGCATAGAGCTTGCTTCATGAATAACTTATTTTTAAAATGTTGCATATATTGCTCAACAACACCAGCTAGTGTAAGAGCTTGTAGGCTTGCCGTTTTTGTTTCTGTTAATGAAAAGGCCATGACAGATATTAGGGAGCCACACGCGGCCAAAAAATAAAATATGTTTTGCCAATGATCATGCACAATTAAGGCCGTACCAACAAAAGGTGCTACCAAAGGAACACACATGATAATCATAGCAATAGATGCCAGTGTGTCTGTTAAGTCTTTATTAAAGAAAAGATCGCGAGCTATCGCATAAGCAGAAATCAAGATAGCTGCACCACCAAACGATTGAAAAAATAATAATAAAATCATGCTAAACGAATTATGACTCAGCCCACATAGCAAACTACTCACTACATAAAAGATAGAACCAACCATTAATATACGCTTGCGCCCATAAGTATCAGACAAGGGGCCAAAGATTAGGAGGCCAACGAGTAAGCCAATATAACCAGCACTTAACACCATCAACATTTTATTAGGTAACACGTGAATATAAGCACTTATGCTAGGAAATGCAGGCAATAGCGCATGCGTTGTAAAAGGCAGTAAAGCGGCCATCAAGCCAAGTAGTATTGGTACAAACTTCTTCACAGTTTCTTTTTACTCCAGAGTATTTGTAAAAGTATCGACCATTCTAACCCAAAAATCGGTACAAATATAGACCTTATGTCCTTTATATTGCTATTTCCAGTGCGTTTAGCGGATTGTTCTTAATATTGCATAGGCGTAGGCGAGTAAAATTGTATCTTACTTGATTTTAGCTGCTATGGTATTAAAAGTTGACCGTAAGCCTTTCAGTCATTATGATTCGCGTGTTAGGAATTAAAAAAAGAATTTTTAGTTGTAACAAGGAATATGGCAACGAACTGGGATAGGGCATAGTAATGGAAGCGGTTGCGAACCTTGATGATGTTGTTGACAATACAGGGAATAAATCAGCAATAGCTGATTCTCCATCGCTAAGCCGCGCTAGTGCTTACATTAACACGATAGACTTTTCCAAAATAATTGATAAGTTAGTAAAGTACGAGGGTTGGTTTCTCGATGAGGCTCACCAAGTGTGTAGGCAGTACAGAAATTTCTTATTTTTAAATAAAAAGTACGGAGATAGATATGCTATTCCTCCTACTGAAGAAATTGATGAATTCTGGCACATGCATATATTGGATACAAAGGCTTATCGCAGAGACTGTGAAGCGATCTTCGGTAAATATTTAGATCATTATCCTTACTTCGGTATAGATGAAAAGTCTGATATTAACGATTTAAATCGCGCATTTAAAAATACTCTAAAACTCTACCAAGATGAATTTGGTGAATCTATCGAGCATATAGCAATCTTTCCTAGTTGCTTTAGATCAATAAAACGTTTTTTCACAATGCAGGGAGCAAAAAAATGAAAATTTTAAAACTAATTTTTAAAAAGAAAACTAAGCCGAGATTTTGTATGGGCTAAATATCGCCATAATATCTTTGTTGAAAAGAGGAGGCAAGTTAGCTAATGATTAGCTCGGCTTGCCTCCTCTTTTAATTGGCTACAAGAACAAAAAAAAGTATTAAATAAATGATAGAGAAAAAAATAGGCACATATTTTTCGTAGAAGCGTAATTTCCTTTGAAGAAAATTAGAGTGTGCATTAGAAGTTAATACCATGGAGTACAGAGGTCTTGTTGGCAAGAGTTTCTCGTATTCGTAAATTGTTGCCGCTATAGATATGTTGTCATTAATCAAATCGTAAATCTTCGCACACCATCCCAAACAATAAAGGATACAGACGAAAAGAAAACTAACTAAAAGATACAAGCTTGCGCCATGAAATAAACTTGGGTCTTTTATTGCGAATGTAAATAACGAGAACACTGTTGTATTTATTACAGTGTTTGAAGTAGTTACTTTCCACCGGCGCTCATTCATTGATAACGAAAGATTTAATAGAGTATCTCTATCATTTGCAATTCGTTTAAGATAATCATCTTCAACGTAATTTTCTCTTTTTACTTCGTGGTTCCACAAGTTTTCCTGTATTGAAGTCTGATATTTTGATAGCTTGCTTACCAATTTCCCACTAGAAATTTTATCTTTCATTTTGGTTACGTCCTTGAAAATAAGCGTAATCTACGCAACCAATGGAAATAAATAAAATATTATTGCACTTGTGGTTTTGCATGCTATTACCTCTTTAAAGTTAAATAGACGAATCAATATTTTGTCCTATTACGCGAAATTCATGCCAATGTTTCATGCTGCCATCAGCAAGCGCTGCATCGTATTCATGCTCAGTTAGACTAATAACTTGTAAGCCCGCCTCAGCTAGTAAACTGATAATTTCTTCTTTGTTGAGCACTGACACAGGAATATCGCTGCCTTTTAATGCCCAATCGTCATTATGGCCTATGAGATTAAAACCAAAAATTCCTTCAATGTTAAGTTGTTTACTTAGTGATAATATAAGATTATGTATTGATTCTTTTGGCAAGAAAAAAAGTACAGCGAACGAGTAAATCAATTTAGTGGACCCATCGTCAAGACAATCTTTTCACTGAGTTTAAGATAGTACCGACCTTTATGCAGCTGCACAGCGCTGCCCCGTTTCCGCTGCCAGTGAAGTTTTTTGCTTCACACTAAATTTATCA